>Ga0315306_10000041_pt1 | contig 57193 bp, 45 predicted proteins | sample TDP1_MG_FD_203803 | JGI IMG/M metagenome (GOLD analysis project Ga0315306, IMG submission 203803) | Freshwater sediment microbial communities from Lake Towuti, South Sulawesi, Indonesia - TDP1 | ecosystem: Environmental > Aquatic > Freshwater > Lake > Sediment | place: Indonesia: South Sulawesi... | reverse complement strand
TTCCCAGCAGCCCTATGCTCTTGGGCTTTCCATCACGTTTGGCTTGAAGCGCCATGTCTAAAGCGTTGTCGAGGTCGTCTGTCCAGGTTTCTAGGTAACCGTGCTTGACTCTTCTCTCGATGGCTTTCCTGTTGATCTCCACGATTAGCGCGACGCCCTCGTTCATTGTCACGGCTAGGGGCTGGGCTCCGCCCATCTCGCCTAGACCGGCTGTTAGCACGAGTCTTCCCTTTAGGCTGCCCCTGAAGTGTTCCTTCGCCACCGCGGCTAGGGTTTCGTACGTGCCTTGAAGGATGCCCTGAGTGCCGATGAAGGCCCACGAGCCCGCCGTCATCTGTCCGAACATGATTAGGCCCTTCTGCTCGAGCTCGTAGAAGTAGTCCCAGGTCGCCCACTTCGGCACTAGCATAGAGTTCACTATGAGGGCGCGTGGAGCCCACTCGTGAGTTTTGAACACCGCTGCTGGTTTGCCGCTCTGGATGAGGAGGGTTTCGTCTGGTTCGAGTTCTTTAAGGGTTTCAACGATTTTGTGGAAGCACTCCCAGTTGCGGGCGGCTTTGCCCGTTCCGCCGTACACTATGAGGTTCTGTGGGTCCTTGGCGACTTCTGGGTCGACCACGTTGTACAACATGCGTAGTATGCCTTCTACCTGCCAGTTCTTGCAGTGGAGTTCCGAGCCCGTTATGTGTTTGATTTTTGCTGGTTTCTCCAGCCTCAGCATGTTCGATTTCTCCATGAGGCAATTATTGAAGGATGGGTTGTAATAATCTTTGCTTGCTTAATGTGAACTGAGGAGTCTTCTATCCGCCTGCGTGTGTGAGACTACCTATACCGGGAGGGGGGTCATGTTGAGTGAAGACGTAATTTGCGTGCGTGTGCGCAAAGCTAGCCTAGCCCCTCTATTAGGCTTCAAATAGGTGCGTGGAAAATGAGAAGAAAAAATAAATTTTTGAGCGTAGGGGAGAAGGGGGTCTAATAGGCAGGTTGAACTGTTTGTTTCTGTGGTTGCTTCCGTTGAACGGTTGACGATTCGGGCTCCGTTGGACCTGCGCATTTTCGGCACCAGAAAACTAACCACGTGACAGGAGAGAGGCAGGGTTACCTCACCCCGGCCACTTTTGATGATTTCGGGCTACTTGTGAAACATATATGTTGTGCTTATTTGCGTTTTCTAAAGGAAAATCAATCCGTCTTTATTCAGTCATTTTGTTTGACGTTTTCCAGTTTTTCCAACAATTTTTCAGCATTAGCTTTCGTAGCCTTTGAGGGTTGAAGAGATTCCTTGCCTACAGAAGAGTGTAGGAACATTCTAGTTATGGGATGAATGACAATTTCTTTGGTCATATTTTCACGTCACTTTGTGGGGCTGGAGTCGGTTATGTGCTCCCACAAACCGGTTAAATGTTGCCACATAGTCAGGTATTGTCCTCACATTAAGGCCTACGATCACGAGGGCGTCCATCATCTCCACCATCATATCCCGCCCAGCCCGGACTGGTCCGAAGCATCCTCGACACGGGAAACCTGCAGCTGTGCACCTCGGAACGTCTTCTTTTCCGCGGCATCCCGCTCTGGTTACATGCCCCAAGCAGAGATAGCCCAGTTCTGACAGAAAGCAACGTCCATCCTCGATGGGGCCTAATGGGCGTTTTGCCTCAACTGTTGCTTTTATCTCTCGTTTAAACAGAGATTTGAGTATAAATCTAGGCAGAAGTCTAAGCATAACTCTAAGCCCTGGTCTGCGCGGGCAATTCTCACAGACCGGCTTCTCCTCAAGTTTGAAAGGCTTATTCTCCACCGCAGCAGTTATTGCCTCGGCAATGAGATTGGGGGGAGGTGGACATCCAGGCAGGGATACGTCGACCTTTATCACCTCATCTAATGCGTACACTCGATCTGTCCAAGGTGGAAGGTTCACGGATGGGTATTCCCCTGGCTCGGTGCTTTTGGTGCTTTTGAAAACCTTGTCGAAGACTTCATCCTTAACAAACATGTTGGCTAAAGCTGGGATGCCGCCAAAGCATGCGCAGGATCCAAAAGCTATTACCGTCTTGCATTTTTCCCTCATTTCTTTGGCTTTTTCTATGTGCTCCTCCGTTCGAATGCCCCCGGAGATCAGCCCCACATCTGCATCTGGAATTTCCAGTTTCTCTCCCTCACCTGTCTGCCCATAGTATTTGTGATCCATTAAGATGGGAATGTGGACGAACTCAAGTTTTGGCAGTAAGTCAAAGATAGCTTCACCTAAGTCTAAGATGCTACATTCGCATCCTCCACATACACTCAGGCATTCTTCAGCAACTTTAGAAGGCATGACTCTTACAACCTTTTCTTCTTCCAATACTTACCTCAGCTATTTATAAAAGATTTAGGAAATCTTCTCCAATGGAAATCTAACTTTACAATGACGTGCACTTCACGGTGAGAAATTTCCTAGTGACCCACGATGTCCACCTTCTTAAGGCTTCGACTCTGATAATTACCAGCTTGAAACTCTGTTTTTAGTCATCATCAATTTGCTTGATCCAACAGCACAAATTCATATATGAATGGGCGACGGAGTAGTGATGTCGAGGACGTTTACGCTGAGCATAAAAAACTATTGGATTCGAGCAAAGGGATGCCGATGGCGACGACATTGAACCAGAATATGTCGGAAAACGTGTCTTGATTCTCGGCTGTGGTAGCGTGCTTTTTGGCGTCAACACAAAAAAAGGGAAGTCGCTGGAGAAATTGGAGATATCGCCAGCGTGGTTGAGAGTACAGGGCTCCACGTAGGCGCAGGTTCTGGGGATGTTCAGGGTTTTGAGCGTGGCGTGGCGGCAGTAGCCGTCGACGAGCTCCGAGTCTTCTTTATCTCACTCTAACCTGAATATCGTATAGACGTTGGTTCATGCTTCAGCCCGACACCTCGGGCGGTTGGGAGCCGCAGGCTGAATACCCCTGAGCACTGCGTTGGGAACAAATTTTTTGGCTTCTGCAAGAAATGAGTCCATCTCTTTTTTCGAGAAGGGTTTGAGGTCTTTGAAGTTGGGGTCTATTGTCTCCACGTCTGACTTGAAGTTTTGCAGGGCGTATTTTCTGCAGTTCCTTATCCTCTGGCAGATTTTGACCACGTCTTCACGCGTGTGGAGCGTTGGAACCAGCGTGGTTCTGAACTCGTGCTCTATCTCACCCGTCATGAGAAAGTCTGTTGTGCGCTCAATTTTTCCCAGAAGAGAACCCGCTTCAACGCCTGAAGCCTCAGAATACCTCTCCTGAGTGAGAGGCGCTTTAACGTCCATCGCCACATAGTCTACGAGTTGATTCTCCACCAGTTTCTTAATCATCCGCGGGTTGGTCCCGTTTGTGTCCACCTTCACCAAGAGCCCCAGCGCCTTGATTCTTTCACACAATCCGTAGAGTTCGCTGTGGATCGTTGGCTCCCCGCCGGTTATGACCACGCCGTCTATCCACCCTCGACTCTTTTTCAAATGATTTTGCATACGCTCAAGAGGAATTGTTGGCATCTCGTGGGGGCGCAGAACAAGGGTTGCGTTGTAGCAGAAGGGGCAGCGCATGTTGCAGCCTGGAAGGAACACGACCGAGGACACTCTGCCGTCCCAGTCCACGAGGCTGACTTCAACGAAGCCCTTGACCTCCATCACGCGCCCCCTCTCAGACAGACTATTACTACGAGTATGCCACTGATATAACTAACCAGCCCCACGGCTAGAACGCCGTGAGAAAACCCTTTATGCAGTCTCTGGCCGACCGAAACAGCGTGTGCTTCACCTTGATAGGCGTCTCCATCTTCTCCAGTCTGGACACTCGAAAATAAATAGGCGGGTGAGGGTCCCAGCTTATCCAGTCTGAAACCCTCGCCGCGGGGACACGCTCAAACTGCAGCCTACGGAAACCAATCTTCCTCAGCGCCCCAGCCAAAACCTTCGGGTTTCCAATCTTGATGGCTGATTCCAAGTCAGCTCTGGCCTCAAAAAACTTGGCCACGAAGTATATGGCACCCGTAGACAGTAGAAAGTATAGCAAGAAAAAGTCCATTATGTAGGGCCAGAGGAAAAACACATGGAGCAGATACTCAAGGGACACGATCCCGAAGAGGAAGAAAGGGTCTCTGCCCCTAAGATGACTGAGCTCGTGTCCCAGAACGGTCAGAATCTCTTCCTCCTCCAACTGGACAAGCAGCCCAGTGGTTACGAGAACAACGCCGTGTCTGGGACTGAGACCAGAAGCCGCGGCGTTGGGCACCATCGTGTTGGAGACAGCAACCTTCGGAACGGGGAGACCGAACTTCTCCGTTGATTTCGTAACCAGCGCGTAGACATCCACTGTCTTAGTCTTCATGTTTTCTGGCAGGCACTCTAAACCGTGCTCAGCCATCACCTCTCGCGCGGTCTCGCACTCCACAGGCTTTCCCAGAGCCAGCGTTTTCTCGTAAATCTCCTTCTTCATCTGAAGGAGTTCTTCTCGGGGGTATTTCTGTGGGAAATCCTTGCGCACTTCCAGGGGAAGATGATACTGCAGTATGTGCATTCTCGGGTTTTGCCGGGTGATGTGCCAATCCGCCATGCTTCCTATGATTTTGTCGGCGAACAGTATGGTGACAAACTGGAAGGCTACGATGACCAGGGCTGCGAGTGTACCCATGAAAGCGTAGAGAACTATGCTGACAGCCATGAAGAAGACGAACAAGATGAGTATGTTTCCAAAGAGTATCCTTTCTAAGATACCCCTGTGCCTCAGAGGGGACTTCTCGGGTTTGATCTCCCTGCCCTCAGCCCAAGAGAAATAGAGCGTTGCCCTCCTCACCCTCTCCTCAAAAAACTGCACCAGAATGATAAGGTCCTCTCTCAGCCTGTCCAAAAACGTTGGAAGCACGCTGGCGTCGCTGGGCTCCAACCTCACCTCAATCGGCTTTCCAACCTTCATCTCAACGTTCACGTGCCGCTTCTCCTTAGGCTCCAGAACCGTGAAGGTGAGCACGTAATGTCCATCGAAGCCCGTCTGCCTCACGTTAATGACACGGTCTCCCATTGGAATCAGGTAGAAATCATACGTGTACCTCAACAGCTCCTCAAAGTATGCGGGCGTCACCTCGGTGTCGATTGTGAAGGAGACGGTTGCCGTCTGGGGCTGTCCCAAGACTTTTTCACCATGGATTCGGGGGAGTCGTTTTCGGCTTCTGGAGATACCATTCTACAAGCTCTTTCATAAAACTTTCACAGATCGCCTAGGCGTTAGGTTGGAAAACCTCCAGATGCGCGCGCGCGCAATCCTTGACTTGACATGTGTAAATATGGAGGAAGATTGTTTCACAAGGCATATATTTGATTACGTCTATTCACTGATTTATCGAGTCTTTTCTTGCTTAGATATGAGAGGAGGAGAAAGGTATTGAAAAAATTCCTGACATTCGTGGTTATCCTGTTACTGGTTCTCTCTACATTTCAGATCATCGCACCCGCGGCGAAAGCTGAACCTACAGATTCTGGGATCATTGAGGCTGAGGACACAACTAGAGTGGAAAGATTTGGCGGGAGCTATTATGTCGGAGATCCCGATGGGCGAGGATGGATGGAAAAGGAACAATGGGTGCTTAAAGAGGATGAATGGATTGAGACAACAGTCTTGTTTACGATTGGACAACACCACGAAAAGCTTCGGTTCCAGTTTACTGGGACAAAACTATCGGTTAAATACTATTGCTTTAGGTCAGGTGTGTTCAACATATCATTGGTCGGCGAACCCACCAAATACGCGCTGGTAGATACTTGGAGTGGAGACAACTGGGAGAGTATCATCAACACCACGTTGGTGTTCCAGGATTTAGAAGACAAACAACACACGGTGGAGTTAGAAGCGACCGGTTTGAGAAACCCTAACACCTGTGCGGAGTATCTCTACATAGACGCCTTCATTTATAGGGAAAATGTTGACCCGAGTGTGCAGATAACCAGTTATCCATCTCGAGTGGAGGGTTTAGAAGCAGCTAGCATTGATTTCTATGCGTCGGATAGCGATGGAAATATTACAGCTTGGGCGGTTGACTTTGGCGACGGTACCCCTTGGGAATGGCAGACTGTTTTTATAAAGGAGCATGCTCCTAGTCTCTCAAAAACCGTGCTGCATGCGTATGCTGAGGTAGCCTGTTATCGCACCGTAACAGTTTGGGTTGAGGACAACAGTGGTGCCCGCGCTAAGAACCAAAGACAGATTGAGGTGTACGTACTTCCTGACCTCACCGTAAACTCTTGGGATATCGATTTTAGTGAAGCGACAGTAGGCATAGATATAGATGTAACCGTGCACAATATTGGAGCAGCTACCGCACAGAATTTCAACGTTGTGATTCTTCGCAGAAAAACCCCCCGTCTCGAACTATTCCAGAAAAAAATCAACAGTTTGGCAGCTCAAGCCGACACAACCTTCAGTTATACGTGGCTCGATCCAGTGAAAGCCACGATCACAGTCGAGGTGGATTGTCCCGTGAAGACAGGGGGAAGCGTTCAAGAGGGAGACGAGGAGAACAATGACGCGTCGAGAGAAGTTCCAGGGAACGAGCCTGTAATAACTGTGATAACACCCTACTATGACGACACAGCCTTGCCAACCACAGGGTTCACAGCTTTTAGGGCAGTACTCAACGGCAACCCACTTTGGTCTCAGGATGTGAGGTTCGAAGCCACCGTTGACGACCTCAATGGAAACGACGACAGCGTCACGTTCTACTTGAACGCCGAAGAAAAATGGACCGACAACACACCTCCCTACGATTATACGTTTGACGTGGCTGCCGACCTAGTCGTGGGAGAAAACACGTTGTCGGCAATTGCCCAAGACACCAGTTCATACTCCTCGCAAGAGTACGAATACACCATCTATCTGGTTGAGCTTCCTCAGTGGGTACTCGAGTTTGAGGATTTAGGATGTCTCAAGCTTTCGTTCGACACAGGTGCGCTAACCTACAGCATCCAATTCAGCAAAGACCTGTTAGAAGGTAAGTCGGGTTCCACAGATGCAGACGACGCTCAGGGGGTGGGTGGAGAGACCGGTCTAGAAGCCAGCGTGGAAGTAGAAGTTAAATTATCCCTAAGCGATGGCACAACAACCATAAGAGGTAAAGGAGAAATCGAGGCTCAACTGTTTAAGAAGGGATTGACCGGAAGCATCGAGCTGACAGGCACTTTCTCTGGAACCTTTGTGCTTCTAGAAGCAACCATTAGCATGCACCTGGAGCTGAATATATTTGAAATCCCATACAAGATTCACATCCCTTACATAGGCGACTTCGGTTTAACCATAACGGGCACTCCTCACATAGACATAAGCGTAACGTTTGAGATTGTTGACAGCAGTTTTAAGCCCACATCCATGATGATCAAACCCGGCGCAGAACTTAGAGCAGCGCTTCAATTCGGCAGCCTCGATGGAATATTTGCGTTTGGCGTACAGTTATACGCGTTCGTTGATGGAGTCATAGCAGTCCAGATTCCAGACGAACCATTTCTGCAAATAGGGCTTAAGTTTGGAGTCGGGGCTAAATACAAGGCTGGTCCCTTTAGTGGTGATTATCCGATAAGCTGGGAATGGGGCTACCCCGAGGGTTATCCAAAAGACCCTACAGGCAATGTGACGTGGGCGCCAGCCGAAACGGTTGGGAGCAACCTCACCTACGGTCGTAACTTTGTTTTCAGCAACCTAGACTTTGACGACGACCCCTACGTAGCCTCAGACTCCAGTGGAAACGCCATAATGGTCTACGTGAGCAATGCAACATCCTTCCAACAAGGAGACATCTTTTATTCGTTCTGGAACAAAACTTGCTGGAGCGAACCCGAACCAGTAGCAAAGAACACAAACTACGAAATGAATCCAGTTGTTGCCTTCGACTCAAACGACAACGCAATGGCGGTATGGACTTACGACAAGAACGGTTCCCTGACCAGAGACAGCAGCTTCGACGACTTCATCTCATCAGTGAAAGACTTCGAAATCTACTACTCAATCTGGAACAAAACCGGCTGGAGCACACCCAAAGCAATAACAAACGACGCATGCGTCGACGCCATGCCATCGATCTTTGCAGGCAAAAACGGCCACGTAATGGCTACATGGGTACATGACTACGATGCAAACGACACAACCAAAACCGACAGAGACATATTCTATTCAGAGTGGAACGGCTCAGCGTGGAGCACGCCAAGCGCTATCGCGAATCTTGCTGAGGCAGATTTCAATCCGAACGTTGCATACGACTCAGCGAACAACGCCATAGTAGTTTGGGTGCACGACTCAGACAGTGATGCAAGCATATTTGATGACAAGCCTCCAGTGATAACAAATCCAGACGTAAACCCGAACCCAGGCTTTGTAGGTCAAAACGTGACGATTTCGGTTGCCGCCACAGATGATAGGGGAGTGTCTCGTGTCGGAGCCACGATAAATGGAGCACAGAAAGTCGATTTAGCTTACAACGTTAAATCAAATCTGTATGAGGGAAAGTTTGTTCCATCCATACCTGGATTATACACGGTCGAAATCGTCGCCAACGACACTAAGGGACAGACAGACAGCGCAATGGTTACGTCGGAGATCGAACCGCCATTTCCCATGCCCTTCCTCAGAAGCCCAAACGCAACCCTAGACGTTCTCTACGCAGGTCAAAGCGTGCAACTCTCAGTTGAGGTTTTGAGCTTTGAACCGCTCTACGAAGTATCGGCAGAAATAGTGTATCCTTCGGGCTTCTCTGAAAAAATCAATCTCATTAAAGGACCGGGCAACCTATACCTAGGTGTCTTCACCAACACGTATCAGACAGGAACCTACAGCATACAATACACTGCGAGGGAAATGGACGGACATTTCGACAACGCCATCATCACAATAGTGGTCGTGAAGACAGGCGACCAAGAGATCTACTTCAGCACTTGGAACGGCACAGCATGGTCTACGCCGTCAGCTCTGACGAACAACTACTACGAAGACAGTGATCCAAGCGTTGGGTTTGACTTGAACGACAACCCCATAATCTCTTTCGAGAGCTACAACGGCTCCAACTATGAAGTATACTTCACAATGAACGTCGGCGGCGGCTGGAGACCCTTCGAGAAATTAAGCGGTCCTGAATGGGCTATGGATCCTGGTCTAGCGGTGAAAAACGACGTAGCCATGGTAACTTGGAGAGCATATCCAGACGAGTGGGGAGACCTCTACTACAGAGTGTTCAACACCACTTTTGGAGGATACGACATAGGGCCTTCTCAGAGAATCACAAACGATTTGGTAACAGATTGGAAGCAATCGGTCACCTTGGCTGGCGGAAACGCGTTAGTAGTGTGGTTGAAACACAAAACAACGATTAACGCGAATTATACAACCTACACCTATGGAAAATACACGTACAGAAGAATAGAAAACTTCACGATGGACTCCGATGACGACGACCCCTACTACACCATCATCCCGATACTGCCAGACTTAACCCTGGACACCCTCGACATCGCGTTTTCCAACAACAGCCCGGCAGTAAACAGCACTCTAACAGTCAAGGCAACAGTCCACAACAGAGGCGACATCCACATCTTAACGGAACCAACAGTAGTTGAATTTTATGATGGCGCCCCTGCAAAAAATGGCACTCTGATAGGCGTCGGCATAATTAACGGTCTCATGGCTGGAGATCAACAGACAGTTCAGACAAATTGGACTCCAGGCACTTATGGAGTACACGACCTCTACGTTGTAGCCGACGCGCCTAACATAATCCGAGAGAGCAACGAAGGGAACAACATGGCGTACAGATCGATACCGGTCAGCATCTTGACTGGAAACCGAACCGACAAGGTCGAAACACCATACGGCAACGTTACGATAAGACACTCCGATGACGTCTTGTTGCAGGTTGGTTTGTTTATGGTGGAAGCTCAATTCAAAGGAAGCGGGTTGGACGATTACCTGTTCATCGAAGGAAATGAAACCGTAATAGCCGAAGTAGGTGGCAACATCACCTTGGTGTCGGCGTTGCCCTCAATTCAGAATGTTTCATTCCTGCATCACACTCCGGCAATGTTAAGAGTACACGACACTTACGTCGAAGTATTCACTGGCTATGGGGCTTCGAACGATAGAATAATAATACCTATAATGAACTCAACCAGAGAAGTCACAGTAGAGCACTCTGGGGCTCTGTTCATCAACTTAACAGATCAAGCTGTGGATGCGAGATTCCACGGCAACGGAACAGAGAGCATCTCAATAGTCCCTATGGGAGCCTCAATTCAATTGAAGCACGGTAAGACAATACAGCTGAATATGGCAAATGAGACAGATCCACAGTTCCTCTTCAACGGCACTGAAACCCAGAAGAGTATAGATAAATTCATCAGCACCACCGCCAACGACACGTTCGACTGGTCAGTGATGAAGATCTACTACAACGAGAGCGACCTCGGTGGACTAAACGAATCGGACCTTAAAATGTTCTACTGGGACTCAACCGCTCATCGCTGGACTCTGATCGGTAACTCTGGCGTGAACACGACAGACAATTATGTCTGGGCGAATGTGACGCACTTTTCAATCTTCACAGCCATAGAGCATGTAGAACCACACGATGTAGCAGTCACAAACGTCTCACCACTAAGAACCATTGTGGGACAAACCTGTAGCTGTCCCATTAACGTGACTTTGACAAACCACGCAAGCTATACAGAAACCTTCAACGTCACGGTCTATGCCAACACAACTTCTATTGCGTGGCAAACCGTCACTCTGCAAGGCGGAAGCTCCAAGACAATGGCTTTCAACTGGAACACCACGGCTTGGTCTAAGGGCAACTACAACGTAAGCGCTGTTGCAGACACGGTTCCAGGCGAGTCAGACACCACCAATAACAGGCTCGCTGGTGGCTGGGTCAAGGTTGTCATTGTAGGTGATGTCAACGGCGACAAGATTGTCGATGTCTTTGACCTAATACGGGTAGCTATAGCCTTTGGTTCAGAGCCAGGAGACCCAAGCTGGAACCCCAACGTAGACCTAAAAGAAGACAACATAATCGACGTCTTCGACCTAATCAAAGTCGCAATACACTTCGGCGAAACAGACCCATAACCATCTCCTATTTCTCTCCGAGTATACTCTGTTGATTGTGGAGACAAAGGCATCGACACGCGTCTCCAAAAAGGTTTAAGCTTGAACTGATTAAACACTGGTCTCAAGAAGGCTCAGATGTAGAGGGTCGATGATGGAAGACTTTGAGGAGAAATTCATTAAGCCTATTGTTAACGCTTCCTATCCCGGAACTCTGGCTGCCCTCAGCCTAACAGTTTTACAGGTCACTGGAGAACGACCACCATTAACCCTAAAGATTGCCTTATCGTTGGGCGCTGCGATGTTTCTAGTGTCGGCGTTTTCGATTTTCTTTTACAGCATTTATCCAACCCGGAAAAAACTTTGGACAACCACCGCTCTAACATTCCTGGTGGGATTGCTCTGTTCCATTGTATCCGTGTTTCTGTTGTTTGTTATCTAGAATCAAGCTGAAAAATTGGAGGAAGAATGCCTGTTTCCCAGTGCAACATTGGGAGCGAGTGTCTCCCGACCTCTTACTCAACTTGAAAAGAATCGTCAAAACCTTTTCAAACAGCTAGTGATAACCTTCTAAGTGGTTTATCGCATGTCAGAAGCTCTTGGTTTGGAGTCAATCCTGAGTCAAGCGATGGAACGTGAACGATATTATGATTGGTTGAGTGCGGTTGAGTTATACGAGAAAGCCCTAGCCATTGCGCCAAAAACGGATTTTTTGAAAAGGTTTCATGTTCAAGAGAGGATCGGTTACTCCCTTTATCGGGCAGGTATGCAGGCTGAAAATGTAGTGCAGTTTACGGAAAGGATGCGTCTGGCTGTTGCAAATTATGAGAAAGCTAGAGAATTCACAGAAGGACTGAATGAGCTGGAAAAAAAGCCTAGGATGCTTCGGTGCGATGCTATGATCGCATACCTTGGGTTCTGGCTTGCCGTAGGTGTGTCCGAAAAGAAGAAGCTGCTCGAAGAGTGTTGGAGACTCACAAAGGAATCTTTGAAAGCCTTCAAAGATGCTGGAGACAACTTGGAATACGGAAAGACCTACAACGAACTCTCGCAAAGCGCCTGTCACAGATACGAACTCGAATGGAATTTTCAAGCCAGAGAAAAGACAATCAAGGAAGCTTTGGACTACGGGCAGGAAGCAGTCGCATTGCTTTCCACTGTAGGCGACTCTCGTGAACTCTCAAGAGCCCATGCAAGTATCGCTGCGTACCTGACAACGTTCAGCTGGTATTTCATTCCAGACCCAGACGAGAGGGCCAAGTATCATCAAAAGGCTTTAAGCTACTGGCAGAAGGCTCAAGGGCTCTCTGAAGACACAGCTCTGCTTGAAATACTGAAAACATTCGACCCCTTCGGCGTGTGGGGATGGGGTACGGATGAAGCACTGACGAACTGTGAGAAAGCGTTAGAGTATAGTAGAAAAACTAGAGACAAATACCTACTCGGATGCGCATTCGATTCACTGGCGTACACTCTTGTCTGGAGGACAGAAACTGTTGAAGACCCAGATGAAAGGGCGAAGCTCGCTCAAAAGGCCCTTCAGTATGCTGAAGATGCTAAACAAGAGTTCTCCTCAATTTCCTTCATAAGCCCACGTGGTGGCACATTCTGGACGGAAGCACCCCACGCCGAGTATTACTATGAATCAGCGGGCCTGCAAACAAGTTTGAGAAAACGGCGAGATTTATTGGAAAAAGCCGTGGGGGCTGGGACGGACGGACTACAACGAGCTGAAAGTTCCGGATACCCCGGAATCATATCAATTGCGCACCATGTATTCAGCAAGATACTCGTATCCCTAGCACAGACAGAGATAAACCCGGATGAAAAGATGCGACTGTTAGAAAAAGCTCTGGAACACAGAAACGAATCTATTAAAATCACCGAGCAACTTGAACCCTTCAGTTACTGGAGCCGAGGTGTTATGCAAAACTACCTAGCCGACATAAAAGCCGAACTTTCCGACCTCGAAAAGGGGCTTGAGAATAAAAGGAACCTGCTCGAAGAGGCCATCCTAAACAAAGAAATTTGCTTGAAACTGTGCCTTAAACATGTGTCACTTTTTGAGAAGGAAGGTTCTCTGTCCGAATATGCTTGGTTAGGGCGCCTGCAGTATTCGTTCGGTGAGTTGTTGAATCAGCTCTACAAGCTGACCAACAACAGGGAGCATCTGCGAAAGGCAATAAAAGCCTTTGAGGACGCGGCTGAATCACTTCAGAAGTTTAATTTGGTTAGTCGCATCGCTGAGTGTTACTGGAAAGTCGCTGCCGCCCATGACTCTCTTGGAGATCACTTAAAAGCAGCCGAAACCTTCGATTCAGCCTTACGCAACTATGAGGCCGCTTCCGAAAAGATTCCACAGCTCAGCGATTTCTATCAGAACCATGCGCTCTACATGCAGGCTTGGAGTGAAATCGAGAAGGCGAGACACCATCATGGAAGAGAGGAATATGGCTCGGCAAAGGAACACTACAAGAAAGCAGCGGGCTTACACAAATCGTTGAAACAATGGAGTTATCTCACCGCGAACTATTCTGCATGGAGCCAAGTTGAATACGCGGAAGACCTGAGCAGGAAAGAGAAGAGCGAAGAAGCAATCAGAGCCTTCGAGGAAGCAGCCAAGCTATTCAGCGAGACAAAAAAATCCATTCAAGCAGAACTTGGCAGAATTGAGGATAAGGACGAAAAACGCATGGCGACGAGCTTAGTCAAGGCAGCAGGTTTAAGACGTGAATACTGCATCGGTAGAATCGCTCTTGAAGAAGCAAAGGTCCTTGACAAAAAGGGCGACCATTACTCGAGCTCGCAAAAATATGGTTCAGCAGCCGAAACCTTCGAGAAAATAACCCAAGCGTTAGAGTTAGAGCAAGACCGGAGGGAAATCAAAATCATCACTACTCTTTCTCGTGCTTGGCAAAAAATGACACTGGCCGAGACAGAAGCGTCACCCGCACTCTACATGGAGGCGTCCGGACTCTTCGAAGAAGCCAAAGAGCTAAACACAAACGAAAGAGCAAAAATGTTAGCTCTGGGGCACAGTCGCTTCTGCAGAGCACTCGAGGCAGGAACAAAATTCTCTGACACAATGGACGTAACACTTCATGCCACTGCTATACAACATCTAGAAAGCGCTGCCAACTACTACATGAGAGCCGGCTTGCAAAACGCCTCTGAATATGCGAAAGCTACAGAATTACTATTCGACGCCTATGTATACATGGACAACGCCAAAAGAGAAACCGACCCAGAGAAAAAGGCGAAACTCTACACGATGGCCGAAAAAGTGTTGCAGACGTCAGCTGGCTCATTCATGAAGGCTGAGCACCCAGAAAAGAGGGAACAGGTGCTTAAACTGCTTGAGAGGGTGAAAGAGGAGCGAGAACTAGCTGTGTCCCTCAGCGAGGTGTTGCACGCCCCACCAATTGTTTCAACAACAACAGTCTTCGCCCCACCCACTCCAACCCATGAGAACGCGGTTGGCCTGGAGAGATTTGAGCACGCCGACATACAGGCAAACGTCATAGTTCGCCAAAAGGAGCTGAAAGTGGGCGAGAAACTCGACTTAGAGGTAGAACTGGTCAATGCTGGAAGGGGTCCTGCCCAGCTAGTGAAACTTGCAGAGGTTTTTCCGGAAGGTTTCGAGTTAATGGGAAAACCCGAGATGTACAGAGTAGAAAACAGGCACGTCAACATGAGGGGAAAACGACTTGACCCTCTAAAGACGGAAGAGGTGAGACTCGCCCTCAAACCGAAGGTTCAAGGCGTGTTCACCCTAAAACCGAGGATACTATACCTCGATGAAAACGGCAGATACAAAGCTCACGAAACCGAACCTATAACCGTAACAGTCAAAGAACTCGGAATCAAAGGCTGGCTCAAAGGACCCGAAAAGACGAGCACTGTTAAATAGAAGCCCTGTGCTTAAGCCGAATAAAGACGCCTTCCTTCGTTGCTGGTTCGATTCTCGCGGCTGCCTCAAGTCCTTTCAGATGGGTTTTGCCCTTACTTGTCAAAGCGAGCCTGACACCGATGGCTTTGGGTCCCCACGTTTCCCTCAAGAGTCTGTTCTTAACAAGTCCTCTTATCGTTTGCTTAGACACTCCGAAGCGACCGTGAAGTTCAAGAAAAGGCAGCGGTTCCCTCAGAAGGGCCTGGAACAACCGAAGTCTCTGGGCGTGTGAAAGACGGCTTGCCTCTGCATCGTTCCGCCAAAGCCTTCGTCCCAACCGCGGCGTGGCTGCTTTATACCTGGTGAATTTTCTCTTTCCCATCAAAAGAGACAAAAATCGTGGGTTCACATGTTCTTTCTGCATGAGAGTATCCATGACAATGCGTGAACTGCTTACCTTTTTGTTGAGAAGAGATGCAGCGCGCGTTGGCAGCTTGCTCGCAACAACGTCTCTGGATTTCAGAGGCAGCTTCCCTGAGGAGACGTCCTTTATTGACTTTGGGGGAACACCGCCAACTATCCTTGTTCTACCGAATTTGCTACATAGAACCTTTCGAGGCAGATCTTTAGGGTGTTTAGCTCTGTTCGCATCGCCAAGAGAAGGGATGCCCGACGTTGTGGTGTAAACGCCTCTACTCTTCAGGAGAAGGGGGCCGCACCTTCGAGAAACCTTTTCCTCTGCCCTAAGAAACTCGAACGGAATTTTTGAGGCTCTTTTGTGGGCAGACTGGGGCATAAGAACCATTTGATTATACTTTTTTGGATTTATAAACTTGGTTGTCGCCAGCGTCCGCATCATTGAATCTTATGAGTACGATTTGGTAAGGCTTAAACACTAGCCTTCTTGATTATTATTGAAAAGAAGACGTATGACCAAGATAACTCCGTCTAAGACAGACTTGATGTACGAAATTATATACAACCCGACATTTGTACCGCTACCCTCTTCGAAGGTGAACGTAAGGACCACGGTTGTCGACGGTAAACCCTCGTATCTTATGAAAAACCACATCACTGGGACATACTACGACCTCGACGAATTATCGAATATTATGTGGAACCTTATCGACGGAAAAAACACGGTCGAACAGATCGTTAAAGGGGTGCAGCGTCAGAAACCAGACGTGAGAGAGAGAACTGTTATCGAAACACTGTTGTTTTTCGCCGAGGCTCAGCTGCTGGAGGCGAGTGCAGAGCCAACGCCGAGGAAAAGATTCAAGATCGTTTCAGCCTTTGAGATAGACTTCTGTATAATAGAACGCAGCAATGATTTCCTCCAATCAATTGACTCCAAACTGCGACCTATTCTTAAGAGACCTCTGCTGTGGACAGCCGTCGCCTTCATACTAATGGGTGTTTTGTTCTTCGCTGGGGAATTCGTTTCGATCTACGGTAAAAAGGCAAACTTTCAGATTTTGGGGTCTTCTGTGGTAGGTTTCTTCTTCTACTATTTTGTGGCATTAGCTCCGGCGATAGCGATTCATGAGATTGCACACGGGTTAGCTCTCGTTCATTATGGTGGTAAGCCTGGGGAAATGGGAACTGGTCTTTTCTACTTTGGCCCCATGTTTTACACTGAGACCACGGATGCTTGGGGCTTGAGCAAGCGTGACAGAATCATGGTTTATCTTGCGGGAAACATCACTACGCTTTTGATCGGGTCTGCTCTTGTCTTTATTCGTTTTATTGTTAGAATCCCTGAACCCGCTTCCCATGTACTCACTATGATGGCTTTCTACTGCTTCAATCTGTCTTTGTTCAACTTTGCTCCACCTTTTGAAAGCGATGGCTACTACATACTGTTGGACGTAGTGAACATGCCCTACCTACGCCGAGACGCCTACAACTATCTGGGCTCAACTATCCGACGAGCCTTAGGAATGCAAGTGAAGACAAAAATTCCGGGTCTAACCAAGCGAAGAAAGAGGATCCTTCTCGGGTACGCTGTTCTGTCGGTGACTTGGATAACCTATCTTGTGTTCCAGTCGTCGCTCTTCCTCGTGTACATGGGCCAAGACATAACAGCAGCACTGGCAAAGATTGCACAGGCGGTTTTGTCGTCTCAAGCATTACCCACGTCTGTAGTGGTAATCGCTGTGTTGTCCACGATATATTTTGGAATGCAGGTTGCGGGATACGGCTTCGTCTTCTCTGTGGCGGTCAGAAAGGCGACAGCGAAGTCCCTTAGGATCGAAGCCATCCACGACAGAGACCTCGCGGTTCTCACATACCTTCCACCACAGGTCCCAGAATCGCTTTCCAACAGCTTAAGGGCGAGAATGGAGAGCACCGCCAAGAAGTTTACGTCGAACTTTGAAACAATGCACATCGGGCGCTCATGTGTTACGGTTTTAAGGATGGGTGGAACCAGCTTGGCTCTGGTTCAGATCAAGGAACACCTCAAACGGGTAGAGAGCAAGTTCAGTTCAGCCTACCAAGACTTCATCATACGTCACAGAGAGAGCCTGAAGAAGTCGAGTGGGATTTATGCGCCCGACAAGATCAGGCTAACAACCCTGCTTAGACGAGTCGCAGAAGAGTCGGTAGATGCGGGTAATCCTGGAGTGCGTTCTATCGTCAGACTTTGCGAAGAGAAGCAGAATGAAAACCTCTTGTGTCTACTTAGCTCGGTGTTCGGCACGGTCTGGACGATTGAAGTGCAACCCGCACTAGAGTATGACATCCAGAAGGAGTTGGCGCCTGGTTTACTTCTTGAAGACTTGACCCTCACAGACCTCTATAACGACACTGAGAACTTCAAAAAACGCTTCGTTTACGGTTTTGACTCGCTTAGCAAACTAGCAACAGAAATCGATGCGGGCGTTAAGCAGAGCCTCGCTCGACCCGGTGAATATCAGTCAGTGTGCGTCCTTGAACCCATCAAGAGCCGAATTGTTTTTGTAGGGAGAACAGAGCAGATAGAGAAAAACATACACGCCCTTGCACCGCTCTTTGTCGCTCAAACATGGTCCGGCTACCTAGATAACCTGCTGAGCGAAACATGCTTCTCACTTTCTACCTTGAACAGAACCCATCTTCCAAGTGCCAAAGAAATAAAAGAAATGAGCACTGGAGAACTAGCGGTCCTAACGAAAGACCTCTCAGCTTTCAGAGGAAGCCAAGAGCTAGTCGAAAAATGCGTACAGAAGTCTGAAGACAACCTCACCACAGTAAATCAAAGTCTCGAACGACTAAAAACTACTCTGAAACCATCGGAGACCTTTCAGATAGGGTTGTTGGACACGATGTTTCACGTGAATATTGAAAATCTTGAGGCTGTTCCCAATCGAGTCAAGGAGTTCCGAAAGGAATGGAAAACACTTTGCAAGAGCGTTGAGAAAATCCGAGAGCACGTTGAGAAGGAATATGACCAAAGAAAACCCATGATTGAAAGGAAAAAACGCAAGATGCTCAGAATTTATCCTCTGTTCGTTGCGTTGTCCATCCTATTTTCCCTTATGACCCTTCTCCCCTACTTAGCACTTTGGCGAACAACGTTTCTATCTGTTGCGCTGGTCTTGCAGGTGTTTTACTGGATTCTCTTCTATCGTGTCTGGAGGTCGCTTCACAAAGTCACAAAATATCCGAGCCAAGCTTTCAGCAGAATTCAACTCTTCGTTCTGGCCCTAACAGAAGCGATTTATGGGTATGTAACAACAGGAGACGTTTTGACACCACTCTAAATGGCAAAAAAAGAAAAACGATTTCGGCGGGTTAAAACCCCACCACATTTCTGTCGCATCAAACTGCCTTCGTAGGCGTCTTCGCTACGGCTTACTGTGGTCGAGCCTGTGGACGTGCCTGAGGTCTAGCCTGAGGACGCGCCTGTGGACGTGCCTGAGGTCTAGCCTGAGGACGTGCTTGAGGGCGAGCCTGGGGCCTTGCTTGTGGACGAGCTTGTGGACGAGCTTGAGGCCTTGCTTGAGGCCTAGCCTGTGGACGTGCCTGAGGTCTTATTTGCGGTCTTATCTGAGGCCTAATCTGAGGCATCAGCTTCGGAAAAACTTTAGCCTTCTCCTTCAGCTTCAGTGGTTTTTCAACTTCAGTTTTTTCTTCTTCCATTAACTTTCACCTCCTTCCGCAATCGTGTTAGCCTCGTATATACCCTATGATTTGATTTAAAACATTGTGTGAAATGCATGAGAAGACGCCGTAGTAAGCTCTTTCTTACTCAAGCCACTAAATAATATTTTGATTGTTGAAGCGACGAAATCAAGAAGTACGGCTTCAAATTATTTTATCTTTCGTGAAAGAGTTCATCACCTTCGTCTCTGAAAACTCGACCTTTGGCAGGTAGTAGGCGTCATCTACCCACAACTTCAAAAGATTTTTCAAGTCGGCACCTATATCATTTTATGGTTTGCGGATATGCCTGAGAGTGGAGACACGGAGTCTAATCTCGTTCTGGCAAGGGACCGCGAGAAGGATTACGACTGGATAGGCGCAATAAATTTCTACGAGAAAGCCCTAAACTCTACATTGGGATCCAGAGATTTTTTAAAGAGCGGCGAGATCGGCGAACGAATAGGTTTCTGTTATGAAAGAGCTTCGTTACAGGCTGAAAAAACAGAGGAATTTGGAAGGCGCGCCGAGCTGGCTTCGAAGTTTTATAAGAGTGCGGCTGAGCTGTTTCTGAAGTCTGGAGGTTCGCAGGGACGTGGTAGAAGTTGCGACTGTAACGCTGTGGCTGCCTACATCGACTCTTGGCTTGCCCCAGACCCATCCAGAAGAAGAAAGCTGCTAGATAGTTGTTGGAGACTCCAAACGGAGGCTTTGAAGATCTACAAAGACGCAGAAGACAAGCCAAGATACGGAAAAACGTGCAACGAACTCTTGAGATGCCTTCTCGACAGGTCCTATCTCGCTCCAGATTGGCCCGACCTGAATAGAACACTGGAGGAGGCAGCTAGCGTTGGAGAAAGCGCCATCGCCACTTGGTCTGAGCTCATGGATAACCACGAGCTTTCAAGAGCGTACTCAATGACAAGCCTTCATTATTTCTACGCGGCGAACATCAGTGAGCAAGAAGAAAAGACCAGAGAGTTTGGTCAGAAATGCTTGAGCTATGCACAAAAGGCTCTGGAGCTTTCCAGGCTGACTGGCGACCGATATCTCTTCGCAGTTTCGAACTGGGCGGTCGCCATTGCCACACTGTTTTTCTCTGACAAAGTAACGTCCTCTCTTGCCTTTGCGGAGGAAATGCTGCAGCAGGGCATGATTACAAAAGACAACTACATTTTCGGAGTGGCATCATACCTGCTGGGTTTCATTAATTATTGGATAGTGCCGATGGAGGAGGACCCGGACAAGATAAGAAATGGATATGAAAGCGTCATGAAACGTGCTGAAGATGCTATACATCATCTTGGCATGATTTCACACGACTACTTCTTAGCAACGACCTATCACCCTTATGTTGAAAGCTTCAATTCGTTGGCATCTGAAGTTGAAACCATCCTCGAAAAAAAGCGGGCTCTTTTGGAAAGTGCAGTAAAGGCGGGACGGAACGGTCTCGAGCACGCACGGCGATCTGGATCCCCAGAAACCATAGGTGCCAACCTTCATGCATTAAGCAAAGCTTTGTTTTCCCTTTCCATAATGGAGACCAAAACTGCCGAGAAGAAAAAGCTCCTTGAAGAAGCCTTGAGACATCGAGAAGAATACGTAAGTGTAGTGGAAAGGGCGTTCCCTTCTAGTTTCTGGGTTCGCGGCGTGGGCAAGAACTATGAGGCTTTGATCAGAGCTGAGCTGACAAAGGTGGAAACAGAAAAAGAGAACCAAATGAGCCATCTCGGAAAAGCTGTTTCAAGCATGGAGGATTGCCTAAAGCTATGCAAGAAATGGACAACAATTTATCCACAGACCCGACTTTTCGCCGTCCTCGGAGAATACTACAATTGGTTCGGCGGCATCCTAACCCAGTTGCATTCGCTCACTGGGGACGCAAAGGCACTAAGCAGCTCCATCGAAGCCTACGAAGGCGCTATCGACGTATACAAGAAGATTGATCTTCCAAGCCGACTGGCTGAGGGTCATTGGCGAATTGCGATGCTTTGTGAGAGACTTGGCGAGCATGTAAAAGCCTCAGAAAACTTCGAGTTTGCATCCAATGAATATGAGACTGCGGCAGGAAAAATCCCTCTACTAAAAGATTTCTACTCGGACTATGCCAATTACATGCGTGCTTGGAGCGAGATCGAAAAGGCGAAACTTAACCATTCACGGGAAAGATATTCCCAGTCAAGGACACACTACGAGAAAGCCGCGAGCCATCTTGATTCGTCAAAACTGTGGAAGTACCTTGCCCCAAACTTTGCTGCTTGGGCTTTTTTTGAACACGCCGAGGATTTAAGCAGAACAGAGAAAAGCCAAGAAGCCATCCAAGTTTTCAAGCAAACAGCCCAGCTTTTTGCCAAAGCCAAGAGTTCTCTGGAAGCCGAAAGCGACAGAATAGAACGGCTTGATGAAAGAGAAGAAGCGATGGAGCTGAGTAGGGCGTGCAGCCGCCGAGCAGAATACTGTATGGCAAGAGTAAGCTTGGAAGAAGCCAGAATACTGGATAAGGAAGGTGAGGATGTACTGAGCGCTGAGAAGTACGGGTCGGCTGCAAAAATGTTCGAGAGACTGGTGGAAGCCATCGAGGTCGAGTCTGACCGCAGAGAGATAATGCCGTTGATTTATACGTGTCAAGCCTGGCAGAAGATGGTGCTTGGGGAGGAAAAGGCACACGCAGAGTTGTATGCTGAGGCTTCTGAGCTTTTTCTGAAAGCAAGAGAATGTAGTTTGAATGATCGTACTGGCCTTCTGGCGATGGGAAACCATTCTTTCTGCAAGGCGTTAGAGTTCGGTACAATATTTGAATCTACAAAAGATGGCGCACATTTTTTGAAAGCTAAGCAATATTTGGACAGCGCGTCAAAGTACTACATGAGAACCGGACACGAGAGCTCAGCTGTGTGGATTAACGCCACACAAGTGCTATTCGACGCGTATGTTTACATGAGCCAAGCCGAAGTGGAACTTGACCCTCGGAAGAAGCATGAGCGATACCTACTGGCTGAAAAATGCTTGGAACGAGCGGCTGAACTGTATGAAAAAGCAGGGTACATCGGCAAGCGAAATGAAGTTGCAAGAAGTTTAGAGAAGGTGAAAGAAAAACGCGAATTCACTTTTTCTCTAGGAGAGGTGCTGAAGGCACCGTCGATCACGTTGAGCACTGCTGGGGTTATGGCGCCCACAATAGCCCATGAGGACCCTGTTGGACTGCAACGATTTGAGCATGCTGATATTCAGGCAAACCTTATCGCGTATGTGAAGGAGGCGATAGTCGGGGGAGACATCGAGCTTGAGCTGGAGTTAGCCAACGCTGGAAAGGGTTCGGCTCTGCTCATGAGGGTTGAGGGCATTGTTCCGAAGGGCTTTGAGATGACGCAGAAACCCGAAACCTACAGGCTTGAAGATGGCCATCTCAACTTGAAGGGAAAGAAACTTGGTCCGCTCAAGACCGAAGAGATGAGGCTTGTCTTGAAGGCGAAGACCAAGGGAACGTTTTCTCTGAAGCCTCGAATCCTCTACCAAGACGAGACAGGAGAGTACAAGTCTCACGAACCGGAGCCCGCAACGATTACTGTAAAAGAACTGGGAATCTGGCGGTGGATAAGAGGACCAGGCAAATGATAAGACGCTGACTGAGTATTTTGCTATCGAGGATTCTTTCATAAAGCATAAATGTTATTGTATCAATAACTTAATCTTCTGAGAAAGGAGAAATGCAAAGGAAAGCGGTTTCTGGAATAGTATCGATACTGCTCTTAATGGGCATGTTAACTTTAACAATTAATGTTCAACTCTCTGAAGAAGAAGAGGCAAGGTTCATTAAACCTGATGCAACAGGTAGCGATTGGCTGGCAACAACAGATTGGAACAAAACATACGGAGGAGTAGGCGTTGAACAAGCTAACTCTGTGGTTCAAACGAGCGACGGAGGATACATATTAGCCGGCTACACCAACTCATATGGTGCTGGTAACTATGATTTTTGGTTGATCAAGACCGATTCTTCTGGAAACAAACTGTGGAACAAAACATACGGAGGAACAAATGATGATGAAGCCTGTTCGGTGGTGCAAACGAGCGACAGGGGATACGCCTTAGCGGGCTTCACTAACTCCTTTGGTGCTGGTGGCTATGATTTCTGGTTGGTAAAACTCACGCCTAAAACAATTTATATCCGTGCTGACGGTTCGGTTGACCCTGCTACAGCACCAATACAACGAAACGGAGACCTCTACACATTGACTGACAACATCTATACTAGTGCCATAGCAGGAATTTTGATTGAAAGAAACAACATGACATTGGAGGGAGCAGGCTACAAGGTTCAAGGAACAGGAAGCAATTACGGAATACTCTTACCAGCCACAGGAAACAACGTGACAATCAAAAACACAAACATCCGTAACTTTGAATACGGAGTTGCCGGCAACTTGACAGATTTTGCCGTTATTTCACGAAATAACATAGCAAACAATTTGTATGGCATCTGGCTTGGAGTATCCTATAACAACTGCTTAGTTGAAAACAATATAACAACAAACAGCGGATATGGTATCTATCTCATCTATTCAAACGCCACTATCTACCATAATAATTTCATAAATAACATGAATCAGGTCTATACTCATAGTTCGGTGAATGTTTGGGACAACGGATACCCCTCAGGTGGCAACTACTGGAGCAACTACAACGGAACGGACTTTTACAAAGGTCAAGGTCAAGGTCAGCCTGGAAGCGATGGAATAGGAGATCAACCATACGTTATTGATGCCAGCAATGCAGACAATTACCCGTTTATGGAGCCGTCTGCGTTTGCATACACACCGATAGGACAAAACGTCTCAGTAACCCTTACAGAAAATGCCACAATTACCTTTGACCAAGTTACCTCTGGAGGCTTCACTTCACTTATGCTAAGAAAAACGGGACCGCCTCCACCCTCTGGCACCGAACTGATTGGACCCTACTATGACATCCAAACATCAGCGAGCTTCAACGCCACGGTGCTCATTGCTATCACTTACGACGACACAGGTCTCACCCAAGAACAAGAAAGCGCGTTACAACTGATTCAATGGGACGATAGACCCGTTCTCGGCGACATCAATCTAGACGGAACAGTCGACATTTTCGACCTGATTAAAGTTGCCATTGTCTTCGGCTCTAAGCCAGGAGACTCCAATTGGAACCCAGACGCCGACATCAAACAAGACGGCGTCATCGACATCTTCGACCTAATAAAAGTAGCCATCAACTTCGGCAAGACATGGCCTGTTTGGGTAACAGCTACAAAAGGGATAGACACGGTAAACAACGTAATCTACGCGGAAACAGACCACCTATCGATATTCGGCGTGAGAGGGTAATTACACCACTGACTGCCACAATCTTTTCTTCAGACAAGCGATTGAACTTTTGATTACATAAGCAATTCACTTGTTCTATAGAAGACTGTTTCCAAAATGTTAAATCTCGGTGTTTCACTCCTATTAGTGAGGGAGGAGTTTATGAGAAAAACCCGAAGGCTTTATGTGTTACTATTCATAATCTCGTTGTCTTCAGTAATTCGTCTTTCTATGATACCACAGTTGGTGGAGGCTTCTCCTACACCTACAATCTACGTGGACCCTCCCGTATCCTATTTTGTAGTTTCTGGGTATTTTACAATCGACATCAAAATCGCGAATGCAATCGATTTCTACGGTTGGCAGCTCACGCTGAACTACCAAGCGAGCGTTATAAACATCACGAAGCAAGCTGACATAGTTGAAGGACCGTTCCTAAAAAGCACAGGCACCACGTTTTTTCTCACCAACATTGGAAACGGCAGCACGCTGGTTCTCTGCACGCTCCTAGGAGCAGTAGCAGGCGTCAATGGTAGTGGAACATTGGCGTCAGTTACTTTCAAAGCGCTTGTGGCAAACGCAACTAACATAAACCTTCTGGAAACCAAGCTCGGAGATTCCCACGGAAACCCGATTAACCACACTGCAGTGGGCGGCTACGCGCAAGTGGGTACATCGACACCCACTGGACAAAACGTCACGATAACCCCTAGCGATAATGTCAACATGACGTTTGACCAGGTCACCTCCGCAGGTGCCACAGGAGTCAACGTGAGAGACACAGGACCGCCTCCACCCTCTGGCACCGAACTGATTGGACCTTACTATGACATCCAAACATCAGCAACCTTCATCGGGACTGTTCAAATCGGTATCGCTTACAACGACACCGGACTCACGCCAGAAGAGGAGAACGCGTTAGAGTTGATTCGGTGGGATCAAACTGTTGTGGGCGACGTCAAACAAGATGGAATAATAGACGTCTTCGACTTGATTAAAGTCGGTATCGCCTTTGGCTCCAAGCCAGGAGACACCAACTGGAACCCAGACGCCGACATCAAACAAGACGGCATCATAGACGTCTTCGACCTAATCAAAGTGGGCATCAACTTCGGCAGGGTCGCAGCTGTATGGATAACAGTGACAACCTGGGTAGACACGGAGAACAACATAATCTACGGAGAAACCGACCACCTATCGATATTCGGAGTGCGAGGATAAGCGGGATAACTGTCCAGGGCAATCTGGCTTTCTTGAAATACCCTAGATTAGAGGCTACAGATTCCAGCACCTCTCCTGGTAGCGAACAGTTTACATAAAAATACGAAAAGAGCAAACAAGACGAATGTTTTAGGCTAGGTCTTCAAGGGTGCTGGGATTTTGAAAGGTTTTGCATCGTGATTTGATGCGAGCACGGACTAAACGCATGAGAATACGCCACAGTAAGCTTTTTCTTACCACCGCTACTAAATTATACTTCAACTATCTGAAGTGGGTGAATCCAAAATGAAGCCTGGAGCGAAAACCGAAGTAGAACCAAGCCTAGAAGCAATCTTCAGAGGTCAGTCAAAAATGACGGCGCGTGGGCAGATAACCGTGCCTACCGAGGTTAGAAGAAAGTTTGGGTTGAAGCCTGGCGACGTTTTGTGCTTCCTCGAGGTGGACGGATCGATAGTTCTTAAGCTTGGGCCACTTGTGCTAACTGAGTGAGTTAAAGCTCTGCGTAACGATTTTGCGGTGAGCGAATGAGTACGGCTTTATTCGCCTGAGCAACGGTGTTGCAGAAGTGTTCGGAGCAGCCAAAGGATAGAAGACGCTGATAACCATTGACCTCAAAGACGGCAACATAATAATCAGCAAGGCTTGAGCGGGTCAAATCCGTTCAATCTATTTCCTGTTTTTACCTTTCTGAACTGGCACCGTTAGGAGAGCCTATTCATAAAACTTTTATATGGAGAGCGTTTGGTGAATAGTAGCATCGAGTTTGGTGGTGCATCGGTGGAGCCCAGCAAGAAGCCACTGAACGTGCTGGCGAAGCGACTGAACACCTTTGTAGTCATCACCTTGAAGAACGGAGTGGAGTACCACGGAACTATGGTTCGCTGCGACGGCTACATGAACATCCTCCTAGACGGAGCCTCAGAACACGTGGACGACAAACTGACCGCGAACTACGGCAACGTCTTGGTCAGGGGAAACAACGTTCTCTACATCACAATAGACGTGACCCACGGAAAGTAGAAGCAAATCATGTTTAACAATAAAATAGGTTCTAGAAAGTTGTGAAGCTGTTGACTGTTTTTTTGTCGAGGCGTTTCACCAGTTCCAGTGTTAACTTTACAGCATTTTCCACGTCTTCGAAGCTCAGGATTCCCACGTGGGAATGGATGTGGCGCGTTGGCACGCTTATGACTATGCTTGGGCATCCCGCCCTGCTCATGTGAATTCTGCTGGCGTCTGTTCCCCCGGCTGCTACCATCGAGAGCTGATAGGGAATCTTCGATTTTCTAGCTGTGTCAATAACGAACTGTTTCAGCGGCTGGTTCGGAATCATAGAGCTGTCAAAGGTCAATATTGACGGGCCTTTTCCAATTCCTGTAGGGGCCTCACTTGGTTGGACCCCTGGCACGTCGCCTGCGATGTCAACTTCCAACACGATGGCTACGTCGGGGTCCACAATGTGGGCAACCGTCGCCGCTCCTCTCGCGCCAACCTCTTCCTGCACCGTCGCTGCGCCGTAAACTGTGTTTGGATGCTTAATTCTCTCCTCCGCGAGTTTGCGCACAACTTCCATAGCGATGAAAGCTCCTATTCTGTCATCGAATGCCTTTCCCATTCCAAGCTTGCCGTTTCTTATGGTTGAGAATGGGGACCAGGGCACTACTGGATCGCCTATTTTGACACCCATTTCCTCTGCTTCCTTCTTGCTTGTGGCGCCTATGTCAATGTACATAGTTTTCTTTTCCACTACTTTCTTCTGCTCTTCAGGCGGCAACAAGTGTGGCGGCTTGGCTGCGATAACACCCTGAATGTCTCCTTTTTCGGTTCTGACAACAACTCGCTGAGAGAGAAGCACTTGATCCCACCATCCGCCTAGGGGATTGAAGGTTAAGAAGCCTGTTTTCTCTTCTATTCCGGAAACTACGAAGCCAACTTCGTCAATGTGCCCTGCCAGCAAAACTTTAGGACGCTCCACCGTTCCCTTACGGCTGAAAATCACTGAGCCCAGCTTGTCCGCGGTCACTTCGTCAGCATATGGTTTAACGGCTTTCTTGATGATTGTTGCTGCTTCGCGTTCAAATCCAGCTGGTCCAAAGGATTCAAGCATTTCTCTTAGAAGATTTAGAGCTTTCTTATCTATCATAATCTTCACGCACCTTAAAGTGTGGTTTGCGGTTTTCCATATTTATGTTCTTTGCACATTGCGACAGCGGACTTTTCTGATCGTTGCTAAAGAGAATTTCATTTTCTGAGAAAACCTTAACCATGAAGAGAACTTTAATCCACCATCGATCACACTCTATCTTAGGGACTTTCGTGCTGGCTGCAACAAGGTTAGAGCCAAAGCAGCTGATGTCACAACTTCAGCTTCAAGTGGGAAAGGCTAGGATTTCACGAATTCTGCTGGGCACGTCGCCGTTTATTGGTAGCGGTCAGTTTGGAAGCAGAGCCTCCTTATACTACGACTATTTCTACAAGCATCCGGAAAACATAGTGAGAATCATTTTAACAGCTGTTGACGTCGGCGTTACTGGCGTTCAAGCGCTTCCTCTTCCTCCAATATTTAGCGCTCTGAAGGCGGTGGAGCGGGAACTCAAGCAGAATCTAACAGTTGTGGGAACGGTGGGTCCTAACGACCCACTAGCCGACATCAAGAATTTTAAACGTTTTCACACGGTTGCCATGCTTGTGCACGGAGAAATCACGGACGAGAGGAAGACACAAAAAATCTCAGAACTGCTAAATGAAATACACGCTGCAAACTGCCTTGCCGGTCTAGCCACCCACAGTCCCCTCTCCACTATCAACTGGCTGTTCAAGACAGAGCTAGACGTCGACCTACTCATGCTTCCTTTCAATCGACTGGGCATGTTCATGGATTAGACACCAGCCAAAACCGCCGAGGCAATTAGAAAACTGGGCAAGCCAGTCATAGCCAAGAAGGTTCTGGCGGCTGGTTATCTCTCTCCCAACGACGCCCTACCCTATACTGCTCAACACGGATGCATCTCCATAGTAGCGCTGGGCGTAGCCTCAGAGAAGGAAGCGAAAGAAACATTTACAGCCGCCGCGACGGCTTTCTCCGGGATGCTCAGAGTCTAAGCGTTATAAGTAGGAGACCTAGGGGTAGGTGAACAGCCATTTTAGAAACGTGGCGAAGAACAGAGCCATGGAGATTATGAAGAGGATGACTGATAGCCTGTACGTGGTTTCCTTCCTTCCGAAGCCCGCCGTGTGAACGGCTGCTGTAGTGATGGTCGCTATGAAGAGCAGCGTGTCTATTCGGTTTATGTAGAATACGAGTGTGTCTAGCGGTGACAGCGCCCTCGGAAGACAGTATGGTATGTAAATCAGCACGGAAGCGAACACGGATGCAAAGAACATTATCACGGAAACCAACAACACCCACTTAACGGTTTTCTCAGCTTCCACCCCAAACACCCAAGGATAGGATATGATTAAGACCATATAAAAGGCTGCTCAATCGCAGTCTTAATGAATTGCCCTGAGCCAGTTTTTCGCTGAAATGAACAAGAGGTAATTAGGCGCCATCCCCTGAAATACGATTGAGGATGCAGCCTTCTTGACAGTGATTAGGCTTGAAGGCGAATTTGAGACAGGCGTTTACCTGCGTCGGCTGAACCGGTTCATGACAGAGGTTGAAGTCAACGGAAATAAGGTGCTCGCCCACCTCCCAAACTCTGGCAGACTCCTCACGGTTTTGGTTCCCGAGTCCAAAGTCTTCCTCAGAAGACAGCCTCAACAGAGGAGAAAGAGCAACTACGACCTCTTCGCCATCGAACGCCCAGGAGCAACAGTCATAGTGGACACTCGTTTCTCCACGCTCGCCGCCGAAACAGCTATCCAAAAGGGGCTGTTCAAGTCGCTCGCGGGCTATCGCGTTGCCAAAGAGAACGTGAGAGTCGACAACTCTCTACTCGATCTGCTCCTGAAGAAAGGGAGCCACCTGTTTTTCCTCGAGATCAAGTGCGTGACGCACTTGACAGATGGCGTAGCCATGTTTCCAGACGCGCCCACTATTCGAGGAAGAAAGCATCTTGAGACCCTAATGAAACTCGTTCAACAGGGCTTCGGGGCAGGAATCCTCTTCTCGGTGCAGAGACCAAACGCAAACATGATTAAGCCTTATCGCAAAATAGACCCGGCGTTTTCAGAACTGCTCAAGAAAGCCGACGAAACGGGCGTCAAAATCTTAACGCAGAAGCTGATTCTCCGACATCCAGACGGGGTTGAAATACAGCCTAACGCTCCAGTTTTTCAGTTTTGAACGGTGCCTTCTCTAGCTTCCTCAGAGGCTTCGCTCCGAACCTTTCCACCGCCACTTTCTCCAGCTTCTGCAACTCTTCTCTCTTGAAGCCTATGTAGATGCCGTCGTATTTCCTGCCAACCCAAGCTCTTGTAGATTTGCCTTCCTTCAAAACCTCGTTGAGTGGCTCAAAAATTATTGCTATGCTCGAGACTTGCGTCTGCTCTCCATCAATTTCTATCGTTCTGCCTTCTCTGACGAAGACTTCCAAGCCCTGTCTGACCCCCTTAACTTCGAGAAAGTTTCCTCTGCCTCGTTGAATTATCCTGCCTAAGCCCATTTTCTCCACGTCCAGATGAGTTACCCTAGCTCTGACATATCCCTTCAGGTGAAGGTACACTGAGGCGTCTATTCTCCTTCCACTCGGCATCAGAAAGGTCTCAGCGTCTAACCTAATCTTTCCGTGAAGTCCTTTCTTCATTAAACCACCGTCAAAGCCAAGAGCTCTATTCGACATCACGCCCTTATGAATGAAGTCTTATCCCTCGCAAAACTTCTTGAACGTCCTTGTAGGATTTGGAAGGCATCTCCTTCAACAATTCGCTGAGCCGAACCTGCTTTCCCTCTTCAATCTCCACGAGCCTCCAGCCCAAGCGTTTCAGAAGCGTGCTCTTCTCAACCGGATAGCGAGTTCTTTCGACGACTCTTCTCACGGATTCTGTTCCAACCGCCCCCGTGAGGCTGGGAAACTCACCCGTTTCTAGGTAGCGCTTGAATCGCAACCCGTCGTCGAACATGGCTAGGTTGTTGAAGAGCACGTAGACCCCTCTTCGCTCAGTCTCAAAGGGCTCAACAAGCGCGTGTAGTTTTTTCAGCTCGTCGTCTGTGAACTGGTAGTAGTAGAGTTGTTTTCCGAGTCCGTGCAGCCGAAAATAAGCAACACCGCCCGTATAGGCTGGTAGGGTTTTGAATGGGTCAGTCACGTGTGGCACGTCCAGCTCCCGCAGAACCTCAGCCAGTCTCCTGCGTGTTTGTGGCTCTTCCCAGGCTGGTCCACGAGTCTCCCAAGCGACAACGAGGTTGCTGTTTTTGATTCCACGGAAGAACTTCTCCGCGTCATCGAGTCTGTCTGGTCGGAGGGAGGCTGGTGTCTGAATCAGCAGTATCCGAGCGTTCAGCGCCTCGCATATCTGCTTCATCTGTGTGAAGGCCTGGAGGCTGGGCTTCGTCTCGAACTTAAACTTGTGGCTTATGTCCTGGTGCGCCTTCACCGTGAACTCAAATTCAAGTGGTGCCCTCTCCCGCCAGCCCTCCACTGTGGACATCTTCGGATACTGATAGAAGGTGCTGTTCAGTTCGACGAGGCTGAAACTCTCATGATACCTCCTCATCGCCGTGGGGTAACCGCAACAACCAGCCTTAATCATAGTAACCCTTCTCAGGCGCTGACTTTCGGGGGAGGTCTAATCCTTATACCCAGTTTCCTCCGCAGCGCGATGCGATAGAGGCGCCGAAGCGACTTAATCAGGTGCTCCACATTCTGAGCCCTCGAGTAAACGAGGGGGATGCGGTCGTACTTAGCCAACTTCATCGACAACTCGTCTGGCGCGGCGCCGTGATAAACAACTATTCTAGGTTTCAGAGCGCTCGTGCGAACCGCCATCATGGGCGACTGGCCATCCGCAACGTGCGTGAAAATCAGCGCTCGTTCGGTTGTGGTTCCGAAGATCTGGTAGAACTCCCACCCCGACAGGGTCTCTATCGCCTTTGTGCTGTCGATGACTGTGTATCCGCTCACCTCTCTTCTGGCTTCCTCGGAGCAGGTCACGATTTCGCCCGAGATCGCTCTGCAGAAGTGCTCTACCGGAACGGGGATGGGAAACTCCCGCATGTCTAGGATGGCGGTTGTGGGCGAGCTCGTCAGCCTCGCGAACTCACGGGTGAACCTGCCGCCTCTATCCTCGTCGATAACGAGTAATGCCCAGACAAACCTCTTCACGAATCGCGTGCCTGGGCTCTTGCGTCTCCCGCTCTCGTAGTCGCTGATGACGGAGGACGAGACCATCATCTTCTCAGACAGCCGAGTCTGTGAGACAGCGAAGAGTTCGCGCCACTTGCGCATGGTGGCGCCAGGCTTGCTCGAGAGAATTATCTCGCCTGCTATGCGTCGGGCTAGGACTTCACGGACGCTGGGAGACACGGACACGGGTAGAGACCCCTAGAGAAGCCCAAATCCTTCTCATGGGAGTCACATATAAAAACTACTCTGCAGCAAGATAGGGAAGGCGGAGACGAATTGGAACCCTTTCTGACGTGGGAAGGAGAGGCTGCGAGGCGTTTCCCAGACATCCAAGTCTGCGTCGGCACCGTCCGCGACGTAACTGTTGAAAGAAGCAACTCGAAAATCGAGGCTCTGAGGCGAAGCGTGACAGAAGAGGTGCGGAGCATGTTTCAGCTCGAAGTCTTGAAGGACCACCCCGCGGTTCGAGCGTACAGGGACCTCTTCTGGTCGCTGGGCGTAGACCCAACCAAGACCAGACCTTCTGGCGAGGCTCTGCTGAGGCGAGTGCTACACGGCGAAGATATGCCGAGAATCTCAGCGGTCGTGGACGCCTACAACCTAGCCTCGCTCAAGACCATAATCCCTCTGAGCGGCTTCGACCTCAGCCTAACCACACCACCCTTATGCGTCCGCTTCTCCAAGACCAGCGAAGAATTCCACGGAATAGGCATGACGGCTCCAGTCAAACTCACCGAGGGGATGCTCGTGCTGGCTGACACGAAGCGGGTCGTGTGCATTTATCCTCATCGAGACGCGGACGCGACAAAAATTACCGCTGAAACCAAGAACGTGCTCGTCATAGGCTATGGTGCTTTAGGCATTGGTCAAAGGCAACTGACGGAGGCTGTGGAGACAGCGTTAACTTTCATCACACAAACCTCTGGAGGCAAAATCGAGATAGCAAGGGTTTTTAGCTCCAGCAGAAAACAATACTGAGGTGTCGAGGACTTGTCGTTCAAGCTTCTGATGGAACAATCCGTGAAGAGAACAGGATCAAACGTAATCTTAGCCCTAGACCTCCCAGCCGACAGATCCAGCCGCCTCCTGTCCAAGAGTCTCAAAATCCTAGAGGCTGTTCACCCCTACCTCTGCGCCGTGAAGTTGAACCGTCAGGCGGTTTTGCCCCTAGGCTTGTTCGACGGAGTGCAGAGGATAGTCAGTCGAGCCCACGACTTGGGGTTGCCCGCCATCATGGACTGCAAGATAAACGACGTGGGGCACACGAACCGCGCCATCGCCGAATACTACTTTGAGGCTGGTTTTGACGCCGTAATCGCCAGCCCGTTCGTGGGATGGGAGGAAGGCTTACAGCCAGTCTTTGAGGTTGCCGAAAAGATGCAGCGGGGAGTGATCGTCTTGGTCTACATGAGCCACAAGGGCGCGGTTGAAGGATACGGACAAACAGTGCAAGACTTCACCACAAAGCGGCTTGTCCCCCAGTACAGGATTTTTGCCGAGAGAGCGTTGAAGTGGAAAGCCGACGGAGCAGTTGTGGGCGCCACCTATCCGGACAAAACACGAGAGGTTTACGCTATGTTGAAGGAAAAAGTGCCCATTTACTCACCAGGCGTGGGCGCACAAGGAGGCGACATAGAGGCGGCTGTGAAGGCTGGAGCCCGATATCTTATTATTGGAAGAGCCATTGTTGAGGCGAAAGACACGGCGAAAACGGCAGAGCGGGTTAGAAACACTGCCTGGCAAAGCCTAAAAAGTAAACGTGCAGCTTTAGCGACATCAAAGACTAACAGCTCCACGCGGTGCTTAGACCAAAGCACCACAATCGCTTAGAATCAGATTAGGGTGCCCACGGGTTTATGGATGCACCGCCGTCTACAATGATTGTGGCGCCTGTGATATAGTCGGACTCGTTTGAGGCGAGGAAAACAGCCACTTTTGCTATGTCCTCTGGTTGCCCACACCTTTTCAATGGTATGCTCTCTTTGAGCTTTCTCTTTTCCTCTTTAGGTAGCGCCGAAACCCACCCCGTGTCAATTGACCCTGGGCAGATGGCGTTAACCCGAACGTGAGGGGCAAGCGCCCTCGCCAAACCCTTCGTTAATGGAATGTCCGCTGCCTTTGTCAGCATGTAACATAGCCCTCCGCCAGCCCAGTCTGCAACGATATTGATTATGTTGCCGTTCCTTTGATGGAGCATACACTTGGACACCGCTTGGGAGCACATGAGCACTCCCTTAGTGTTCACCGCCATCATTCTGTCCCAGCCTTGCCAATCGGGGGTGTCAAGTGAAAATTCCATCGCTGAGAAATCTGCCGCGTTGTTAACCAAAATGTCTATTTTGCCAAATTCCTTCAACGTCCTCTCCACCATCCTTTCCACATCCTTGGGAATGGAGACGTCGGCTTTCACCGTAACGGCTTTTCTACCCATTTCTCTTATGGTGGATGCAACTTCCTTGGCACTCTCTTCGGATTTGACATAATTCACGGCAACGTCGGTTCCCTCTTTGGCAAAGGCTAAGGCGATGGCTCTACCGATACCCCGACTCGAGCCTGTTACTATGGCAACCTTTCCCTTCAGTCTCAAAATCCCACCCAACTCTTATTTCTTATCAGGTTACTTAAAAAAGACTGGATACACGGAGCAGACGAATCTGGGGGAAACTTCGGACCGTGAGTGTTATTCTTCTCTTCTTCCTCTCACCCAGAGTTCTTTCTTCAGCATGTCTCTCACGGCGGAGCGTATGGCTGAGCTTCGACTTGGGTACATGTTAGCTCTAACGAGTTCGTCCAGCCCCTCCAGATAGGCTTCTGGAAGCAGAACTGTTACCAGCTTCATAACATCTTTCACCAACGCAGCATGTTTGGCTCATATTATGTGGTTATAGCGTTATAGAATTTGCTACTCGACCAAGCCCTGCCTAATCGAGCGAAGCTCCTTAACAACCTCTGGAAAGGTCTTGTAGACGTCTTCCAATTGCAAGGTCGACCGTTTTATCTTGTTCTGAATAAGTCCAGCGGCAACGAACGCCGAGCCTAAGACATCGGTTATTGTGGGGTCTGGAAAGGCTATCAGAGCTATGCCTATTTTGATGAGTCTTGACCCGCCGTTGTTCCTTCTGAGCAAGCGCTGGACGACACGTAGCTCCTCAGCCCACTCATTTACGGCTGTGTTCATTGTCGTGGCTGCTTCTCCATAGCTTAAGCCGAGTTCACGTAGCAGGATAGCCTTGTTCTTCAGTTCTTCCGTTTTCATTGAGGACCCGTTTTTCTCTTACTCAAACTCAAGAGCGCCCTCTTCACACAAAAATCTTGACATCCAAAAACGATGAAAGAGCCCTCTGTAGTTTGAGAAATCATCCATTAATTTTGTGAAAAACTCGATAAAAGACCGCGTTGTTTGTGTGAAATTTTAGATGAATGTTGAAAAACTCTCACCTCTTGCTTAATAGAGCCCTCCTTTAGAACGACTAGAAACGCTGTGTGAAGGGCTAGAAGAGTCTGATGTACTCGGTGTTCTTTAACCGTTTTATAACAGTAACTGCAATATGGTTAGCATTAACTAGGCTTAGAGGGGCTGACAATGTCTGAGCGATACGCCTACATCCTCATAAACGACGAGAAATGGTGGAACCGACGCCTCAGCCAAAACAGAACTGGAAAGTCGATGCACGCGTTTGTGCGCAAGGGAACCGTCGGTCCAAAAAAGACTGAGCTGATTCTCTTCTACGTCAAGCACCCCTTCAGAGAGATAAGAGGCTACGGCGAGTTCGTTGAGCGAGTGACTGGCGCCGCAGATGAACTGTGGAACGCCTACGGACACGAGACAGTCTTCGAGTCTCGGCAAGAATACACGGAGTTTCTGCAGGGGAGAACAAAGGCAACTTTCATACGCTTCAAGAACCTCCAAGAGCTGGCTCAGCCCGTTTCCATGCAGGCTTTCTCAGAGATTTTCGACATTGGCAGGATGCCGAGGAGCGGCAAATACATAAGCAGAGAGGCGGTGAATCAGATGGTTCAGAGGGAGTTGGTCAAGTTTGAGGGAGTTTGACGCCAAGGAGTTTGTGAAGAAACAGACTGAGTCGGTCGGAAAGTTTCTGGGCAAAGAGCGTGCCCTCGTAGCCATCTCTGGAGGCGTGGACAGCACAACCAGCGCCGTGTTGGTGCATCGAGCCGTCGGAGCGAACCTCCTCTGCGTGATGCTTGACGACGCCTTCATGCGAGAGGGCGAACCCGAACGCGTGGCTCAACTGCTTTCTCAACCGCCACTGAACATGCCAGTCAAAGTGGTAAATGTCCGAGAACGATTCCTAAGCGAGATGAAGGAGCTACGCGACGCTGAGGAGAAGCGCAAGGTCTTCCGAGAGAACTTCTACAAGACCCTTAGCGAAATAGCACAGCGCGAGGGGTGCAGATTCCTCGTGCAAGGCACCATTCTAGCCGACATCATCGAGACGGCGAGCGGCGTCAAGACCCAGCACAACGTGCTCTCTCAGATAGGAATCAACCCGAGGCAACGCTACGGATTTCAAGTCATCGAGCCCCTCAGTTCCCTCCTGAAATGGCAGGTCAGAGAGGTGGCTAGGCAACTGAAGATTCCGCGCGAAATCTCTGAGCGCCAGCCCTTCCCTGGGCCAGGCTTATCGGTGCGCGTTGTTGGAGAGATCAAGAGGGATAAGCTGGATGCTTTGAAGAAGGCGACCGCCATAGCCGAGGCGAAGTTGGCTGAGCATCGCCCAGACCAGTATTTTGCGATTATTCTGGATAACAGGGAGAGGTATGGTCACCCGAGCCTCCCCATGGTGAAGGAAACGGCAACTCAGCTCTTGGAGGTCCCACATGTCCGCGTCTCCGCTCATCTGTTTGAAGACAAGGCGACTGGAGTGAAGGAGGGTGAACGTCGTTACGGAGAAATCGTGGCTGTCAAGGTTGAGAACAAGGAGGGTCTCATCCTAACTCCCTCCATCTCAAGGCTGGTGCTGATTCAGAACAAGATAATAGCGGAAGAGCCGTCCTTCACGCGGATACTCTACACCGTACACCAAATCAAGGAGATAAAGCCTTACGTTGTGGCTCTACGGGCTGTGCAGACGCAGGACTTCCTAACAGCCAAGGTGGCGGAGATTCCGTGGACGACGTTGAAGGAGGCAGCCCGCGACATAATCGTTGCCTGTCCAAACGTTTCAAGCGTCTACTACGACGTGACCCCTAAGCCGCCGGCAACAATAGAGATGGAGTGACAGGGGCGAGACAGCCCACATTTTTCATAACACATAAAGCTCTCGGAACCCTCAACAATTGTAGAAGTGAACTGGCATGATAAGGGTTAGGGTTCAGCGGATCGAGTCCATCCGAGATCCAGAAGGAAATCTTGGAAAACGAATAGAACTCGTTGAGGAGCGTACAATCCAGAGATTGCCCATAAGACTCCAGAGTGAGGAGGCGAAGATGGTTCAGGACATGGTTCAGGCGCTGCAACAGCAACTCCCAATCGTGAGTGCCCCGAGTCAGTTTGCCCTGCCAAAAATAATCTTGTTTCTCACTGAGCAAGAGTATGAGAAGTTGGGCATAGACTTCGACGTCAACCAAACCTATGAGCTCGACCTCTCGGACCAGTCGATTAAGCTGAGGAAAGCTCCTTAGACGCGACAGCGTCCTCTCTAATGGAAGGCGAGGAAAACTGTGGTGCATAGAGAAAGGCGGTTGACTGCTCTCTTTAACTCTGTGCATCATCCGTCTTTGAACTATATGAGGGTTTGTCCGAACGCTACCGTAACTACAATGAGGTCGAGTATGTCTATGAGGCCATATTCTGCGGTCAGGTCCGCCCTAGGGTCCCAGTTAGGATCGCTTGGTGTTGAACCAAAGGCTCTTGCAACAAGGATAAGGTCAAAGCTATCAACTATTTTGTCGCCGTTCACGTCGCCGCGGAGCCAGTTCAGACCCGTCTTCTTGGCTAGTTCTCCGTCGCTGCCGATTCTGTTTCCCAGTTCGTCATAGTATGTGGGAAGACCGTCTCCGTTGTCGTCTAACCATGGGTCGTCATAGTATTTGCTGGGGTCGTGTTTGTAAGCGTACTCCCAAGCCTCCAGCATACTCACATAACCATTACTGTCATCGTCAGGCTTTCCAGTAACCTCCATAGTGTCAACAACCTGACCATTTTCCCACTTCGTGTCCGCTCCAAAATGCAACGCGTTCATCAGCGTTGAATCCCAATCAGTAAACCCATCGCCGTCCCCGTCTGCCCAAGAAGACCTTGTCTCGGCTGCAGGAGTAACGATTATTCTAGCAGCTCCGCTGAGGTCGCGGACGAAGCCACCGCTATGCATGTACCCACCATAACGACCAGCCTGTAATAGGATAGATTGGTCAAATCAGCTTTGAGTTCGTCGTCATAGTATGTTTCTCCCTTAATCTCTATGCCCTCATCCACTCCTCTTCCGTCTGGCAATTCTGCTCCTTCATCCAAGGGGTCTTCTTGACTTCCATCTATCCTTGCAAAACTTGTAACTTCATTTCCAGCCTCCCAATAGCCTTCGCCGTGAGACGTAAAATATAGGAACACTATGTCGTTCGCTGTGGAACGAGATTTAAGTGTTGTATTTATTGTGTATCTAACGTTTGCCTTTGTGGCTTCGGCGTCAACTCCTCGGTAGGGGTAAGAAGTGTTGGCGTGTAGATAGAGATGTTGTCTTCCAAGATGTTGTAGTGGTCAACTAAGACGTGATACATGTACTGCGTATCATACTGCGTGCATTCGATTAGAGGGTCTAAAGACCCAGAAACCAAAATAACATAGCGTGTAATAGTTGTTGAGGCGAAAGCAACTCCTGTCAATAAACTAAAACTTAAGCATCCAAACAGAATCATTGGTAGAATCAGTCTGGGCTTCATTGGGACACCTTTTTAGCCGAATGAGAATCTAACTCATACCAGATCCCGACCGTCTTGGACATTATAGTAATCGTGAAAGGTAACATGGACGAGTTTGTTGGTTAGTTGGAGCATGAGTCCCCTGAAGGGTATTACGAAGGTGTAGCCAGTGGAAGGATTGAAGGTACAGGTGTGAATGCCTGGTATCGTAGGGCATTTGAATATTCCAAAACAACCATCCGGTGACATAAACGGAGCAGGATAAGTCATATTATCTGCAAAGGCTTGGTAATGAGCATCACCAGAGGAAGATAACCCTGGCGGAGAAGGGTCAATTACGCCATTATGGTTTTTGTCAAACGCGAAGCCGAGATAGTTCCCCCAGAAATAGTCGTCGTCGTTAACCTTGGCAACCACGTAGAGGTCTTCCGCGTCCCACACAAACGCCATCTCCAAGGTCAAGACACTTGGCACGATATCCTGCTCCTCAGGACCCCAAGTGAACGTGAAAGTGCTTGAACTCCCATGCCTTCTAATATAGTTTATATACTGATAGACGTTAAAGCCCAACGACACCGCAAGACAAACCGACAAAACCACCACAAGAAAACTTCTTCTATTCAACCCATAAGCCTCCATCAGATTTGAAAAAGCAAACAGGACAATAAATGACTTTCGGCTACTAGGAGAAGCGAAACTTCATACTTAATTAAGTCTCGCCACGCTTCCACTGAGTCTTTCAAACATTGCAGATCCAAACTTAACTGTTGGTCAAGCATTCAAGTTTAACGTGGGCAACCTACGGTAATCTCTAAATGCAACAAACTCGAATACCTTTGAGGGAAGTTCTGCTACGCTCAGAAGCTACTCTTGCTCTTCAGCCGGGGGCTCTTTCCATCTTTCTATGAGTATCTTGTCGCCGCCTATCTTGAAGCTTACCTTGACCAGTATCGAAGATGCCTCTTTGAATGGGAACATGCTGTCTTCAGCCAAGTCTTTGGGCACGTAGATCAGGTACTTGCCGTCTTTCCTTCTGAACAGTCTCCCTCTGCCTTCGTTGACCATCAACATCCAACCATGATTTCAATTTTGAATTACAAAAGTAGTGGAATCCACAGTATTTAACTCTTGCTTTGATTTCTGACACGGAAGTGAATCATCAACTCTGAAAAAAGTAAAACACTGAATAGCTTGTTCGCTCCGCGAGTAGGATCAAGAGGAGCAGATCTTCCTCAGGTTTTCCATCAGTCTTTCGTGTTGATAAACCCACCCGCCGTCTTTGAACAGAGAGATGGGGATTGATTGACGCTTGAACGCGCTGTCAAGAACGAAGTAGGAGTATGTCTCGATAAGGTTCTCTCTGGCTAAGACGTTCAGTGCATCGATGAGGTTTGAGAACTCGTTCTTCGGAGTGTACGTGTACATCAGCAAGACGTTATCGTTCAAAGCCTTAGCGTAGTACACCGAGAACGGTTTGTCAGCCAGGGAGCTGGCGAACTTGAGCAATGAGCTTTCGTTTTGGAAATGAACCACGAAGCCACAGTAGTCAGACATGCTTTGCGGATACGGAAACAACCAGACGTAATATCGCGTTATCAACCCTCTCTTGACAATGTGATCATAGAACCGATATCTAACAGCCTGCGGCGTCATGCCCATTTTCCTAGCCAGTTCCGAAAAGCCCACTTGAGCGTTCTTGCAGACTTCATACAATATTTTCAGGTCTCTTTCGTCTACCTCAATGTCATTTTCTTCTGGATCCATCAACCCGTCAGGCAACTTGTAGGTCGATGCGTTGAGGACTTCTTCCACCCACGCGTGCCATTCAAAACTCCAGGCTTTCTTGTTGAAATCGAACCATTGAAAGCTGGGGCAAGCCATGAACATTCGGGTTGCCCAGGTGAGTTGCGCCTGGGATACTGCCCCAGACTCTTGAGCTTCCTCAAAGTATTCTTCTACGTTTTCTCTCTGTTCGGTTGGGAACGCGAATATGGTGTGGACTCCCTGGAACTTTCCATAACATCTTGCGACGTATATCCAGTAGCCTAGGTTCTCCACTACGCTTTGGAGTTGATGCATTCGGTTGGGATGGCACTCCAGAATTGCCGTCATGTGGCTTAACCCGAGTCTGGAGCGGTTTGGGAAGGCTTCAATCCAGAATCGTCCACCGTTCATGAGCCTTGAGAAGCGCGTTCGCACGGTTGAGGATGGCAGGTTCAGCTTTTTCGCTATGAGTGAGAGGTTCCTCGGACCGTATGTGTTCAGCGCCTTGACTATCTCAGCGTTCGTTGAGTCGATGTCCTTCATGTGAAGAACCATTTGTTCTACGTCTTCCAAGCTCATTTTTCACGCCTTACCCTGACCAGGCATTTTGGGTTAAATGAAATTCACAATGACTGCTTGCAAGCTTATTTTAGTTGTGGAACTATGTTCTGTCCTCTTTGGTGGGCACGTAATAGTATTCGCCCAGCCTCTTCTGGTGCCTGTCCAGCTTAGACCCCTCCTTGTTCACTCTTGGTCGCTTGGTCGCGAGGTCTCGGCGGAAGGTTATCTCCATCTCCCTGAGAAAGGCGTTCATTCCGTCTCGGAGGGTTGTGGGCGGATTGGCGGTGCCCTCGGTTCCCGGTGTGCCCGTGAATATCATTAGTCGGTCGGCTATGAAGTCTTGAGCCACAACGTCGTGTTCCACCACGAAGGCTGCTACATTGCCTCGATTTTCAACCACCCGCCTAATAGTCTTCGCCATGGCTAGCCTCTCCTCTACATCCAGGTAGGCGCTGGGTTCGTCGAGCAGGTAGAGTTGAGCCTTTCTTGAGAGACACGCGGCTATGGCGACTCTCTGCAGCTCTCCTCCGCTCAGCTGCGCCACATCTCGGTCTAGGAGAGACTGCGCGTTTAGTGGCTGGAGAATCTCGGTCTGATACCAGCCTGACTCGAATTCTTCCTTGGCTACGCTCTTGAGAAGGTTAGCCACTGTTCCCTTGTACTCAGCCGAGATGTATTGAGGCTTGTAACTGACCTCCAGCGCTGTCTGTGTTGGCGACTCTGCCTCATCTGGCTCTTCAATTCCAGCCAGGAGTTTCACAAAGGTCGTTTTTCCGATTCCGTTGGGTCCCAGTATGCCTATGACCTCGCCCTTCTTTGCTTCTCCCGGCTTCACCGACAACTTAAAGCCTTCAAAGGTTTTCTGCGTGGTGTTCCACTTGAGCAGTTTTTCGCCCGCTGCCCATCCAATGGCTGGCGGTTTCACATGGAATATTACGGGTTCTTTTCTGAAGCGGATGTTCTCGTCTGGTATGAACCCTTCTAGATACACGTTTATGCCCGTTCTGACCCCGTGGACGTGGGAGACTATGCCGTAGACTCCAGGGCAGCCGTAAAATACGCAGATCTGGTCTGACAGATAGTCGAGGATGGCGAGGTCGTGCTCGGCAACGATGACGGTCTTGTCCTGTTTTTTTAGGCTTCTTATGGCTCTGGCGGCTTGAAGCCGCTGTTTCACGTCCAAGTAACTCGAGGGCTCGTCAAACAAGTAGACGTCTGCGTCTCGGCAGATTGTGGCGGCTATGGCGACTCTCTGCAGCTCTCCTCCGCTCAAGACGTCGAGTGTTCGCTCCCAGATGCCATTCAGTTGGAGCTGCTCAGACATAGGCGTCAAGACGCCTCTCTCGTCAACTTTCTTCAGGAGGTCGCACACTCTTCCAGAGACGGCTTTAGGAATCTTGTCGACATATTGAGGCTTGTGCACGACCCTGAGCTGCCTGCCGCTGAGTTTCTGGAGATACTCCTGAAGGGTTGACCCCCTAAAATGCTGGATGATGTTTGACCACGCGGGCGGTTTCTCGTAGTTGCCGAGGTTGAGTTGGACCTCTCCGGAGAGAATCTTGAGCGCCGTTGTCTTTCCTATGCCGTTCTGTCCCAAGAGACCGAGCACAACGCCTGGTGAGGGTGTAGGCAGACGGAAGAGCTTGAACGTGTTCGCACCGAATCTGTGGCTGCACTCCTCTTCCAATTCGTCGGGGAGGTTCACTATGGAAAGAGCCTTGAAGGGACACTTTCGGACACAGATGCCGCAGCCCACGCAGAGGGGTTCGACGATAACTGGCTTGTTGTTCTCGAAGCGGATGGTCTCGATCTTGCTTCTCACTGGGGGACAGAAGCGATAGCACTCTCTACCGCAGCGCTTGGTGTCGCACCTGTCTTCTTCGAGGACAGCTACTCGGACCATTCTGTGCACGTTCGCTCTTGCTTGATGGAAAAATCAGATTGCGGGATGCGAGTAATAAAGTTACGCGTTATCAGGTTGGGTGAGGTGCTAAATGAAAAGAAAATAGTGTGGAAGACGCGACCGTTAGGGCGTCACCACTCCTCTTCCTCCCACTCTTCCTCTTCAAGCTCTTCCTCTTCCTCTCCTTCCTCCTCTTCCTTCAAGTTTTCACCTCCGCTGCTGGTTTTCGGCAACCTTAGTCAGCACATCGAATCTTTTTTAAGCGTTTCCATACGACTCGTGTCGAAATCTGAGGGTGTGAAAAACGAGTTTTAGGCGCTGTCCCAAACAATCTTCGCCTAGGAATTCTAGGCTTGCACTATAGGTTGGGGCTCTCCCAAGAGATGTTCAACACGATTTTGGCTTCCAGGGCTGCTCTTGGCTGGCTCATCTTGGGTGTCATGTAAGCCCAGCACATGTGGGGAGAGTTGTGGGCTGCTCCAACTCTGCCCAGCGTGTCCAGGGCTATGAGTCCCATAGAAGCCTTGAGGCGTATCCGCTTATTCACAAGCACTATGCAGTTTTCGACCGCCTTTTGAGCGGACTCTCCGTTTCGCATCAGGTCGCAGACGCTCTTAGCCAAGACTAGTCTGATTGCGACTTCGCCTATTCCAGTGGCTGAGCAGGCTCCAGCCTCGTTGTCGGCGTATGTCCCGCATCCGATTAGTGGAGAGTCGCCTATTCTCCCCGGAAACTTGAGCGTGTAGCCTCCAGTTGACGTGGCTGCGGCTATGTTTCCCTCTCTGTCCAAGGCTACTGCGCCCACGGTGTCAGTGTCGAACAGATGAGGGCGTGACTCAACGAGTTTCTTCAGCTTCTGCATGTAGTCGATTTCTCCCCTCGAAAGCTCCTCTCTGGCTTCTTGCCAGTATCGCATGCGTAACTCTGTGAGTGGTTTTCTCCTCTCCAAATGGAATAGTTCAGCCAGTTTTTCGGCTCCCTCTCCAACAATCAAGACATGGTCGGTGTTCTCCATCACTATGCGGGCTAAGTGAACTGGATTCTTTATGTCGTTGAGTAAGCCTGCGGCGCCTGCGTTTAGTGTTTTTCCGTCCATTATTGAGGCTTCCATTTCGATGCGCTTGTCAATTGTTAGGCTTGAGCCTAGTCCCGCGTTGAAGACCTCGTTGTCTTCCATGCTTTCTACTGCGGTTTCTACGGCGTCTAGGGCGCTTCCGTCACGCTTCAGCACGTCATAACCAGTTTTTGCGGCTTCTCTGACGCCAGCCACTCCCATCTTTCTCCTTTCTGGCTGCCAGGTGCCGGCGCCGCCGTGAACGACGATGACGGGTTTCTGCATGATTGAGGTCACGCATCCCTAAGAGAGTAGCTACAATGTTCAACCTTGAGATTTAAAGCCTACGCAACATCTTCTTGAGTGTAAATTCTTCTAGAGAAATCTTCCATAAAGGTTTATGAGTTTGTGGTTTGGTGCTTTCTTTTGGGAGAGGATGTTGTGAAAAGGCCTAGTATGGCTTTTTTGGTTGTCTTGGGTTTGGCTCTAGCGCTCAATCCAGTGATGTCTGCTTACGCTGTTAAGTTGCCAGCCTATATAAAGTTCGAAGGCTATGCACTAGGCACATGCTTTGTTATGTATGGACACCTAGAAGTATATCCATACACTCCAGTTTGGGTTAGCTTAGCCTCAGGGAGCATGGGGTTAGGAGGGTATACTAAAGCTACATCCTATGAAGCGATTGACGATGACATGCTCTCGATTTATGGTATGGCTTACTTCACAGCTCCAGAAGGATACGTCAAAGCATTGGGCTTCCTAGCGGTAACGTGGTTTGAGAACAGTGAGCCACATCAATTGTGGATAACCATTTACTCCAAACTAACCAGCCAAGGAATTTTCCAGCCAAAGACAGATAAGTTCATTTTGGGCATACCCACCACCCCACTCGGAGGCAATATAGACTCTTTCCTTAGCTACTCAGGCATTTACACGATAGGCTCGAACTCTCAATACTTGAACGGCTGGGCGATGGTATGGGCAACAAAAGGTGCAAATCCTGCTTTGCCACTATATGGAGTAGAGTGGACAGCGGTTTTCCTTAAGTTTGGAGACTACATCATGCAGATAATGTGGGTAAGCGAACCGTACCTAACCCTTCCAGCTGCAACAATACTCGTGCGTGATGTCAAACTCCTCTAAATCCCCTCTTTTTCGATCTTGGCATTTACGTGAATCTGCGGTCTATTTTCGCATAGACAGAAGTCAAAATCTTCTGAAAACGGAAACGAAGCCGAAGAGGACTACGCCTATCAAACGCTACCTAAATGGATATATAGAGAGGCTGTTTCATTGATATTTGGGATGATGTGAGGCGACGGCTGGGAGCCTCAGGCTGTGACACGGCCAAAAACCTTCACTGACCCCTAACTCTTCTTAGAAACATTTTACTTACTCTCTCGCGAGTGTGTTAACTAGGGTGCGCAATGGCGTTCGAGAGAATCGTTTACCCCTTTACCGCCATCGTGGGTCAGGAAGAGCTGAAACTGGCGCTTCTATTGAACGCCATCAACCCTTCCATCGGCGGCTTACTCATAAGAGGGCAGAAGGGAACGGGAAAGAGCACGGCTGTGAGAGCCCTCGCCGACCTCCTGCCCGAAATAGAGGTTGTGCGTGGCTGTCCGTTCCAGTGCAGCCCCAGAGACCCTACCAACATGTGCGAAAACTGTTACGAGCTTTGCAGGGGCGGCGAGCCCCTCCAGTCTGAGAGGCGAAAGATGAGAGTCGTGACCCTACCCATCGGCGCCACGGAAGACAGAGTCATAGGAAGCCTAGACATCGAACGCGCAATAAAAGAGGGCGTGAAGGCGCTCGACCCTGGAATCTTGGCTGAGACGAACCAGAGCATACTGTACGTGGACGAGGTCAACCTGCTCCCAGACCACATAGTGGACGACATCCTCGACGCCGCCGCTTCGGGGTGGAACATAGTTGAGCGTGAAGCCATATCGGTGGCTCATCCGGCACGCTTCATCCTAATCGGAACCATGAACCCAGAAGAGGGCGAGCTCCGACCGCAACTCCTCGACAGATTCTCACTCCACACAGCAATCACCGGCATCTTCGACAGAGACCACCGCGTCGAAATCATAAGGAGAAACCTGGAATTTGGCGAAGACCCGCTGGGGTTCAGAAAAAAATTTGAGAAGCAGCAGGCGGAACTCAGGCAGAAAATCTTGCAGGCGAGGAAGAACCTCAGCAGTGTCACAGTTTCCGACCGCATGTTGGACGCTGTCGCGCGCGTCTGCATTCAACTTAAAGTGGACGGGCACAGACCCGACATCGTGATGGTGCGCTCCGCCGAGGCTTTGGCTGCTCTCGAAGGGCGCAGCGAAGTCTCACGAGAAGACATTTTCAGGGTGGCTGGCATGGCTCTGAGTCACCGAACCCGCAGGGGAGGATTCGAGGAACCAGCCAAACCCGAACAGATCAAGACGGCGTTCGACCAAGTCTTACGAGCCTGACGTAAAGTCCAGCTGAACAAATTGATTAATACTCAGTTGTTCCCTTAGGCATATTACGGTAGGACAATGCGAATCCTAGGGAAGACGGCGAGCGGGTTTAAGTCATACTTTCGCCTTGGAGCCGACGTCTGGTATCTGGCGCTAGCTATGTCCATGCTAACCTTCGCAGGCGGGTTGGTCTCCGCCTTTGTGTCCGTCTTGTTGCGAAGTTTGGGTGCATCCTTCCTCGTCATAGGGGTTGTTGCCTCTGGATACAATCTGGCGTTGGCTGTGGTGAGTTTTTCTGGTGGTTCCTTGAGCACACGCTTTGGGGGCAAGATAATATTCGCAGCGAGCCTCTTTTTCAGCCTATTCGCTACGGTTCTGTATGGACTCGCTTCGCTGCTCGTGAGTTGGTTGCCGGTCGCTCTGGGTCTGCTGCTTGGACGCATGGCGTGGGGACTACGAGACACTTCCTCCTTCTCCATAGTGTCGGGCTCGGTTGAAGAGACGAGAAGAGCCACAGCCTTCGGCTTGTTGTCCACCCTCTACTATTTCGGAGCCATCGTTGGCCCAATCGTGGGCGGAGTATTAGCCTACTACCTCGGAATGAGTGCCCTCTTTCTCTTGTCGATTCCAGTGACCGCAGCCGCAATAGTTGTGATTCTCCTAAAGATTGAGAAGGGAGAGATCAAGACTAAACAGGCTTTTCCGTCATGGACCGACGTGAAAGAAGCAGTAACCTTCGAAAAGAGCGTCCTGCTACTGATAGCTCTAGCCTTCGTTGGGCAGTTCTTCTCTGAGCTCGGAAACCCCTACCGCTTCATCTTCATGAAGGAGGAGCTTCACTCACCCGACTACCTCCTGCCTCTACCCCAGACAGCCATCTCGCTGTCTTCTCTCATAGTCGGGCTTCCAGCAGGGCACCTCTCGGACGTCTTCAAGAAGAGAAAGCCCTTCATTGTTCTGGGCTTCGTGATGTCCACCGCTGGAGTTGCCTTCAACGCCTTCGCAACATCACCCTACATGCTCATAGTCACTTTCTTCCTGTTCGGACTGTCAAACGTGATATCCTGGACCTGCCTACAAGCCTACTTCTCAGACGTGGGAGGACCAAGAAGCCCGCTGATAATCGGCACGTATCTGGCTTCTCTCTGGATTGGAGGAATCTTCTCCCCTCCCATATCGGGCTGGGTGGCTGAAAACTTCGGTCTAAGGGCATCATTTATCATCGAACTGTCCGGAGGAATCGCAATCACCATTCTGCTAGCGATACTCTTCAAAGAGAAAACCAGAAATGACTCGTAGTGAAGGGAGAGAACAGCATGAGGGTTTTAAGAGCAAGTCTAAGAAACATCAGGATTGCAGCGGAAACGGTCAAGCTGGGAGGACTGGTTGTCTACCCCACAGATACAGTATATGGTCTCGGCTGCGACCCCTTCAACATCGAAGCCGTGAAACGAGTCTTCAGGGTGAAGGGAGAAGAGAGAAAAAAGCCGTTGCCCATACTCGCATCCGACGTTCAACAAGTCAAAAAGATAGCGCAATTAACCGAGGAAGCAGAGAAAGTCGCCGAGAGATTCTGGCCTGGTCCGCTCACAATCGTCGTGCCCAAAAAACCTACTCTCCCTCGCATAGTGACGTGCAACACCGATTCTGTTGGCGTGAGGGTGCCTAAACACAACTCAGCCCTCCAACTCATCCGCTTGTCAGGTGGACTTCTCGTGGGAACAAGCGCCAACAAAACAGGCAAGGAGCCGCCGAAAAGCGCTCAGAAGGCTGTTCAGCAACTCGGCGAGGAAGTGGACATCATCCTAGACGGAGGACTCGTGCCCTTAGGCGTCTCATCAAGTGTAATTGACTTCACAAGCACAAAGCCCAAACTGCTAAGGAAGGGCCCAATAAAACTCAGCGACCTTCAGGTTGAGAGGCTGGGTTACCGAGTTAAGTATGTGCCTCACAGGGTCATAGCAGACTACAACGCCACGTACAACGTGATGTACCGAGGGCAACACGTCATCACTGGCGCAGCCAGAAAACTCAAGATACCACTAAACGAGATATGGATCTCCGAGATGTGGCGACCCTACGAAAAGTACATACTCCACCATGAAATCCATGAAATCCGATACAGGGCAGAGGGATTGCGCCCTGAAAGCGCTCACAAGAAGACAAGCGAAGACGAGTTCGCAAAATGGAAAAACGACGCCCTATGGCAGAAAATGGTTAAAGAGATAAGGCGAATGGATCGAATCACGGCTGAGACGAAGTTCAAAGCTTTAAGGTGCCAGGAAACACATAGAAAATGCTAAATTAGGCGGGTGCAGAAAGTTGCTCTATGAGCAACTTTGCTCCAAACTTTTGACCCCACGCTCAAAGCATGATACGAGGGTGGAGATGGTGCTCAAAGATTTTAATCTGCTCGTCACGACTGCTAGAGGAAACGAGGAAGACGCCTGCTCAGAGATGTGGTATCTGCTGGGCGAGATAGGAGACTCCGCCGCCAAAGTGGATAAGACAGGAATAACGGGCATAGTTGCTGCCAAGTCAGCCTTCAACCCGTTCGATGTCATAGAGAAACTCCGAGCCATACTGAAGGAGAGGCCATACGAATTCCGCTACACGCTCAGAGTCATACCCATAGAGAAGGTCGTGCGCACAGACCTCGGCGAAATCGAGAGGGCAGCAACCGAACTCGGTGCAAAGATAGGAGAGAATGAGACCTTCCGCGTGACAGTGGAGAAGAGGTTCACCGAGACCCCGCTAAAGGACATAATCGAGGCTGCAGCCGTCAACATCGAGAGGCGGGTCGACCTCAACAACCCAGACAAAATCGTCCTAGTCGAAGTGCTCGGCGGATTGACAGGCATATCCGTGGTAAAGCCCATTGAAATCTTATCGGTGATGAAAGAGAGAATCTAATCTAACGCTGGGTCGCCAGCAGGGCTCCGTGTTCAATAACCAGGTCAGTCAACGCCTTGCTCTCCAAGCCCTTCTTCTCCAGCTCTGCCTCCAACTCCACATCGGTGATTCCGAACAGCCCTCTGATGCCCTCAACCTTCTTATGACTCAATTCGAGAACCGAATCATCCCGCTCGCCAGCCACAAGTCCAGAAACAGTTTCTAGGGTTGCTTCAACCTCCGCCTCTGACTCCGCCAGAATCAGAACGGCAATCTGGCGACTGAGTGGTTTCAACCCGAGCAGCCTCACCGCCTCCTTTATCTGCCTCCGAGCCGAGGCGTAGAGAAGCGTCTCCACAGTCAAACTGTTTGAGATGTTCAGCCTGTTTTTGAAGGCGTTGGAGGCGTTTAAGGCGGCGAAATACAGGTGTTCCCATCCAGCGACGAATGCGGCGTCGAAGAACTGGACGCAGGCTTCGCCAGTTTCCTCCCTTACGAGCTTGAAGAAAGCGTCCACGTCTCTAATTTTGACGTCTTTGAAGCCCGCGATGGCGATGAACTGGCCGTAGTCTTCGAGCTCTTTTGTCAAGATTCTTCCTCGAGAAAGCGGTCAATCAGCTTGCGGTCGAGTCCGCTGCCGACCAGCTTCTCCTTAGCCTCTTCGACTGATTTTCCCTGCTCCCTGAACTGCCTTATGACACACTTCACGGTTTCTTTTCTCTCCCAAGGAAAGATTATCCAGCGGCTGGTCTCGCGCTCAAACCAGTCTGGGACAACTATGCTCCAGGGCTTGTAATATACAGTGGCGATTTTCACTTCGGTCGCGCCTTCCTCCTTCAGATGAGTCTTCACCAAGACGAGGCTCTTCCCAGAGTCGGCCACATCGTCGACGACGAGAACCCTCTTTCCCTTGACGGGCATGGACACTGGCTGCGTCAGAATGGGGTCGCCCTTCGTTTCTGCTGGTCCCAGATAGAACTCAGCCTTCACGTTGGCCATCTCTGGAAGCTCGAGGAGGTCCGACATGATTCGGGCTGGCGGCCATCCACCTCGTGAGATGCCGACTATGATTTCTGGTTTGTAGTTCGCTTTCCGAATCTTGTGGGCTAGGTTCAGTAGCAACTCATAGATTCTTTCCCACGTTGGAATCTCAAACTCCAACTCCGCCGTCAATGCTGTTTTTTCTCCTCGGAGAGCGGAATTAAGTGGAACGATGAGGCGATTTAAACCTTGCTTCGCAACGTAGAAGGACTTAAGGCTTTGAACACAATAATCTAGGGTTCAAATTTGCTGGTTGGTGGAGTGTGGCTTGAGGGAAGTCGTTGAGTGTGTGCCAAATTTCAGCACCTCCGACCCCGCGGTTGTCAAGGCTGTTCTGAAAGAGGTAAATAGGGTGAAAGGCGCTTATCTCCTCGACAGCACATGCGATGATTATTACAATCGACTGGTCGTGTCTTTTGTCGGCGACAAGAACTCCGTCTTGGAGGCAGCCCTAAACTTGGCTGAAAAAGCCATAGAACTCATCGACATGAACAGGCATAGGGGGCAGCACCCGCGCATAGGCGCAGTGGACATCGTGCCCTTCATCCCAATCAGAAACGCAACAATGCAAGACTGCGTCAGACTGGCGAGGCGGTTTGGAAAGACCTTGGCGCAGAGATGCAGCGTTCCAATCTATCTCTACGGTGAGGCTGCAACCCAGCCCGAGAGGAGAGACACAGACTGGATAAGAGAGGGCGAGTACGAAAAACTAGCCGAGATGATGAAGAAGCCCGACAGGAAACCAGACTTCGGACCGTGCCGTCCCCACAAAACAGCGGGAGCAACAATAACTGGCGCCCGCAAGGTCATGGCTGGCTTCAACGTCAACTTAGGAACAGCCGACCTACAAATCGCCAAGAAGATTGCTAGGGCTTTGCATGCGAGTAAGGGCGGGTTAGCCTTCGTGAAAGCCATAGGCGTCGAAATCCCCGAGAAGCACTTGACCCAGATTGGCATGAGCATAAGCGACTTCGAGAAGACACCACTTTACCGTGTTTTCGAGTTGATCAGGGTTGAGGCTGAGCGCTATAATGTTCCTATAGTTGGGTCTGAGTTCTGCGGTATGGCTCCGCTGCGAGCGCTGATGGACGTGGCTTCCTACTACCTAAAGATTGACAATTTGAGTGAGGACCGAGTGCTCGAGATGGCGGTTCAGAAGGCGTTGGAGAAAGGACGAGGAAAAAGTGGCTAAACAAGAAGTAGACCTGCTGATTAAGAACGCTAGTGAACTCCTAACCCTCCGTGGGGGGAGCACGAAGCCCGTTCTCGGAGAGCGAATGAGAAACCTAGGAATCATAAGAGACGGCGCGTTAGCTGTTGACGAAGGCAAGATAGTCACTGTAGGAAGAACGACTCAGCTTGAAGACAGGTTTAAGGGAAGAGAGACTATAGGCGCGGAGCGCCGAGTTGTCATGCCGGGTTTCGTTGACCCTCACACGCACCTGGTTTTCGCTGGCTCAAGAGAGGAGGAGTTTGAGATGCGGTTGCAGGGCGCCTCTTACATGGAGATTCTGCAGAAGGGAGGCGGAATCCTGAACACGGTTGCCCAGACGAGGAGAGCCAGCGTTAACGAACTGGTTGAGAACTGCAAGAAAACCTTAGACATAATGCTGGAGCACGGAACAACCACGGTGGAAGCCAAGAGCGGCTACGGACTCACCCTCAACGATGAGATAAAATGCCTGAAGGTGATTAAACGCCTAAGCGAAGAACATTCAGTTGATGTGGTGCCGACCTTTCTCGGGGCACACGCAGTCCCACATGAGTATACGAATGAAACTGACGATTACGTGAAACTCGTGATTGACGAGATGGTTCCAGCGGTTGCGAGCCAAGGGTTGGCGGAGTTCTGCGACGTCTTCTGCGAGAAAGGGGTGTTCAACGTGGAACAGTCCAGGAGGGTTCTTCTGTCTGGTAGAGAGCACGGCTTGACTCCTAAACTGCACGCGGACGAGATGAGCCAAATGGGTGGAGCAGAACTCGCAGCCGAAGTGGGAGCGATTTCTGCAGAGCACCTGCTGTTCACCTCCGAGAATGGTTTAAAGATTATGGCGAAACAGAGTGTTGTTGCTGTTCTGCTCCCAGCCGCCGCTTTCTCGCTGATGGTGGAGAGATACGCTGACGCCAGAAAGATGATTCAGTTGGGAGTTCCAGTCGCCTTGGGAACAGACTTCAACCCTAGCTGCTGGGTGGAAAACCAACAGCTCGTAATCGCACTCGCATGTCGACAGATGAAGATGACATCCGCCGAAGCCATTACAGCGGCGACCATAAACGCCGCTCACGCCATAAACCGAGCAAACGAAGTAGGAAGCTTAGAACCCAACAAAAATGCAGACATAGCCATACTGAACGTTCCAAACCATAAGTTTTTTAGTTACAGGTTCGGAACAAACCTAGTCGACAAAGTTGTCAAAGAGGGAAGACTTGTGGTCAGCGATGGAAGAAAACTCGAACCCACTCGCCCGCTTTGAATTGGCGGCAAGGAGGTTGCAGAATATGGAAAATCTGGGTCCCACTGAAGAGAAGGGTTCTTCTCTTAGAAGGCTGTTCCTTCCCTCGTTGGTTATCTCTTACTTTGCCACGAGTCCACTGGGAATTCTGACGGGGCTCTTTCTAATTGACATAGCACTTACGTTCGAGGTCTCCGTCGGCGTCATGGGGCAGATTAACACAGTCTCCTACGTCGTAGCGGTCATCTTCGCGTTGTTTATGGGTGTCTTGAGCGTTCGGTTTAGACACAAGTCACTACTCATGATAGGTCTGCTATCTATCGCCTTATCAGCGTTAGGTTGTGTCTTAGCCCCAGATTTCAGCTTGATGCTCACATCGTATTCTCTGAGTGGAGTGGGAATCGCCATGGTTGCGCCAATGGCAATCACTATGGTTGGCGAGCATTTATCTTTAGAGAAGAGAGCGAATGCGGTTGGATGGATCATCGCCGGCGGTTCGCTGGCATACTTCATTGGAGCTCCCATCATGGCTTTAATCGCAGGCTTTGGAGGCTGGCGCTTCGTCCTCCCAGCTTTCGTGATGCCTATATCACTTGTGAGTCTCTTGTTGGCTTCTGTCGGTCTGCCATCAACATCCACTAGTAAACGCTCAATGAGCCAGGAGGCTTATCTGGAGAGTTTCAAAGAAGTCCTATCAAACAGGTCTGCCACCGCTTGCCTGGTTGGTAATATTCTTCGCATGACTTCATTCATGGCAATTCTGCTCTATGGAACATCCTTTTTCAGGCAGCGGTTCCTGATTTCTACAGGTCTCGCATCCATCGTAATCTTCGGAGCAGCCTTATGCTACACCTTAGGTAGTTTGTTCAGCGGTCGACTTGTGAACAGATTTGGAAGGAAGCCTTCAACGGTCTTGACCGCCCTCTTGGCCAGTGTGTTCACGATTTCCTTCGCTTATATGCCCAATCTGTGGCTCTCTCTGGCGTTGAATTTTCTCAGTGCCTGGTTTTTTGGCATGGTGGCTTCAGCGTCTAACAGTCTGACTCTCGAGCAGGTTCCGAGATTCCGTGGCACCATGATGTCGATTAACTCGGCGGCTCAGAGTCTGGGTTCTGCCCTCGGGGGAGCAGTAGGAGGATTGGCGCTCCTCTCGTTTGACTATGAAGGCTTGGGAAGCATTCTCGGAGTGATGGGCATAGTTGCAGCCATGGTCTTTCATCTCTTAACGATAGACCCCGCCCACAAAGAGACCTAGTCAGTTGCCTTGAAAACGCCACTCGCTATCCGTCCCAGCCAGTCACCTTTTCCCACGTGCCGAAAATGCGCCAACACATCCGAACTGCTTTCAAACGCTGTTACGCCATCACAAAAAGAGAACAAACCCGTTCGGCACGCCTATTAGACCCCCTTCTTCCCACGCCCAAAATCTATTTTTTCTCAAGCCAGAAGAAATCTTATTAAATCGTTCTGTTTTCTCTCAACCCTTAGAGGAGAACGGTGAAAATGTCAAGGGATGAAGACTTTTCAGAATGGTTTAGAAGACGTATGAGACGAACCCCAGACTTCCGTGATTGGCTGTTCGGCGACGTAGACGAAACCTTGCGCGACCTAGAAGAAATGATGGAGAAAGAGTTCAAGGAATTCACGACACGCCTGCCAAAAGACTACGTGCGCGAGCGCAAGCTCCCAGACGGCTCAACAACGAAAGAGTGGGGACCCTTCGTCTACGGCTACTCGATGACAATCGGACCAGACGGAAAACCCCAGATCAGAGAGTTCGGAAACGTCAAACCCTCGCTGAAACCCGAACCCTTCGGCATGAAACGCCCAAGCCTAGACATAAAAGAGGAGCGCGAACCCCTGGTCGACGTAATCACAACAGACAACGAAGTCAAGGTGATAGCCGAACTGCCCGGCGTAGAGAAAAACGACATAAAACTCCACGGAACCGAAAAAACACTCACAATCTTAGTGGAGACACCCCAGCGCAAATACTACAAGGAAGTCGAACTGCCCACAAGCGTCAACCCCAAAACGGCTAAGACTGCCTACAAAAACGGAGTGTTAGAAATAACCTTAACAAAAACAAAGGAAGAGAAGAAGCCAAAAGGCGAACCCATAAAAATCGAGTAACCAAAACCCCCCAACACTTTTTTCTCTTTCAAAGTTTTGCTTGGCGTGTGGTAAGTATGGCACGCGCTGGTTGATTATCTTTCTCCTTTGAGCCAGCCCTTGATTCCGAGCTCCTTGACCGTTATAATTGTTGGTTCGGGTTCATGGGATTTGTATTTGCCGTTTTCGTCGAGGTACAGTATCTTTGGTTTCAGTTGGAATGCGCCTTGGATTTTTGACTTGAGAACGAGTCTCACCTCTTCTGTCTTTAGTGGGTCGAGTCGTTTCCCTTTCATGTTGAGGTAGCCGTCTTCTACACGGTAGATTTCGGGTTTCTCCGTCAGGTCGAAGCCTTCGGGAATGACTTCTGCGAGTTTAATCAGTGTCGCAGGGCCTTTTCCGGCGTTAACAAGCTCTATCTCCAAGCTTAGGTTTTCTCCGACCTTCAGTTCTTTTTGGCGGGTTATGACGTTTGCCTGTATGTCGGCGTGTTCAAATCTTTCTAGGCCCACTGCGTCTTCATGGGTTGGGGCTGGAGTGCCAAAGGTAGTTGTTGTTGAGACGATTGGTGGTGTGTGCAGTACTTCGTAAAGAGATGTGGCTAGTTCTCGTTCTTCTTTCACTTTTTCGAGAAGCCTCAGTACTTGTTCTCTCTTTTCTGGGTGTTCAGCTTTCATGAATGACCCTGCTGAGGTTTGGAGGATTTTTTCAGCCATGGCGTAGAATTTCGTTTTTTTCTCTGGGTCGCTTTCTCTCTTGGCGTTGTCTACGTGCATGTAGGCGTCGAAGAGTTGTTCCGTTGCTTTGGCGTATTCTGAAGCGTTTCGGAAGCCCGCTTTAACATAGTGGGTAGCAGCGCTCTCTAAGTGTTGTATGGCTGTTGTGTGTAAGTTGGGGTCTCTGGTGTCTACGAATCTTGTTCCAACCTCGAGCGCCTTGCAGAAGCGACTGTGACCTAACGTCAGTGTTTTCGCTTGTTCGTTTGGACTCAAATCTTTGGCTTCTTCGAATAGTTGAGATGCTTCTAGGTATAGGAGGGGAGACTCTTCAGCTTCTGCACGGGTCATTCTTTGCCAAGCTTGAGAGAGATTTGCGATAAGTTTGAACTCCTTCTTTTCCTGTTCTAATTCCATCGTTTGAATCACTTTTTCAAAGATTTGGGCTGCTTCACCATATTTTTGTGAGCTTGAGAAGTGGTCGCCTTTTTTGTCGAGGATTTTTGCCTCTTCAAGTGCCATTCTTCCTAAGCAGTATTCGCGTCTGGTGTCTGAGGCTTTGGCTAGGTTGGTTACCATGGTTTTTTCGTCTAGGTTTTCAATTTCTCCGAGCTTTGTTTCTAGGGATTTTTTGGTTTCAGTGAATAGTTTGGCTGCCTCCTCGAAGGTCTGGAGTGCTTCTTCGCTCTTCTCGCTTCTGCTCAGGTCTTCTGCCTTTTCGACTTGAGCCCATGCGGAATAATTTGGAGCCAAGTAACCCCATTGTTTTAACGATTTGTGCACAGAGGCAGCTTTTTCATAGTGCTCTTTTGCTAGTCCGTATTCTTGTCTTGTATGGTGGTGTCTGGCTTTCTCAATTTCATTCCAAGCATCCATGTAAACAGCGTGGTCTTGATAGAAGTCCTTGAGTTGAGGGATCTTTTCAGCGGCGCTTCTGTAGTTGTCTGAAGCCATGTTGAAGTTTTCGGCAGCCTTTAGGTGCTCGCCTAGATTGTCATAAGCCTGAGCAGTTTTCCAGTAGCACTCAGCCACGCGGCTTGGTAAGTTGAGCTTTTGAAGTGGAATCGATTTAGCTATGTCCTCAAAGAATTCCACTGCTCTTCTCAGATATTTCCCATCGTTAGTAAGCCTGTAAAGACGATTCAACAAATCCCCGTATTCAGGTACTTCTATTCTGATCAGAAGAGCATAATACGGGATTTGAGCTTCCATTTCAAGAGATTCCAACGCCCTAGTAGCAAGCTTCCCGGCGTTTTCGTAGTCTAGCATGGCTTCTTGGAGCATGCTTATTTTGGTCTCACGCTCCTTGGCTAAGTCGGCGAGTTCAGATTTTATGCGAGGTAAGCGTGCTAGCGCTACACCTCGGTTCCAGTAGTTGGTGGGTTCAAGTTGCTCGGTGAGTCGAAAAAATTCGTTCCAATG
>Ga0315306_10000040_pt1 | contig 58923 bp, 67 predicted proteins | sample TDP1_MG_FD_203803 | JGI IMG/M metagenome (GOLD analysis project Ga0315306, IMG submission 203803) | Freshwater sediment microbial communities from Lake Towuti, South Sulawesi, Indonesia - TDP1 | ecosystem: Environmental > Aquatic > Freshwater > Lake > Sediment | place: Indonesia: South Sulawesi... | reverse complement strand
TACACAAGATCGATGGAATTGATTGGCAACGCGAATTCGAGCATGTCCTGTTAGCCGAACAACACGATGATGGATCGTGGCCATATACGAAATGGGGGGACAACATCCTCGGCACCGAGTGGGCACTACTCACATTGGAGAAGGTTTCTCCACCACCAATAACCAAGGTGCTGAGCCCCACAGAGGGTGAGCTAGGAGACGTCGTCCATGTCACGCTGAACGTACGTGTCGCGGCAGGCGAGACCGCAACTGTGGTTGACACGCTTCCACCAGAATGGAAGTACATCAGCGGTACCTTCAAAGTAAACGGTGTTTCAGCAACCCCAACAGTAAGCGAACAACAAATCTCCTACACCGTCACGGCTCCAGGAGCCCACGTGATAGAGTTCGACGCCAGAGTGACTAAGGCTTACTGGGAAGACCGCACGGTCACTAACAAAGCCATGGGAACATGGTACGACGAACTCGGCAACATGGTCGAGCAGGTGGAAGCCACAGCAGACTACGTAATTCACGCATTCCAACAATTGCACAAGTCTGTAACCGGAAGCTTGACGATAAAAGAGAAGACAAACGTCCAATGGACAGTAACCTTCGAAGTCACAAACCCGTTCAGCTACACCATGACAAACGTGGTAATCACAGACAGATTCGGCGCCCAGATAGAAATCGACAAAAAATTCCCATACCGCATCACCAAAGGAAAAGCAAGCTACACACTCTATGGGATGTCAGAACAGGTGCACCTAACCTGGGACATCGGAAACCTTCAACCAGGAGAAACAGCTAGACTAATAATCCTAGTGTCCACCGACATAAACCCAGCTGGAAAACAAGAATACACCACGCCAGGAATCTATGAACTCAATTCGGGAGCAACACTAAAGTTCATCGACTCAGAACAAAACGTGCAACTCAGCGCGGTAACTGACTCAATCTACGTGACAGTGCTTCCAGCCTAAGACTCGCAAAAATGGCTAAGCGAGAAAACCAACATCAATCTTTCTTTTTTTGTCAAAACCCAAGAAAATGTCACCGAGATCTAACTTTCTAACAATTGCTCCTCCATTTTGACTCAGAATACTGTTGGTGCCCTGTACTCTCCGTAGACCTCTCTCAGCACGTCGCAGATTTCTCCAAGAGTGGCATATTCCCTCACGGCGTTAAGGATGAGTGGCATCAGATTTTCTTCGTGCTCAGCGGCGTGACGCAGTTGGTTCAAGACGCCTCGGAGTTTTCTGCTATCTCTCTCCCTCCTTATCTTCTTCAACCTCTCGACTTGCCTCTTCTCCACGGCTGGGTCGACTCGCAGCGTCTTTATGGGCGTTTTCTCCTCTGTGGCGAACTGGTTTAGCCCGACTACGATTTGCTCTTTGCTTTCCACTTCTCTCTGGTGCTTGTAGGCGCTTTCAACTATCTGTCGCTGCACGTAGCCCTTCTCGATGGCTGAGACGGCGCCTCCCAGGGTGTCAATCTTGTCGATGTATTTGGTTGCCTCTTCCTCGATTTGATTGGTCAATGACTCGACGCAGTAGGACCCAGCCAGCGGGTCAACGGTGTCGGTGACTCCGCTCTCGTAGGCTATGATCTGCTGCGTTCGCAAGGCTATTGTGACTGCTTCTTGGCTGGGCAGGGCGTAGGCTTCGTCAAAGGAATTGGTGTGCAGGGATTGGGTTCCGCCAAGAACCGCCGACAAGGCTTGTAGTGTAACCCGAACTACATTGTTGAGTGGCTGCTGCGCTGTTAAAGCGACTCCAGAGGTCTGAGTGTGAAAGCGCAGTTGCCACGAGGCGGGGTTTTTGGCTTTGAACCTCTCTCGCATGATTTTCGCCCAGAGTCTGCGCGCAGCGCGAAACTTAGCTATTTCCTCTAGGAAGTTGTTGTGTGAGGCGAAGAAGAAGGAGAGTCGGCTGGCGAACTCGTCCAGGTTGAGTCCTCTCTGTATGGCGGCTTCGACGTAGGCTATGCCGTCGGCTAAGGTGAACGCGATTTCCTGGGTTGCTGTGGCTCCAGCCTCTCGGATGTGGTAGCCGCTTATGCTGATTGTGTTCCACTTTGGCATGTTCTTGGAGCAGTACTCGAATACGTCTGTGACCAGTTTCATGGACGGTTTGGGCGGGAATATGTACATGCCCCTGGCGACATACTCCTTCAAGATGTCGTTCTGAACTGTTCCGTCCAACAAAGCTTGCGCCACCCTCTGCTTCTCGGCAACAGCAGCATACATGGCTAGCAGAATCGTGGCTGGCGCGTTGATTGTCATTGAGGTTGTTACCTTGTCGAGTGGTATGCCGTCGAAGAGGGTTTCCATGTCTCTGAGCGTGCTGACGCTCACGCCAGCCTTGCCAACCTCGCCCATAGCCATGGCGTGGTCACAGTTGTATCCGACCTGAGTCGGGAAGTCGAAGGCAACGCTCAAGCCAGTCTGCCCCTGCTGGAGCAGGTATTTGAATCGCTGGTTTGTCTGCTCGGCTGTGCCGAAGCCAGCGTACTGACGCATCGTCCACAGTCGACCCCTGTACATGGTCGGATAGACGCCTCGAGTGTAGGGATACTCGCCTGGAAATGCTAGGTCTCGTGTGTATTGGAGACTTTCAACGTTGAGAGGCGTGTAAACTCGGTTAACGGGTATGTTTGAACTAGTTGTGAACCGCTTCTTGCGCTCAGGAAACCTCGCGAGCACCCTCTCGACTGTCTGCTTCTCCCAAGCCGTTTTCTCTTCTTTTATCTCGTTCAGTTTTTGTTTGCTGAACAATTGAGGTCGCCACCTTAAACTATCAATGGTAATATTCGAGTTTTCGCTTTAAAGATATACCACTCTCGATATTCGTAGGATCTTAAGGTGTAGGCTTGATTTGGGCTCTATAAGGTTTGGGTTTTGGAATGTTTGATTTGCGTAGAGCCTTTTTCAGTGCATTAGGTTCTGCTATAACTTTTCCACATTTTTTACATTCAACTGCTTGTAACCTTGACTTTAGGTTCTGAGTGTTGTATTATCGAAGATTGTTTCACAAGTCATAAATGCTAATTGTGTTTAGTTGTTTAGCTGCGCCTAGTCTGCATTTGTTTAGACGATGAAGCATGGTATGATTGAGAGAGGAGAAATAGAGAGGATTGGAAAGGAAAGCATCATCCGGAGTAATAGTTACATGCCTATTAATAGGCATGTTAACATTGGCATTCAACATTCAACAGGTTAAGTCTACAAGCTCAATTGAGTATGTCGAAGGATTTAACACTGATGAGCCTGTGGATGCAAGGGCCTATTACGATGCTGATTGGTTTGGATTAGAATACACGCCGACTGTTCCATACAACATTAAAAAAGTTGAATTAATAGCAGGCGGAGGAAGTGGCAACTACGTTGTTCAACTGAGACCTGACAGCGGAGGGATGCCTAGCGACACCATACTTAGAGAAATTAGCTTTACTCAAGCAGACACTGTATCGTGGCAGGGTGCCGAATTCGCAGAATCGTATCCTCTAACCGCTGGTACAGCATATTGGGTAGTCTTTAAGCCGGTTGCAGCTTCACAAGCTTCAATCGCGCAATCAGGGACACCTATAACGCATGTCTGGGACTATGGTGGTGACGGTTGGGATGGCAAAGACAACACGTTTCCCTGGATGGCCAAATTCTACAAAGAGGTCGCAGTAATTCCACCCGTGACTGTTGCTGCAACAGTGGATTTCGAACCCAACACTTTGAATTTAAGGAGTCAAGGAAGATGGATCACTGCTCACATTGAGCTTCCAGAAGGCTACAACGTGAGAGACATCGATGTTTCATCGATACTGTTGAATGACACCATTCCAGTAGACTCAGTTGCACCTACAGACATTGGGGACTACGACCTTGATGGTACAGGCGACCTGATGGTTAAGTTTGATAGAGCTAGTGTGATGGCTTTGCTTCGTGTAGGAAAGGTGACATTAACAATAGTTGGGGAAGTCAACGGAACACCATTTGAAGGAACAGACACAATCAGGGTAATTAGACCATGAAGAGTCAGCTAAACCACATCCCTCTTTTTCAATCGTAAACATATCGAGTGTAAACCCTTAACGAAAGCTAACTGTATCACAAAAACGTTATTGCGTTGTTCGTACGCCGCACTTCGCGAGTTGTTCTATGCAGTCTACTGTCTGCGCGGGGTTTGAGGGCAGGTCGCCGAACCAGTTCCAGCCTCCGTCGGGCTTCTGCGATTCAACCAGATTCTTGACGAGTTCGTTGACATACTGGTGTTCTAACGGGTAGTCTAACATTAAAAAGGCGTTGAGGGCGGTCGCCGCGTCGATTGGTGAATCCCAGTCTTTCCTGTGTTTCAGCAAAGCCTTCACCGCGTTGTTCAAAACATTCGAGTTTCTGGGTTCCCCCAGTGTCAAGAAGGCTAAGACTATATGGTCAGTTGTGGCGATGTCACTTCCCTCATAAGGGTATTCTGGACCCACATAGGAAGGCCAGCCGCCCTCCTCATTCTGTGCCTCGCGGAGGAAGCTGAGGGCTGTCAGAACTCTGGCATCACTCGCGTAACCAGCCTCGGCGAGAGCCAATATGACATCGGCTGTTTGGAAGCCACTGTATCGGGTGCTTATCCAATTATGCTCTTTAGGGATTATTCCCTCAAGCTCTGGGTTTTCCGACCATCCTCCGTCGGGGTTCTGTTTTTGCAAGAGAAACGACACAGCACGCCTAACAGTGTCCGAGTTCTTGTCCTCACCCGCCTTCAGAAGCAGTTCGAGGGTTCGGGCGGTCTGAGACACTCCGCTGGGTCTTCCCTTTTCCAGTTGCCACGGCCATCCGCCGTCGGAGTTCTGCAACCTCTTGATTTCTATTGTAAGTTTTTTGCGGTCTTCCTCTCTGCCTCCCAGCGTCATCAGCATCTTCAACCTGTGGTATGAGTTTCCGTTTTTGAGAACATAGGAAACCGCGTCATATCTCAGCTTCATCATGAAAAACCAGCATACAAGTCTAGTCTTACCAGTGGAAATTCGGGGTTCGCCTCATCTTTCACGTGGAAGCCGTTCTTAATGTAGAATTCGAAGGGTCCAGATGGATTCTCGGGGTTGCCTCTTCTGGCGAAGGTTTCCACAGCCTTGAACCCTCGCCTCTTGAGGTCATCGATGATGTTTTGGAGTAATTCTTCGCCTAACCCTTTTCCCCTCAGAGCTTCGTCGGCTATGTAGAGGCATGAGATGAAGACTGCGCCTTCTTCCAGTTTGCCAACGGGTTGAGACTGATAATGGCGGGTGTTGGGAAGCCTTGCTGAGGGCGCGAACTGAGCGTAGGCCACGGGCTTGCCGTTGTAATACGCTATTTTGCCGCAGGTTCCGAACTCCTTCAGGGTTTGAGTGAACCACTCTCGCTTCTTTTCCTCGAACTCCAACTGTTTTTGTGCCATCGTCTTCTCCTCCACTGCTCTGTCGAACTCTTCTGGAAACTCCCAGTAGACGCAGCCCCTGCAAGAGGCTGGAATGTCTTTAAGGTTCGATTCAGTGATATCTTCAATCACAAATTCCATCAAGCAACAACTCTAACATTCTCATAGACCCTGTTCGACTTTTATGGTTAATTCCTCAACCCTACCCGCCTTCATCCGAAACGCAGCCAGTCCACCGTCGGTTTGGGAGAGAATCAGCCAGACAGCGTCACTCCAGAGCCTCATGTACCGCAGGTCAACTGCAGAGGGATTAGCTGGTGCTGGATGAGAATGAAAAAAGCCAACGAACTCCATTCCTTCTGCTTGCGCTTGCGTGAAGGCTCTGAAGAAGGCTTGAGGGTCAATTTCAAACCTGACGGTGTATTGCAATATGTTAGGCATCACCGCCACTCTAGTCACAGTGACTTCTTTGTCGGTTAGTTTTCCGAAGAGGAGGGCGCAAGCCTCTATCGGACGCACCCTTCTGGCTTTCACCCTCAAGAGCCGCAGATGCTGAGTGTTAAGTTTTAAGGTCATTCTTGTGCTGGACCTCGTTCTGGCATCCAGGGCAATCTTTGCACCATGCCCCGAAGTTCTTTTCTAAGAGTGCTCGGATATTTGTAAGGTTCTTTGATGCCTATGAATGTTAAACCGCCGACAAAACGACCAGCCCCTGACAAAGCGTAGACAAGTTGCACCCCAAACACCAAGCCAAAGACTCCCACCAGATAGCTGGCTAGGTATCCACCGACGAGCGAGCCTACGAAGAAGGCTACTCCTGTGATGGAGTTGTAGAAAGCGGAGAGAGCGCCCCTGAACTCCTCTTGAGTGACATCTAACATGTAAGAGAACATCGCGACATCTCCGAAGGATGTGAGAACGCCGAAAAGCACAGCGTATGCGTAAAGATAGTAAATGTTGGATGCAAGAGCGTACAACACAGGAACGAGAACCAAGCTCAAACGATATATTATTATAAGCTGTCTCCTCCCAACGCGGTCGACGAGTTTTCCTCCCCAAGGCTGCAGGGCTATTCTCACAGCGCCCATAATAACCGACACGAGAGCGACCTCCAGCATAGACGCGTTCAAAACACTAATCTGAGTGATGGAAAAGAGCGGCCAAGAAATCGACATGAAAAACCCAAAGACTACACTAGCAGCGCAGAATCTTGAGAAGTTGGGGTTTTTTCTCGCCTGCTTCACAACGTCGAGAATCCCTATTAAAGAACTGCTGGAAGACATGGTGTTCGGATGAGGCTTCTCTCGAACTACGAGCATCACCAGCGAAGACACAAAGCCGCATAAGACGGCGATGAGAAGAGGCACGAGAAACATCTCGTGGAGCGTTCCCGATGTCATCACCATCAAGTACCCAGCGATAAGGGTTGCTAACAGACTTCCAATAGCCGCTACACGATTGATTGCACCTATCTCCCTGCCTCTTTTGCTTGACTGGACGAGTTCTCCGAGCAGGGCGGTCCAAGCGGGTGTAGCCATTGAACCCAGAAGTGCTTGGATTCCCACGACTATGATGAGTTGTGTGGCAGAGGTCACGAACAACAGTGGAATTAGGAGGACAGTCGTCGCCAATCCGCCTAATAGAACGAATGGGACTCTTCTCCCAACCTTGTCGCTCAGTTTCCCCCAAGGAACCTGCATAAAGTTCGGCGCCAGATTAGAGACAGACTGATACCACCCCATTTCAGAGGGAGTGGCGCCGAGTTTCAAGGCGTAAACACCTAGGAAGGGACCGACCGTGCCCGAGCCGAAAGAGCTCACCACTGACCTAACGTAGAGCGGCTTCAGACTTTTGTTTGAAGACTTCTCCGCTGATTGATTTTGACTCTGGCTCATCACTCAGCCCAAGCTAGGTAGAGAGTTAGAATGGAAAAGTGAGCCGAGCTTAAAAGCAAATCGATTTGGATTCTTCAAACAGCCGGCTTCAATTTTGCAACCACTTTTGAGTCAAGGCAGTCCTCGCCTATCTTAAACGTGTCTGGTTCCTCAATCTTTAGAACAGCGTACAAGTCCTCAGCGTCTAAGTCGTGCACGAGTTGGAGGATTTCTCTCCGTGCAAATTCCATGTGACTCTGCAACTCTGACTTGTCTTTATAGAGTGTTTCAGCCAGAGGACATATTCTCTCCGTCTTCAGAAACCACTCTATCTTCCCCGTTGTCAGATTAATGTCGAAGGTGACTGGCCCAGCCACGCAGGTCTCCGGTTTCACAGGGTGAATCTTGCATTTCTTAGTGTCTTTGTGAAAGAACACGCAGTAGCCATCTTCGGTTTCTCTGGGAAACGTGTACACTCTCTTATCAAACGGTGCTTCTATCTTCAAGCCCTCAGAGTCGAGATAGTCTTCTATGAGGGCTTTTCTCTTCGCGGTGATTGGTGGTCTAACTCTGTTGCAGCAGCCGAGTTTGCAACTGCTACAGACTTGAAGGAAGTCGGCTTGTCTGGTTTGAGCGCTTGTTTCTGGTCGCATACTCAACCCATAGAGTCTAACGCATATCGCTGAGCTTTTTCACGTATATACCTTGTTCTCCTCCAAACATTTCGTCAGGGTTGAGTAGACGCTGAGTATGGCTTCTTGTAGGCTGGTTCTCCGCGTCTTCTTCGTCACATTTCTCAGAACGAGGTTGGACAAGCTGCCTTCCTCAATCCTCTTCTTCACAACCCAAAGGTATTGCCTATCCTCCTTCGAAGCCTCCTCCTCAGCAACCCTGAACAGGTAGCGACAAACCTCCCGGGCGGTTGAGCCCTTCGGGTGCGAAACCTCAGCGTCTAAGCCGTCTTTTATCACTGCGCTCAGGTTTTCCACCAAAACTTGATGAGGAGTTTGTTGCTCGCTCTCTCGCAGGATTCCTCTCAACAGCGCTCGTGTGAAACAGCTTAGGGCGATGTCTGATTTGACGCACTCTTGCTCGTCCATTATTCTGATCTCAACGGCTCTTCTGTCGAACCTGAAGACGGCGCCTCTAGAATTGAGCCACTCCTTGTTGAGAATGCACTTGGGAGCGTTCACCTTAGCCAGGTCTTCGGAGTATCGCTTGACGGTGGTCTTCTCGTACTCCTCAAACGAGCCTACGGATTCTGGAATGATGTCGCCCGTGATGGATGGAATCTCCTTCTGATTGACTCTGTAGAAATAGAGGCGGTTGTCCAAGAACTCTCCGACTCTAGACTCGTAAATGGGCGAGGACGAAGCGATAGCGGGCAGATAGGGTAGCACACCAGCTAGGGCGTTGTAGAGCCGAACAGCCTCGCCTTCGTTGGCATAGGACAGGTTGAGCTGAAAACTCTGGATGTTCAGCCAGCCGTGCTGACTGAGGTTGAAGATTCTGCCAAGTGCCTCATATATCTGTCTGTCACGGTGCGACCAAACCCTAGCCTCATCCAACTTCAGGAAGGGGTGCATGCCCAAGCCGAGCAAGCGAGCATCGTACCGCCTTTCGAGAAAATCGAGAGTTCTCAAAACCGCCGAGTGCATGGTCTCCTCGAAAAGTTTGGGCGAACCAAACGGCTTGTTCGCCTTGAACTCAGCCACGTGCGCCTGCAACTCCTTGCCAAGCGTGAAGTCACCGAGATTGGCGTAGTTGACCACCCGTCCATGCAAGTCTCTAATGACTTTGTCAACAATGGGAAGAGGCTGTAATTTTTCGTCGACAACAGAGAACTCGTGTTCGGGGCCGAGGACCTGAAGCGTCCCGTACATAAAGGGATTCCGAACCTACCAACTAGAAAGTGTAACCCGACAGTGGGCAAATAAGTTTTTTGGATACAATTTTCAGTGTCTATGCTTTCGATTCTGTTTTTCACCGCTTTTCAGGGCAACGAAACACTTCATGACTTACAAAATAGTCAAGACATTTAAGAACCGCCATGACTTTTGAAGAAGACACAACGAGATGAGTCACAAATCTCGAACACTAATCATTTGAGGTCGCTCGCAACCTCAACATACCACTCCCCTAGGTAGAGGGGTCTCACACGCGCAAGAGAACGCCACAAAACAGAATAACCAACTCTCAAGAGACGGCAAAAGTTAAACACAACCACAGCGATTAACAATAAACGGTCAAGAGAAAGGAGCCGTTCACAATTCATGTTCAGAGCAAAAATAAACGACGCCAAACTCCTCCGTGACACAATAACAGCCATATCAACACTCGTAGACGAAGCCACATTCGACATAACCCCAGAAGCCATAAAACTGCGCGCCATGGACCCCTCACGCGTAGCCATGATAGACTTCGAGATGCCAAAGACAACCTTCGACGAATACACGTGCGACACCCCAACAAAGATGTGCATAAACATAACAGAAATCCTCAAACTCCTGCGCAGAACAGCCAAAGATGAATCGGTCGAACTAGCCCTAGACGAAAAAACGGGCAGACTAAACGTCTCCATAAAAGGGAAATACGAAAGAACCTTCAACATGCCAACCCTCGAAGCCGCACAAGAAGAAGTCCCAACACCAAAAGTAACCTTCAACGTCCGCGCAAAAGCCACAACAGAAGGACTACACCAAGCCATAGAAGACGTGTCACTCGTAAGCGACCACGTCAAAATAGAAATGGACAACGAAAAAATGACGATGCGCGCAACAGGAGACCTCATGGGCGCCACAGTGGAACTCAAAAAAGGAAGCGACGCCCTACTCGACCTAGAAGCCAAGGAACCATCCAAAGCCACATTCAGCCTCAACTACCTACTAGAGATAATCAAAACAGCATCCGCAACCAGCGACATCGCCACGCTGGAATTCTCCACAGACATGCCCATACGCATAGACTTCCAACAACCCAAGGAAGGAAAGCTAACGTTCTATCTCGCCCCACGCATAGAAGTAGAATAGTCCACAAAACGCCTGAAACGCTGGAAAGCAAACTGATTTTCACGAAAACCCAACTAACCCGATACCCATTCCTCCCAGAGACAGCCCAATACATCAAAGCGTTAGACCTAAAAATCGATGAACTCGAAAACCCAGAGTACAAGCCCATACTGGAAAGGGCAGAGGCAAGAATAGAAGAGGCAATACTCTTCAGATCTATAAGCGCAAAATCAGTCAAAGACGACGTTGAAATCCCATCCTTTCCCGTAGCAGTGATGCTCGTAGCCGCAACAGCCGACCCACGCGTCAAGAGAACCTACGCGCTGGCGGAAGCCAAACGCGTCTCCAATCAACTCAAAGAAGAAAACAAAGAAGTAATAGAGAAGATCGCCGACAACTTCAACTGGAAGCTAAAGACCATCGAAAACCGCTCTAGCGCGCCAAGCCTTGATTTCACGCTTCGCTTCACAGACTTCGTAAAAAACGCGGCGACCATACAGGACAAAAAATGGAAACTGATCAACAGAATCCTCTTAAAAGGAGAAGTCTACCTGACCAAAGCTGAGGTAAGCAGGCTTCTTGAAGAAGAAGTGCGCAGGTACATCGAAGGGAAACTCGAGACAAAAGTGGGAGAATTACCGCCAAACCTAATGACCAGGGTTGAACGATTGAAGCAGCTCTTCTTCCAAAAGAGAGGAAGAACAGGCTGGGAGGAGGCCCCCAAAGAAATAGTCATCATGGCGTATCCCCCGTGCATAAAGAGCTTGTACGACACCTTGAGTTCTGGACGCCACCTCTCCCACATTGGTCGCTTCACCCTCACAACGTTTCTGGTTAACATAGGCATGACTGTGGAAAGCGTGATTGATCTCTTTCGTGCCCTCTCCGACTTCAACGAGAGAATGACCCGATACCAAGTAGAGCACATAGCAGGCGGAAGAGGCTCGCGAACCAAATACATCCCGCCCAGATGCGACACACTGCGCACGCACGGAGTCTGTCCAGGCATGGACGAAATCTGCAAGACGATACGGCACCCGCTCGGTTACTACAGAAGAAAAATAAGGGTTGTGAGGGCAGAAGCTCCAGCCACTTCGCGAGTGTGAGCAAAATCGAAACTAAGGCTTTCATCCAAGAGAGATTTGCCGAATACTACAAGACAAAATCTTCTAACATTCAACCGCCCACCCGCATGGAAAATCGTGAGTTTGCCTTCCTAATCTTCAAGGAAAAAATTATGCTAAGGCACAAAGGCTTCAAAAACGCTGAGAATCTTCGAAACCTACTGAAAAACGTTGCGCCATCTGACGTTTACTACTCCAGCGCCCACTACGAAAGACCAGAAGAAGAGATGGAGGAAAAGGGTTGGTTAGGCGCCGACCTAATCTTCGACATCGACGCAGACCACATTCCAACCCCGTGCAACAAACAACATGACACATGGACCTGCAACAAATGCGGCGCCACCGGAAGAGGCCCACCGCCTGAAGGGTGCCCACAATGTGGCGAGCAAAGATTCGATGACAAAACTTGGCCATGTGAGGTCTGCCTAGAATCGGCTAAGGAAGAAACAATAAAACTCGTTGACGTATTGACAAGAGACTTTGGCTTATCATCAGACGAAGTGAACGTGGCTTTCTCGGGGCACAGAGGATATCACGTGCACGTCGAGAACGAGGTGATTCAAACGCTGGATCAGGTCGCCCGCAAAGAAATCGTTGACTACATTGTTGGAGTAGGCTTAGAACCTCAACTTCTCGGAGTCGAAGGGGGAAGTGGTCCAAACCTAGATGACCCTGGATGGAGGGGAAGAATAGCCAAAGGAACGTACGACTTTCTCAACACCGCCACTTTCACACAGCTAGCAGAAATCGGGCTGAAGAAAAGTGCGGTTAAAACATTAGTCACTCAGAGAGCAAGAGTGTTAGAAAGCTGGAGAGATAGGGGACCGTGGAAGGTTCTCAAAGGAGTGGGCTCAGAAGGCTGGCGAAGAGTAGTGCAGAAGGCTGTTGAAGAGCAGTCGGTGAAAATAGACACCGTGGTCACGACGGATATTCACCGCTTGATAAGGCTCACAGACACCTTACATGGAAAAACTGGTCTGAAGAAAACTGCTGTGGCTATCAGCGATGTCGAGGAATTTGACCCGTTGAAAGGCGCTATCGCCTTCAAGGAAGGAGTGATAAAGATTACTGTTTCGGAAGCACCTAAATTCACGTTAGGAGAACGCACCTATGGGCCGTACAAAGATTTAGAGGTTGAATTGCCGACGGCTGCAGCCCTCTTCCTGTTGTGTAAAGGTGCGGCTCGGGTGGCGGAGGAAATCGTTCATGTATGAGGAGCTTTATAGGGTTTGGAAGAAGGAGAAGGAGAGCGCGGAGGTTCAAGCGCTTCCCAAAGACTTCTTCTCTATGTTGGCGCAGTACGTGAAGAGGTTGCGGGAGGAGAGTCGGATGCTCGATGAGAAAACCGTGAGGGCGAGGCTTCTGTTGAGAGAGTCCAAGAATGTTAAGAGGTTGGCGAGAGAGCTTATTCAACTTCGCTATGATAAAGCCATCAGGAAGGCGGCAGCGGGAGAGGCAGTGCCTAGGGAGGGCTTAACCGAGGAAGAGGAGAGACTGCACAGAGATATTGTGCCTTCCATAGAGTCTTATCAAACTCTCTTGAAGGATGTGGTAGGTGGGCGTTTTCCTCTCCCTGAGAGTAAAGAGAAACCTAAGAAGATGATGTTGCGTTTTCTACAAGAGATTCCCGCGATTATTGGAGTTGACATGAAGACTTACGGTCCGTTTAAGGCTGAGGATGTTGCCACTCTACCATTAGAGAATGCCAAGGTTTTGGTTAGGCAGGGAGTGGCTGTTGAGGTTGAGGTTTGAGTCTTTGAGAGTGCACAAACTACTTCCCATGTAAACATCGCTCACCCCTACTCCAAGATACTCCACCATTATTTCTAACATGAAAATCAGCATCTTACACGGGACTGTGGTTTTAGGCTATGGCTACGTAAACTCTCTTTTCGTCCATGTTGTACGTGTGCCATTCCGCCTCAAATTCAGACCTCTGCCTGTGTAGATACACCCTTTGGGTTCTAACCAGCTCAGCCATCTCAGCCAGATACGGCTCCAGCAGTCTCATGGTCTCGGCGTCCAGTTCCGCCAAGTGCACAGCATCTAGCACGTCTGTTGGGGAGAACCCCAACTCTTTTCTCAAGCTCTGAACCCGACGGGCTAGGTCACGCATCACACCCTCACCGAGCAACGACTTGTCTCTTCTGGTGTACAACAGGACCTGCAAGCCCTCGCCAGACACCACTGACCACTCCTTCTCATCAACCTTTGGCGCCTCCTCCACAAATTCTACCACTTTTACATTGACTAATTCTAGAAACACGTCTTCCAAACTCTCCAGAGCGACTTGCACCTGCTCGGGCACGACCACTACGGCCCTTTGTAGTGGCCATCGACGCTTCAGTTGAGTCATCTGCCGAGCTGAGTACACCAGCGCAACGCATCTCTGCAGCGTGTCAAACGCCTGCTCCAGCTCCCTGTCTCGAAGAACCTCGTCTGGTTTAGGCCATTCCTCGAAGTTCACGGATTCGGGCAGTCCTTCATCCAGCTCCCTGTAAACCTTTTGATACATGAACTCGCTGAGGAAAGGCGTAGCCGGATTGAAGAGAAGAACAAGCGTCTTCAGAGCCTTCCAGAGGGTTGCGTAGACAGCCAACCGTCGATTGAGCGTCTGAGGGTCGTCGCTCCAGAGATCCCGCCGAACCATGGGAACATACTGACGACTGACAACATCGACAACAAACTCCTCCAACTCAGACAGGGCAAAGTCGAACTCGCACGCTTCCAGTTTGTTTGTGCACTTCTTCACTGTCCCTTGGAGTTTGGACAAAAGCCAGCGGTCAACAGGCTTAAGGGCGTTGTTCTGCATAGCCCATTGAAGTGTGTGCTTTTGTGGGTTGAAGCGGTCGTACTGGGCGTTCTGCATGAAGAAACGGTGAAGATGATAGAGCGTGCCTAAGACCTGGTAGGGGCGCTTGTTCAACTCTGCGGCGTCAAAGTTCATTGACTCGGTGGGAGCGCATTTCCAGAGCATGTAGAAGCGGCAAACGTCGGCTGAATGCCTCTGGAGCAAGGGATTGACCTCTAACACGTTTCCGAGGCTCTTGCTCATCTTTCTCCCCTTCGCGTCCAGAACAAATCCATAGAACAAATAAGACTTGTAAGGTGCCTCAGGCTTACCAGTCAACAACACGTGCTCGAGCAAGAGAGTGTTCGCCCATCCTCGAGTCTGGTCCACCGCCTCAACCAAAAACTCAACTGGAACATACTCCTTGAACTCTTCGTCGGTGAAGCGGGCATAGGGACAAGCTCCGCTGTTGTGCCATGTGTCGAGCACGAACGGCTCGCGCTTCATGGTTCCGCCGCATTTTTCACACTTCAGCAACAGACGGTCTATCCAAGGCTTGTGCAATTCAAGGTCTGGGCTCGGCGGTTCTACGGCTTTCTCGAACAATTCTTTCTTGCTAGCCACGAGCGTCTTGTGCCCACAACCCTGGCACACCCAGACTGGCAGGGGAGCGCCCCACACTCTCTCTCTTGAGACGCACCATGGTTTGCCTTCTCTTAGGAATGAGAGAAATCGATTCTTGGGACTCTCGAAGAAGTAGTTGACTTTCTCGGCGGCTTCCACGACCCTGTCGTTTACTCGGTTTGTCCAGAGGAAGTATTCTTTTCGAGCCAACCAGACAAGTTTGTGGTGGGAACGCCAACAAGTCGGATACTCGTGACGAACGTTTTCAACAGACACAAGTAACCCCTTCGTGCGAAGTAGATCAACTACCTTAGAGTCCGCGTCTCGAGCAAACAGACCCGCAAATTCGCCCGCCTCATCAGTGAACCGACACTCGTCGTCGAAGGGAACATAAACTAGTAGGTGGCGTTTCTGAGCCGCAAAGAAGTCGTCTTCACCGTTGCCAGGCGATAAATGCACCACGCCTGTAGCGGTGCTCACGTCCACGAAGTTTTCGAGCACCACGGTGTGAACTAGTGGTAGCTGGTCGAGTTCCTTTTGACGCGGAACCAAATCTTTGAACGGGTACTCGTACTTTACGCCCTCGAGTTTCTGGGCTGGCACAACCTCGACAACACGGTAGCCTTCAACTTTGAGCTCTTGCATCAACGGTTCCACTCTTTGTTTGGCTAGAACCCATATCTCTTCGCCGACCCTGACCTTGGCGTACTCAGCCTCGGGATGTACAGCCAGCATCATGTCTGTGACCAGGGTGAAGGGCATCGTTGTCCAAACCAAGAAGTACTCGTTTTCCTTACCGCTGACTTTCATTTTAAAGTGCAGCGAAGGGTCTTCCACCTCTTCGTAGCCCAAGCCAACCTCAGCGTTGCTCAGAGATGTCTGACAGTGCGGACAGTAGGCAACCACGTAGTAACCTTCGCCGAGCAATCCTTGTTCCCATGCTCGCTTGAGGTATCGCCACTCTCGTTCTATGTACTTGTCCAGATAGGTCCAGTAAGCCTTGTCTTGGTTCATGAAAACTCCGAGCTTGCGGTCGGCTTCAACCCATTCTCTGTGGTACTTCATCACCGTTTTTTTACACTCGGCCACGAACAGTTCTTCGCCAACCTTCTTTAACAAGTCTCTCTTGCTCTTCACGCCGAGCTCGCGTTCAACTTCCAACTCGACTGGTAAGCCTTGAGTGTCCCAGCCAGCCCAGAACGGAACATAAAATCCTTGCATGGTCTTCCAGCGATAACGAAGGTCTTTCATCACTCGCCCACGGGCGTGTCCAACGTGGGGAACACCGTTCAGGGTTGGTGGCCCCTCGACGAAGCCCAAAACCCCGTTGTTAGTCTCCTCTCTCAGTCTCTCCATCTTCCGCAGAACGTCATGCTTCTCCCAGAATCCACGGACTTCTTGTTCCAATTCGAGCGGGCTATAATCTAGCGTAAGCCAGCGCTTAGAGTCGGCTTTGAATTTGGCGGCCACCTCTCATCGATAACACCCCGCCATCAACCAGAATATCCGTGGCTAAATATAACCTTTTTGAAGCACAAATCACCTTCTCTGGAAATGAGGATTCTGAAATTTCAATCAAGTTAAACGTTGTTGCTAAGAAGAAACGGTTGATTTTTCACGTCGCGTCATGTTTTCCACGGGGTGGTGCCTACATTTCTGGCTTAAAGAGGTTGTTATTGCTTTGTTCTCGTCGTGGAAACTTCCATGTCTTTTGATTGTTCTTTTATGTTTTGGGCTAAATAGATGGATTGAGAGTTTCCATCAGCCGCAATATACCGATAATCTTTTAAACATTAAACATTAACCAACATATGCGACTATTGATGGAGGAAAGCGCATGGCTAAGTGTCCAAAGTGTGGAACAGATGTTGGTTCACCAAAGAAGAAGTGGACAATGGCTGGTCGACCCGACAAAACGGGCAAGAAGATGCAACTAGAAATAGGCCTTTTCGACTGCCCAAGATGCAAGAAACCCTTTAGGGTTGTGTTGAGCAAGAGAAAGATTTAGGCGGCCAGCGACCTAGCATGTCGGAGAAGCAAGCAAGAACAAACAAATGCCCTGAATGCAGAGAAAACCCCACCGACCCCTACAAAACATGGGAGCACATCGCCTCTTTTCTGACAGAAGTATAAACTTACAACAGCCTCACACCCCCTTCTTTTTTTCTAAGAATAGAATAACTTCAAGTTTCGACGTAGCTTGCTTCCTTCTGCGATAAGTTTTTAATTCTATTCAAAGACTGTTATCGTGACCATTCCATGGGTGAAACCACGGTTGGCAAAACATCTAACATTGTCAAATCTGTCGCAGATACTGCGGAGCGAGTACACTAAGTTCATTGTGTTAGGAATCATTGTTTTCGCTTTTGACTTCGGGATGTGGTTTGGTTTGAGGGTTGCGTTCAGGGCTGAATATCCTCTCCTAGCAGTTGCGTCAGGCAGCATGGAACCCGTGCTGAAAGTGGGCGACATGATCCTTGTTCAAGGCGTTGCGGACGCGGGCGAAATCATCCAAAATGAAATCATCGTCTTTCGCAAACCAGGGACTGTCATCTCTTTTCATTTGCCTTTCACCAGCGATACGAGCGAACTCATTGTGCATCGTGCCATAAAGATTTATAACAATGACGGAACGTGGTATTTCCAGACAAAGGGAGACAATAATCCCATTCCAGATAATTGGCATGGGCCTGAAACCTGGGGTGGCATGTTATCTGAGAAGCTTCTGATAGGTCGTGTCGTTAGCTGGGTTCCTTGGGTGGGTCACGTTCCTCTTTTCATTCGCACCCCTACGGGAATGTTTGTTGTCGTTCTGCTCATCCTCATCATAATCTTTGTTGAGTTCATTCCAATACCCGGGAAGAAAACGAGTTGAGGAGCTGTAAAAACTAAGCCTTTATAAATGCTCCCGTCATCATTGTTAGGGTTGGTTTGTAGAGAGAGGTGTGGATGGGTGCCAAAGGTTAAGGCTACGGTTAACATAGAGAACGTTGTCGCCTCCGCAACGTTGAAACAGAGGGTTGACCTGAACGCCGTAGTGAAGGGTTATCCAGGCGTTGAGTACCGCCCTGAACAGTTCCCGGGGTTGGTCTTTCGTCTGAAGCGACCCAAAACGGCCACGCTCATATTCAACTCTGGAAAAATGGTCTGCACGGGCGCCAAGTCGGAGAAAGAGGCGCGAAGGGCTGTGATGAGGGTTATTAAGGAGTTGAAGAAGAGCGGCATCATCATAATAAGCAAGCCGGAGCTGAAAATCCAGAACATTGTGGCGTCAGCGAGCTTGGGCGGAATGATAGACTTGGAGAAGTCTGCGTATGCTCTGGGCAGAACCATGTACGAGCCTGAGCAGTTTCCTGGGTTAATCTATCGCATGGACGACCCTAAGGTTGTGATTCTCCTCTTCGCCAGCGGCAAACTCGTTTGTACAGGAGCAAAGAGAGAAGAGGACGTTTTCCACGCCGTGAACAGGCTGCATGAAAGACTGGAGAAAGAACAACTAATATACTATGAATAAGTTTGAATGGTGAACGTCCACAAGCTGTTGCGTCAACGGCGAAGAACAATTTTTCCTGTTATTCCTCATAACAAGGATAGACGCTATTAAAAGCAAAGGATATAGAAGAGGTCTAACAGATATAGCGGTAATACTGGAAGTGGATTGCATATGGTAGAGGAAATAAGCATAAAGTACGAGCCCTTCAAAGAAATCGCAATAATGGAGTACGTGCGGTTTCCAACACCAGACGACCTAGCCCGTTTCTTAAACGTGGCCGCGGGTGGAAAGCCGACGGGTGTCTATTGGACGAGAGGTGTGGCTTTCTTTTATTATTCGATGCCGACCACAACGGAAGCGGCCACGAAGGCTTTGATAGAGGAGAAGAAGGTTTTTTGGGCGTTCGTAAGTTATGCGCTGATGCCCGAGTATCGTCCCATAATTGAGACCAAGGAGAAGATTATGGTTCCTGTGATTGATATGACTTCGAGCGCTCTCTTTCAGAAGGTGGCTGAGTGGTTGAAGGAGCATCCGTAAGACAGTCTGTGTCTTGACTCTCTTCGTGTATGCGCTTTTGAGGATGTGTTTTTGCGTGTGCGCGTGTGAGACCCCTCTACCTACGGGAGGGGGGTCATGTTGAGAATGTTGCTCTCATGGAGCTTGAGGAGTGAAAAAAATAAATTCTGAGACTAGGCTAGAGGGGGGTCTAATAGAAGCGTTGAACAGAGGCTGCTGTGGACGCTGAATTTTGAAGGGAGTTAGATTCGGCTTCTGTTTTGAGTGCGCAAAATCAGCACGTAGAAGGCTGCTTTCTAGGGTGTGTATGTGTGTGCGCACAAAGGGTAGAGCCCCTCTATTTGGCACCAAATATGCTCGTGGTAGTGGTGAGTGAAGAACAAAACCCTTTTAGACACAAGTGGCTCTTCAACTCTGGATGAGCGGGTTGAGCCGGGATGGCAGAGTGGTAATGCGCTGGACACTCTCTTTGAAAATTTGGGGTCAGAGAGGGGCAGACTCGAGATCCAGTGGGCCTTCGGGCTCACAGGGGTTCAAATCCCCTTCCCGGCGCCACGAGTTCGTAGAGGGTAAAGACGTTGCTTGACACTTTTTCTTATGTAAAGACCGCTGAGAAAGCTTGGCTTCATGGGCACTCGTAGGGTTCGTTCAGCGTGAACACAATGCTTAAATAATGCATTTTTACATTGTAAGTAATGTGATGATAAGCCTTGTCACACCCACAGCCCCCAGAAGAAAAGCGAATACCCTATTCAGTTTACTTGACTCCAAAAGCAACATCAATTCTTAATGGTTATGCAAAAGGTTCAGGCTACGTTTCTGTCAGCAGAACGGTGGAGGAGATTATTCTATGTTTTGATTCAATCTACAAATCGGTGCAAGACATTGGAAAACTTGCGAATCTTCCACCAACGCAACAAACTCCTGACCAGCAGAATCGACTACTCTTAGCGCTATTTACCTTCCTTTCAAACATCCAAAACGCAACATCAAGATTAGCTTGGGTAGAGGATCAAAGCAGAGGTGGAGGTGAGAAGCAATGACATCTGGAGATGAGATTAGTAAAGCCTTTTGGAGAACCTTAGCGGAAATCTCCAGGAAGGAAAGAGAAAAAGCTATCCAAAACGAGAATTATGAGGATGCTCTATTCGCTGGGTTCCTAGAGGGCCTGTTTCGGGAAGTAGAAAAATCGCTTTAGATACGTCTAAACGCCGTGAAATCAACCAAATAGCTCAGTCTCTATCATTCTCATGTATTTATTTACATAGAACATGTCGGGCTCATGCTTAAGCGGTCTTACCCGAATCTCAAACTGTGGATTTTCAGTGTTTGTGCTATCAAACAATATCAAGCCGATGCCAAATATCAAGCATAACGACTCGATCCTTGATTTGTCCTCTTCACTCGAATTTTTCGGAATCACCATGTACACCTTGTGACTAAACGTTTTGTATGCGCAAGCTTGTCCAAAAGCCGTAATCAATCCCGCAGAATCAACCTTTATCTCAGCGGAAACAATCACAACTTCAGGTTTGACTATATCGGAAGGCTTCGGTTTCTTGATCCCAATAACGTCAGGAGTTCCCCATTTGTCTCTAAACGTGTTGCCACCTAATCGAATTGCCTTAGTACATTCTTCTAACTCATTTACCAAGTAATCTGCAAACGGTTGATAAAAATCCTCTTCGCCAATTTCAGGGGGAGTTGGTTGCAAAGGTTCCTCTGGAGCAGCTTGAGTCTCTCTAAAGGATACGTGGCGAAATAAACCTCTATCAGCCTTGTATATTTCATTCGGGAATTTTGCATCTAGGTCCCAGATGTATCCCCGAATAGTGTTGACTGGCATGTCTGAGAAGATCTCCTTGATCTGGTTTGTTAGTTGAGAATATCTGACTCCTTGCGGGCTGTTCCTCAGTATTTCAATTGCTCTGGATTGGATTCGCACTCTTCTAGTTGGCATACTCAACTATTATTGATGGAATCTGCTTAAATGACTTGAGCTTCCATCAGAATGATGAAATGTCGATGTGGGAGATGTGGCTCCTGTCAGGTGCTCGCCCTCTTTAATAGCAAGAGAGATATCAGCTTTATTCAGTTAGGTGGATCTTGATGAGTAAAAGAAGAGAGGTAGTCGTGAAAGCTTTAGAAAAACTTGGTATGGCTTCACCTACTGAAATATGGAGAGTTGCAACTCAAATCGATCCTGTACTCAGCCTTCGAGATGTCAGTTTCGAGCTATATCATGGAACACGAGACCCTAAGAATCCCGTCTATAAAAAAGTAAGACAAGGCAGATATGTCCTGCTAAGCCGTCTTAAGCCATAATAGAGTGTTCTAGTTCAAGAAACTAAAGGCTTCTTGCATGCTTTGAATGCTGGATAGCTTAAGAAGTACCCTACTATACCGAACACGAGACTTAGGATGGGACTCAAGATTGTCGGTGGCGCTTTGCGCCTCAAGGGTTCAAATCCCTTCCCCGGCGCCAAACTCCACAAATTATGTTTAAATCCTTGGTTGCGCGCGCAATGTTGGCGTTTACAGCTTGACGCTTACTTCAAGGCCTTCTCCGCGACTGTGACCACGAGGGTGGCCGAATATGACTGCACTGACAGATACGAATCTGCTGCTATATTTTCCTGAAGACCTTACGTAATCTAGGTAGGGTGGCGTGCGCTCCGCATTGTCCGCAACTATAACGCTTCCTTTGTGGAGTTTGTCCTCAACTAGTTGTAAATAGTCTAGGTACTCACTCTTCTCAGCGTCTATGAAGACAAGATCAAACTTGCCCTCCAGCTTCGGGATAATCTCAAGCGCATCGCCGACCACCACTTCCACTGTTGGCGGTATCTTCGCCATCCTAATATTCTCCTCTGCCATCCTTGCCGCGTTAGCCTCTATCTCAAGGGTGATTAAGTGAGCATCGCCACTCAGCTCCTTCCCTATCAAAATTGCCGAGTACCCAACAAGCGTTCCAATTTCTAAAACGCGTTTGGGTTTGATCTCACGAGCGACTTTCACCAGGATTTGTCCCCTGCTTGGCCCTATGATAGGAAGGAACCGTCTCCTTCTTGCTACATCTTCAATTTCCCTCAAAACCTTCTCTGCCTTGCTCAGAACCATATTCCCTTAAACCTCGCCTTCGCAATTTCCTACTGTTACAATGTTTTTGTTTAGGCGCACAAATACTTATCAGACTTGCGTTCTAGGATTTTAAGTTCGCCCGAGAATTTAAACCACGATGTAAACCTATTCTCCGGCACCATTCTACCAGTTGAGGTTAAATTTTAAGCTTTTTCTGGAGAAACGACTCAATTTGAGTGTTATGGTCGCGTTCCTAGCTTGACTGCAACAGTCATTGTTTGGTTGTTTCTTACTATTGTTACGTTAATTATTTGTCCTAACAAAGTGTGCTCTTCAAGGTAAGTTGAGAGATCGTCCATGTTGGTGATTCTTGTTTCGTTCATTGCTGTTATGATGTCGCCGCCGATTGTCGCGAATTCTCCTGCGACCAGTACTTGTTTTGTTCCGCCTCGCAAGCCGGCTTCATCAGCCGGTCCGCCGCTTGTAACCTGAACGATTAGCCATCCGTAGGTTACGTCTACGCTCATTGCTTTTGCAATTTCGTAGGTCATATCTACTCCTGCCGCGCCTAGCCAAGGATGTTTATTGTATGAGCCGGTTGTTACCAAGGACGCGATTTCTCGTAAAATCGTGTTTGAGGGGATAGCGAAGCCTAGCCCTTGGGAATCGCTTACAATGGCTGTTGTTACGCCGACAACTTGACCCTGAAGGTTAAGCAGGGGGCCTCCGGAATTACCTGGATTTAGTGGCGCTGTCGTTTGAATGACGTTTGCTATTGGGTATTTGCCTGTTTTTTCTTCCGTTATTGTTCTGCCCAACGCGCTCACTATACCAATACTCATTGATCCAGCTAGTCCATAGGGGTTGCCTACAGCTATAACAGGGTCGCCTACCTTTAATGTTGAAGAACCAGCGATTTCAAGAGGCTTGAACTCGCTTCGCGGTGCATCCGTTGAAAGTGCTGTTAGATCTGCGTAAGGATCTGAACCAAGCACCGTTGCCGCGTATCCATTTCCGTTTATAAAGGTCACAGTAATGTTGATTGTGCTTTCGATCACATGATAGTTCGTGATTATTACCATATCTTCAGTAAAGTTGTAAACAAAACCTGACCCTTGGACTTGTGTGTAGTAAGGACGGTGGAAAATATCATATTGCACTATTACTCCACGGATTACGACGACGGAGTATTTGATTTGTTCGTACAATTCCGAAAGTGAAACATTTTCACATAAAATGTAGGTGCCGTTTTGGTTTATTATGTTCTGGGTTGACTGGAGGTTTGACATTTGTTCTTGAAGCATTGAAAGTTGATTTTCAAAGTCATTGAGTTTTCCTGAGATGATTAGGTGGCCTAGTGAATAGCCTAGTAACCCTCCAGCAAATAGGCTGGCTATGACAATCGTTGCTATAAGAATTGTTGAAAGGCGTGTTGCTTTTGATTTTTGAGGAAGTTTCATTGTAATCATCGCTATTTTCCTATAGTCTTTTCCCGCAGCGGGGACAAAACGTATCATCTGGTTGAATTTCTCCGCCGCAATTGGGACATGTGGGTTTCTCCATGAAGTGTTTTCCTTTTTCCTCTTTTGCTAAGAGTTTTCCGTCACTGAGAAAAAGTATCCTGCCTGCACGGGATGCCATGTGGCTGTCGTGTGTCACCATGATGATGGTGGTTCCTTGGTCAATATGCAACTTACCCAATAGCCTAACGATCTCATACTTGGTTTTTGTATCTAAGTTGCCTGTGGGCTCATCTGCAAGAACTATGGCTGGATTGTTAGCTAATGCTCGCGCGATGGCGACTCTTTGTTGTTCTCCTGCGCTTAGTCGATGTGGTCTGTGGTCTTCTCTTTCTGACAGCCCAACCATTTCCAATAGTTCGCGAGCCCTCTTCCTCTTTTCGTCTCCCGATTTCTTCGTGCCTTCCATGGGAAGTTCCACGTTTTCGATGGCGTTCAAGTATGGTAGTAGGTTGAAAGTCTGGAAAATGAACCCAATTTTGTGCCTTCTTATTTTGTAGAGACTTCCTTCTGACACCTTTGTGACATCTGAACCATCCAGAATAACTTTCCCATGGGTCGGTCTGTCAAGGCAGCCTAACATGTTCAGCAGCGTTGTCTTGCCAGAACCAGAGGGTCCCATAATAGAAATGAAGTCTCCCTTCTTTACTTGAAGGTTTACATCAGAGAGAGCTCGAACTTCGCGGCCTTCTAGTTTGTAGATTTTGTCCAGTTTTTCTGTTTCGAGAACCAGATCACTCATATCTCAACGCCTCCATCGGGCTTGTTCTGGACGCTCTCCAAGCAGGGTATAAACTGCCAAAGGCTCCCAGCAACACCGCTACACCAAATGCCAGCAAAATCGTTTGTAGGTCTGGCGCGGCTGCAGCGGACTGTGACAAAGTCGTTCCAAAATTCATGGTTTGACCAGGGAATCCCCGTTGCTGTTGTGTTGGAAACAGGTTAACGCTGGGAAGTAGAAGCGATGATAAAAATGGGGCTCCAACGATTCCTATCACAACGCCGACTACTCCCGCCATTAAACTCATCAATATTCCTTCAAGCATAAACTGACTCATAACACTCCAGTTGCTGAAGCCTATCGCTTTAAGCACGCCAATCTCTTTTGTCCTTTCACGCACAGCGTATAGCATAAAAAACAAGACAATTAGACTTGTAGCACCGACTGCTATGATAATCTCTTGAGTTGCGACGGTTTGTGTCTGACTGAGGGTTGATTCAGCATTCTCCACCGTGGTTTCATACATTTCCTGCATACGCTCGAGGTTCTCCAAGCGGTCTTTATAAGTCGTGACGAAAAGGTCTGAATACGCTGCTTCTATCACGTCAGCTATTCCGTCCACATCGGAAACATCCTCGGCGTACACGTCAAGTCTACTTACGTTTCCTGTGTTGCCAGTTATCGTCTGAGCCTCAATGATGTTCATGTACACCCCTCTTGCTTGCATTATGCTTTGACTTGTTGATTCATAGATTCCCACAACTGTAAAGGATTCACCGTAGATTTCCACGTTGTCACCAACTCCTACTTCAAGGTAGTCTGTGAGGTTCGAACTCATGAGAATGACGCCAGTATCCTCCTCGTTTAGATTTCTTCCCGATGTTATGTCTGTTGGCAGTATGGAATAGTTGTCGATAAAAGAGGAATTCAGAGGAGCACCCGTAATTGTGTAGAGAGGTCTGGAAATGGTGAAATCCCCACGTGGTGTGCTTATCGTTTCCGACGTTGTCTCCTCGGACGACTTCTCGAGAAACTCCACAACATCCTTGACCCCTTCAATGGAACGAATTTCATTGACAACGGTTTCATTTACGAAGACTTCTTCTTGTCCGGGTCCAAACGGCATGCCCGGGGGTCTACCCTGAGGCATGCCTCGTCCAGATGAAGTTCGACATTCTATTAATGTAGCTGTCTTATTGATTTCCTCTTGCATATTACTGATCGTGCTGTTGTAATTCTCAGTTAGACTCTGTGTGGCTTCTTGGTTTGCCACTATGCCTGCTGGAATAGAAATCATGATTGCCATAGAGAAGCCAAGTGCGATGACCACCAACAACGCTCGCACCTTCCTTCTTGAAACGTTTCTAATCGCTCTTGTTAAAGCACCCAAATGATTCACCTTCACATACATGGTGCATTTGATCCAAAAAAGAGGGAGAGGCAAGCAGTCAATTTTGGCTTCGTTCCACCTCGATTGAGATTAGGAACTTTATGGTTGTTCACTGTTGCCATCTCCCTTAGTTGCATGTCTTTTCGAGAGCAGTGGATTATTAAACTGTTTTTCAGAATTATACCCAAATCCATCTCCAACCAAGTGTATACATTCGTTTTTTCTTCATTGTTGCCGCCGATGGTGGTATAGCATCTTACTATGCTATTAGTTGTCTTGCCTATGATACCCTTAAGTTCTCGTTAAGGTCCAGATCAACGAAGGAGAAAGGAGAGAAAAAATAGTAGGAGGTATTCGCTTTCTTCATGTCTCAATCCAACATAGTTGTCTTCGGCGATTGTGGCGACGGGCTTTAGCGGTTCTCAAAGTCTTTGCCAGTAGTTAGGTGAACCGTCCCGATGATCCATGGAAGGTTCTCCTTCTACCCAACCGGTGATGTTGCATCTTTTTCGGTAGCACTCTTGTATTTCTTCTACGAACATGTTGCCTTCGATTATGAGGGCACCTTCATAGCCACATTGTAAGCATTTCCAAATTGAAGGACGGTAGAAGGAAAGAGGACTAATGTTTATGGAACCGCATTTTGGACAGTGCTTCAACTCGCTCATTTCTATCACCTCTTTTCTTTTGTCTTGTTCCGTTCAACCACAGCAGATTATTAAAGAACTTTTCAGAATTAGACCAAAATATCTTCAAAATATGGCTCGGTGAAATATCCGCAATGCAACTGCGAAATCGCAATAGAGATAGGTGTTGTAAAAGTTTGCTGTTTAAGTCATGGTTGGAGGAGAGCCGAGGGAGAAAGGAGAAGAAAGTAGTGCTAAGAAAAGCAAATCTCCTCCAACCGTTCCAAACGTACTTGTTTTCTTATCTATCTTGGCTTATCACCTCCCTTTGTTGTCAGGTCTTATCGGAATACCGCCAATTATTAATCAATTTTTCAGAATTAGCCTCAATTTCATTCCTAATTGGTTCAGACGCCAGAAGGAACATATTTTATTACTGCTATCTTGATAGTTAAGCTAAAACTCTTCAATCCAAGCGGAGCGGTATGATGTCTGCTGGTTCACGTCCCTTGAAGTATCTACTTGGGTGGCTCATCGCAGGCACGAGAGGTGGCCCGACTCGTGCCAAAATAATTCAGGCTCTTAGGGAGACTCCACAGAACGCAAATCAGTTGGCGAACCTGCTTGGAGTGGACTACAGAACAATAAGGCATCATCTTAAAGTCCTTGAGAAAAACAGAATAATCACGTCCGCTGGAGAAGGGTATGGCACTACGTATTTCTTGTCTCCAGCAATGGAGGAGAACTACGCTTTGTTCGAGGAGATGCTGAAGAAAATCTGGAAAAAGTAGAATAAGAGGGAATGTAAATGGAGAATCGTATGAATAAAGGCATGAGAATTTGGCTAATACTGGCAACGTTCATAGTGGTAGCTGTCTTGGCAGCAGTCTGGGCATCGTCCACCTTTTGGTTTCCACGTTATCCTTGGGAACCTCGCCCACGACCCCCAGAGAACATTCCAGGAGACATAGAGTTTTTCTACACAGCAAAAACAGTAGTTTCCACGGTCAATGGGACGCTGTTAATCTTCTTATTGGTCACATACATTGACATATACAGAAAGACACGGTCAGAGTTCACAATTGGGCTAATAATATTTTCAGCAATTCTCCTTCTGTACGCTCTTGCTTCCAATCCCATAGTGATTTGGGCTTTTGGTTTTCGAGCGTTCGGTCTTGGACCGTTTGCCTTGTTGCCAGACCTATGTACATTTGTGGCGCTTATTGTCTTGTTATATCTAAGCATCAAATACTAGGAAATGTGTTCGCCGAGAATTTAAACCGCGATGTAAACTTATTCCCGGCGCCAACTGGATGGATGTCTAATTCACTTTGTGTATGTTTTGAACGCTACATAACTTACGAAGAATCCTATGCTCGTTACTGAAAACAATGTTGGGAAGCCGTAATTTTCCGCGGCATATGTGCCTAGGAAGCATCCTAGGGCTCCGCCTAAGCCTATGAGAGCGTTGAACACGCCTGCCTTTCCCTCGGGGATCAGCTCCATGGACAGTGATAGGGTTGATACTAGGAAAAATCCGTAGGCAACTCCCATGATCATCAGGGTTATGGCTGTCAGCGTCAATGTGAAGGCGGAGAGCCAGATCGACGTTGAAACAAACGCCAGTGACGACACGGCTCTCACCAGGTTTGCCCTCTTCGCAACAGCCTGCAGATTCAGTTGCTGCGCTCTTCTTCCAGCCAAAACATAGCCCAGAAGACTCCCAAGCGCGTTGAACAGGAAGATGCAAAAGACAAGGCTCTGAGACAAGCCTAAACCACTAGAGAAAAACACCGGCAGCGGCGTGAATAACATGCTGGTGGCTAACGAGAACAAGAGAAGACCCGCACAGAAGACGGAGACGTTTTCGTTCCTCAGACTTTCTTTGATTCGCACGCCATCCAACGCCTTTGACGCGAGAGAGAAACCACGGTGCGCAAAACCTACCACTCTCTCGATGGCCACGAGTCGTCTCTCAAAAACAAGAAGCGGGTCTCTTACCAAAAATAGTGAGGCGGCGAAGGCAGTCAAATTTAGCAAACTGCAGAGAAGTATTAGGAGCGTGCTGCCGAATCCGTAACCAGAGAGCAAGAAGCCCAGCAGCAACCCGCAAAGCCAACCGAGTTCGGTCAAAGCCTCATACGAAGCAAAACTTCTCTCCCATTCGGGTCGAGAGTAATATTCTGATATTAGCACGTTTTTGGGTGCTTCGTGGGCAACATGGAAAACCGTAATTGAAGCGTATAGGGCTATCAACACAGTGATAACGCTAGTTAAAGAGAACAAGAACAGAAGAATAGTGACTGCCGAGAAGGAGAGGAGAATGTAAAATCGGTATCGCCTCGTCTTGTCACTGAGATAACCCCAGAAGAAGGAGGAGGGCACAGCGACAAAATTAGCCATTGCAATCATTATGCCAAATTCAGTTAGGCTTCGTCCAAGATGACCAGTTACGTAAAGGGGAAGAAGCACTGAGAGCAAACCGAACGCCATTTCGTGAAAGATGAAGCCGATGAACCACATGGCTAGGAAAGAAATCCAGAGCGAGAGAAAAACTTTGCTCACAAGAACACTCTTTTTTGAGGGGGCGCTAACAGACTTAAGCATTTTCCGTGTTGTCTGATTTCCTCTAGCTCGAAAATCTTTTACAATTACAACAACAAGTATCAAAGAGGTGTGAGACTTGTCTGAGCATAAAGTAAAGAGAATTACCTATTTTGAAACGCCTGGTCCGCACAACACCGACAAGGTCGTAGAGGCTGTGAAAGAGAGGATAAAAGAGGGCGACGTCAAACACGTTGTTGTCGCCTCAATTAGTGGGAAAACTGCGCTCAGATTCGCCGAAGAACTCAGAGCCATGGGCGTCTCGATTGTTTGTGTCTCTGGCTATGCGGGTTGGCTCACCCAACACGGCGTTGAATACCCGTTCGTGAGAGGCGATGTCAGGGAGAAACTTGAGAGGCTGAAAGTGGCAATCGTTGACAGGACTCCGTCCGCCTTCAGCGGCGACACGATCGACTACGGCTTGGCGAGATACGGCTACATTCCCCCGAGCTGGGTTGCGTCTGAAACGCTGCAGGCTCTGGGCGGCTACGGCTTAAAAACAGCGGTCGAAGTCCTCTTGATGGCGACTGATTGCAGCGCCGTGCCTCCCTCCGTGGATGTCATCGCGGTTGCGGGCACCGACAAGGGCGCAGACACAGCTATTGTGACGAGGTCCACCTTCTCCACTTGGGTGTTCAGCAGCGACTCAGCCAAGAGGTTCCAGGTGTTGGAGATACTGGCTATGCCTCGAAGGAAGAAGTGGTATAGGAGTATAGGCGTCGGAGGGCTCTCCTTCCATGAGGTTGAAAGGGGAGAAGTACTGGGCGAGGGGGCTCAACCCAGCTAGGCTTCGCCGAAGTCTCTGGGCTTGGCTATTACCTCTCTAACCTTCAGGTCGAAGAATCTTGAGGCGTTAGCTGGCTTCATCAGCAGGGCTGTGTCCGCTCCTCGACTGCTCCCAGCTATGGCTATCACGTCCTTGTCCACCGGAATTAGACCGGCGTCAGCCGCCATTAAGATGATCTCCACACACACTTTTGTGCCGTCGCCGAACAACCGCAGCGTGTTCGCTATGATTTCAAGAGGCATTATTGTCCCAAATTTGCCTCGGATGGCTCTCTCGGCGCTGCTCAAGGCGTGTGTGGCTGTTTGAATCTTGGCGCCGTTCTCTAAGATTCGCCTTCGGTTTTCCTCCTCGAACTCGCTGACGCCTGGCTCCCTCATGCCGACAAAATGGGTGACGACGACCACGTTGAAACCCTTGAACAGCTCCGACGCCTTCACTCCGGTCTCGCCGGTTGTTGAGGCGACAACGATGTCCCTTATCCCCTCTGCTTCGGCGTAAGCCTTCACAAACTCCAGCAGGGCTTCAGTGTTGTGCTTGCCGGGGGTTTGGAAGTACAAGGTTTCGCGTTTTAACGAGCTCATGTTTCCTCACCGTCATACTGGTGTTTTTCTCATTGGCTTCCTTTTTAACTCTGTCCCACAAATCTCGCACGACTTGTGTTTGTAGTCTGGCGGGTACTTGCGCCCACACGCTGGGCAGTACATTATCCAGTGTAGGCGAAAGCGTATGCCGAAGGTCATGAGCGACGTGAACTCCACGCCTATCTGGTTTGCCACGTTCTGGATAGAGTAGTCATCGGTAACAATGAGTGTGTTGCGCCCAGCGTTTCTGAGCTCCATTGCCAGCGCCAGCACTTGAAGGTCTACGTCTGAGAGGAAGAGCACGTCTCCAACAGCCTTTGAGGACTCCCGCACTCTGTTCATAAAATGCTCTCTCGGCGTCTTCAGCCTCAGCTTTCCGCTCTCAACGGCTGTTCTAAACCGTGTCCACGGCAGTGAATTGTGGGCCAGCTCCTGCTCAACCGCTGGAACCGAGTAGACCTCGTCGGCTATGGAGAAGGGGTCGAAGCCAGCTATGAAGGCTGAGGTGTCGAGCACTATTGTTCTGTTGTCGCTTGTCAGCGCCTCTCCCCCCTTGAAAACAGGAGTCTGCCCTTCAATCGGTGGTAGAAGTCTTCTCTAAACCTAATGAAAGAAGACTCGTGCTCAGACTTTGTTACTGTTATGCGCGAATTTTTGGGGCTTGTTTCAGCCTGGTAATGCCCATCGACGACCACAACCGCTCTCTTCGGCTTCAGAAGCTCAACACTGACAGTGGATTTAGCAGAGAAGACTATGGGGTGAAAAACGGTTAGGGGGCAGATGGGCGTGAGGACGAAGGCGTTGACTTCGGGGTCTAGGACTGGTCCGCCAGCTGAGAGAGAGTATCCGGTTGACCCAACCTGTGAGGCTATGACTGCGCCGTCGGAGCGGCACTCCGCAACGGGAGAGTTGTCTTTCAAGATGCGCATGTAGAGGAGCTTGGCTGGCGTCTGCGACGTGATTAAGACCTCGTTCAACGCGTCTGGCAGCCTCTCCTTCCAAAAGAAGGAAGCGAGCTTCATGTAACGCTCCAGCGTGTAGTCGCCTTTCAGAGTTTTGTCAACCGCCCTAAGCCCTTCCTCTGGCGACACCTCGGCTAGGAAGCCGCGGACACCCATGTTTATGGCGAGTATTGGAGGTTCCGGCTTGGGAAGCTTGAGACAAGCCCAGAGGATTGTGCCGTCGCCGCCCACTGTGACGATAAGGTCGGTTCGCATCTTTTCCAATGGAACAGCCAGGTTTGGTTTGCTAATGCGCTCAGCCAGTTTCGGTTCGAGCTTGACCTTCTGGCCCTTCGCTGTCAAGTGCTCCAACAGCTTAGTGGCTAGTTGCAGAGCCTCCTTCTTGTCGACGCGGGAGACCACGCCAACGCTCTTAACCAAGCCCCTTCACCCAAGGCGGATAGCTAGCGATAAATTAATTAGACTATAACTTATTTTCGCTTAGAGGTTAATTACGCTGTCTGCTGAGGCTTCGCTATGAGCTTAACCGAGAAGAAGTTGGTGGATTTCTTTCGCGAACAAGCCGAACTTGAGGAAGAGATAGTCAAGTCGGTCAACAAAGCGCTTGAGACCGTGAAGAACCCCGTTGTCGAATCGGTCTTGAAGGGCATGGCGCTCGACTCCTCGAAGCACGCCGCCATATACAGGACGGCGGAACAGATAGTGCGTGTCGCTCCTGCGCTCACAGAGAATGAGTTCTATGAGTTGAAGAGGGTTGTGAAGTGGCACATCGAAAACGAGGAAAAGATAATCAAACGTTTGGAAGACACTGTGAACAAAACGGAGAACAAGAGAATCAGGTTTCTGCTGCGGGCGATAGTGGCTGACGAGAAGAGGCATCATCAACTCCTCGACACTCTAATGGACATAGTGGTGAAGGGCGAGACCATAACCAACGACGAGTGGTGGGAGATGCTGTGGAAGAACGTGCCCTTCCACGGGGCACCCGGCGGATAGCGCTCGAATCGCGAGTTTCGCGTCGTATCTCGCACTTGGGAGTGTTCCCGCTACAGTATCACATGGTTTGCACCCTCTTTCATCTTATCAGATGACTGTGCCCAAAATAGGGTTAAGAGGTAAGAATTTTGTCAAATCGAATTGACTATGGACGTTGGCTGAGCGAAATCAACAAGTCAAATTCTAAATACAAACAGCTATTCGTAGAGGGGGGACCATATCCCCCAATTTTCTTTTTTGGTGATCCAGAGAGAGCAATTGCAGCAACCGTCGGTGTAAACCCTTCTGCAGAGGAATTCTCTGAACACCGCAAATGGGGGACCAAATATGATGAGTTGAGCATCCTACTTGAGCGCTGTCGAAACTACTTTGAAAAGCCCTCGGGTGTCTCAGCTCATCCCTGGTTTCAAGTTTGGGAAGATTTCTTAGAGGATATTAACGTTTCATATCGCACCTCGCCAAGGGCGGTTCACTTGGATTTCTCCCCCAGAGCCACACGTTCCATGAGTTCACTGCAGAAGGAGTCTGAACGGCTTCAAGACCTATTTCTAGATCTCGTGAAAAACGACTTGAAATACTTCATTGGACAGCTTCAAGCTTACCCCTTAATCAAGTATCTCTACGTAGCGGGTTCCGTAACTAAGAAGTACTATGGCATCGAATTTCTGGAAGATCATTCGCGTCGCTTGGGTTATACGCTGAAACCTGTAATGCCATTTAAGCGAGGTGGTCGAGGACAAGTTGGTCTGTATAAGCTCAATGTAGGAGACGCTGTCTTGAGACATCTATTCTTTTGCTCTACTTCTCCATCAGCACGTGTTAGACCACACCCACTCTCGCAAAAAAGCCATTGGTTGATAGAACATTATCCTGAATTTCTGCCGTCAGACCCTATGTGGTTTCTATCTAGAGAAAATGAGAGAAAGTGTTAAATCAACCTCTAGAGCGATTTTAGCTGCGTCTGCTTGTGGGGTGAAGTGGATGAGCAAGCCTGTTGAGTTGGGTTCGATCAAGGTTGGCAGTTTTGTTATGATCGACAACGAGCCGTGTCGCATAGTCGACTACGCCAAGTCTAAACCTGGGAAGCACGGCTCGGCTAAGGCTAGAGTTGTCGCCATAGGTGTTTTTGACAGCGTCAAGAGGACCTTTGTCAAGCCAGTGGATTCTCAGGTTGAGGTGCCTATTATTGAGAAGAGGAGCGGTCAAGTCTTAGCCCTACTGCCTTCGGCTGTGCAGGTTATGGACTTGGAAAACTACGAGGTTTTTGAGGCGCCCCAACCCGAAGACGAAGACCTGAAGGCAAGGCTTGCTTCGGGCGTTGAGGTCGAGTACTGGCGCATTCTCGGCAGAACAAAAATAATGAGGACCAAGGGTTAAAGGACACAAGATTTTTTAGGTTAGCCTTTTTTGTGTGTAGTCCCCTCTATCGGAGGGGAGGAGGCTTGTTAACAGATTGAGCCGTGTTCGGCAGATGAGACTGCGCAAGGAAATGAGCGTCAGCCAACTCGTTGAGCAAATGAATGCCGCTGGAGTATTGGGCGCGGGCAAGGTTGGAAAAGCAGCCGAGCTAGTTTCCCAAATGTTCAATGACCCAGACTACACCGTGTTTTTGACGCTGGCTGGTCCCATTGTTCCCGCTGGTTTCAGGCGAGTTATCGGTGACCTGATTGAAAAAGGGTGCGTGAACGTTTTGGTCACGACAGGCGCCAACATGGTTCACGACATGGTTGAGGCGTTGGGCTACAGACACACGGTGGGAACTTTCGCGGCTGAGGACAGGAGGCTCAGAAAGGAAAACATTGGGCGCATAGGCGACATCTACATCCAACAAGAGGCTTTTCAGGGCTTGGAGAAGTGGCTCTTCAAAATCCTAGAAGCCATACCAGAAGAGAAGCGACGACGAATATCAGCGGCTGAGCTCTTAAACGAGATTGGAAAACGAATCAGGGACAAGGAGTCGATTTTGGCTGTGGCTGCCCGCAAGAACGTGCCGATAATATGTCCAGCGTTTGTTGACTCCATAGCTGGCTTTCAGCTCTGGACTTTTGGACAAGACAAAACCTTGCGGATAGACCCGCTTCTAGACGTCAGCGTGCTCATGAACAAGGTTTACGAAGCCAAAAAAGTGGGCGTAATCATCTTGGGCGGAGGCGTGCCCAAACACTTCGCCTTGTTCGCCAACACCTTCCGAGAGGGCGTAGACGCAGCCGTTCAGATAACAATGGACAGACCTGAACCTGGCGGGCTGAGCGGCGCCTCTCTTGAAGAGGCAGTCAGCTGGGGCAAGGTCAAACCAAAAGGAAGGGCAGTGACGGTGGTTTGCGATGTAACCATAGCTTTTCCGTTAATAATCGCCGCTGCGCTCGAGAACCTTAGAAAATGATGCAGCTGGTTTGAACTAGTCGTCGGTTGCAATTTTGAGTGTATCGCTTCCTAATTAAACTTCTGAGTGCCATTGGTTGAATTCAAAGTGGCGATTTTCTTAAATTGTTAAAAAATAACATATTACTGGATGAACAAATCAAATGGATGATGGCGTGATGATAAAGTGACGAATTGGCTTAAGATAAGTTTCCTTTCGCTCATCATATTCACCATTGTCTTTATTACTTCTTATTGGTGCGCTCGGCATGTGTGGTATGCTTCACGTGTGTGGTATGGAGACCTGAGAGACTACTATCCCTATGGGTTATATGTGAAAGCAGAAAAACTTGAAGACAAACCACTCTCTTACACGGTTTTAACAAACGACACATACATTCAAAAAGCCATAACAAGTGGAAATTTGACTTGGGTTCAGGAGGACGACAGAAACTCCTCATTCGTAAACGCTAGATTCCCAGACTACATCCTTTGGCTTCCAAACGGAAATTACTATCTCATTCACCAAATACATGGAGATGGCATACCTGAATCTTGGAACTATCCCATACCCACAATAACAGCGGCCGAACTACTGCTAATTCCTTGGATAGGTTGGCTCATAGTAGTGGGTATTCAAAAACAGATGAAGAAAAATTGAATCGCTCTTTCTCTCTACTCGAAGATTCGGGCGAGCAAAGACAAAACTTCTGTTTCTTCATTGGCGACTTCTAAGAGAACTTTTCTTGCTTCGTGCACATTCATAGTGCTTTTAGGTGTTTCCCGTATGAGTTTGGCTATGGCCGTCCATTTTTGTCCTATTTGATGGTAGCGTTGGCCTAGTTCTGCGAGTTCCTTGCTGTTCAGAAGTTCGCCAGCCTCTTTAAGAAATCTGGAGTAGAGGTATCGGAAGAGTCCGCCTCCTGTGCCGTCTTCCTCCATCATGACATAGTTGACTTCGTAGAGCTGCCTGAACAACTCGTTTTCTGGCGGAAACAGCTTTGGCCACTTGACTATCTCGCTTGCGAAGTGACTTATGCCCTTGACTCCTAGGTTCCTTATGGGCGGGTAGAGCATCGACATGGCTGTTTTGGTTACTGCATTTCTTATAGCGTCCTCGATTGGAGTTAGTTTGGTTGGAAACTCGAAGGTGCACCACGTGTTTTCTGGTGGGAAGGGCTTGAAGGTTGATGAGCGCGCCTCTTCCAGCTCCTTCAATGTTGGGGTCTGCAGGTCTTTGAACATGGTGTCGGCGATGTAGGCTACGCCCTTGTCTTCGTCTAAGCCAGCGACCACAACGCAGTGACCGCCGAAGTGCGCTTGTTCTGGCAATCCGAGATACTTCAGCTGCGGCATGTCAACGAGAATCATGACTGGAACATCCTTGCTTATCAGACTCTTCAAGGCTTCGTAGGCTTTAGTCTTGCTGGAAGTCTTGTTAACCTTCACTGAAACACCCAGATTGGAGCAGAGGTTCTTGCAGAGGTCGCGTGCTCGTCCACCCACAAACGGATAGGCGGGCAGCAGAACCATGTCACCACGCTTGCTGTGCCAGTAGACGAAGCCCAAGCCGCTCCCGAGACCGAATATCATGGGCTCGGAAAACCTGAAGCCGTAAAACTCAAAAATGTCTCGCAGAGCAGAAGATTCGCAGTGAACGCCTGCCCGATGAACGAATCCCCTTACCTGCTTGCTCAACTCTTTTCTATTCGACCTTTATTTTGATGCCTTTCTTCCTGGGCAAGTGCACCTCTAGGATACCGCGTTTGAACTGGGTCTTCATCCGTTTGGCAACCACCGCAACTGGAATGCGGGTCTGACAGCGGAAGAACGAGAACTCTCCTTTGCGATGGGTTATGCCGAACTCTTCGAAGCTTACTTTGCGCTTCATCTCCGCCTTAATCTCAAGCGTGTCTTTGCCCACTTGCTCAACCATTATTGTGTCTGGGTTAGTGTTGGGTAGATCTGCGGTGACCACGACTTCGTCTGCGGCTACGAAGACGCTGCAGAGTGGCTCGATACAACACGACTTTGTGTCCCAGCTCGGGCGCTCGGCGAAGGTGCGCCCCATTTCTTCGGAGAGAAAGTCTTCCATGTAGTCGCTTATGAGGTCGAAGAGTGAAAGCCTTTTTCGCTTACTCTCTGCCATTTGCTCACAGCCTCCTAGACGTAGAGGGGTAGGTCGTATTCCTGCGTCTTCTTCATGCGGTTCAGCTCCTGCTCCGTGCGCCTCATCATGTCCCGAGCTCTTAATCGGATTTCTTCGCCGCCCTTAACAAGCTTCGAGACATCGATGTTCAAGCCAGTCACTTTGGAGAACTCCTTGATGGCTGCCGCGGCGGCTTCGGGGTCTGGATAATTATAAAATGACTGAGCCAAGAGAGCGATTGCTGGAACTTTTCTCTCGGCACAGTAGCGCATGATGAGCGCGTATGGACCGACCATGAAGCCTCCCTTCAGTATTTCTACGCCCTTGTCGCTCAGCGTCTTCAACAACGCCTGATTCGAAGCCGCACCATAAACCTTCGGCTCAGCTATGTCTTGGCGGTCCTGAACTGGCATGCCTCCCATCGAAACCATGAGCCTCACATTCTTCGCTTGTCCCCACTCAACCAGTTTCCTCATGATGGGCTGAACAGCCTTGGCTGGGATAGCCGCCTCAGAGAGCGTGGCAACAAAGCCGCCGTCTCCAAAAATCCGCAACGGAGCGTAAGGCAACCCCTCGTGCAGCACAACCACCGGTGGAAGAAGCTCCGAATCAACATAGGCTATCTCGCCCATTTTTAATTGGGTTATCATGTGTGATGTGGCGATGAGTCCCACGAGACCGACATCTGGCAAACCGTGCAACATAGTAGCATTGCTTGGAATAGACTTGCGCTCCACGATTCTGACCGGCTCAGACAACGACGTCACCTTTTCCGACCTCTAATTCCTCAAAGCCCAGAGAAAAGAGTTATGGTAAACCCACTAAGATATGTATTTAAGACCGAACAAGTTTAAGGTTGAAAGATAAGTTATGGCGCTTGAACGCTTCGGCTCCTCCATATACGAAGCCCTACGCAAGATTTTCCGAGCCCCAGTAGTCGATGAAGCAGCTGTCAAAGAGCTGGCGAAGGACCTCCAGCGAGCGCTGTTGCAAGCCGACGTGAACGTGCAGCTCGTATTGGACATCTCCAAGAGAATCGAGGAGAGAGCGCTCAAAGAGAAGGTTCCGATGGGCGTTTCTAGACGCGAACACGTAATCAAAGTGGTCTACGAAGAACTAACACGATTCTTGGGCGAGAAACCCGTTCCACTGAAGATTGAGGCTGGAAAGAGAAACGTCCTAATGCTCGTCGGGATTCAAGGCTCGGGAAAGACAACCGCAGCCGCAAAGCTGGCGCGATACTTCCAGAAGAGAGGACTAAAAACGGGTTTGGTCTGCGCAGACACCTATAGACCGGGCGCCTACGCTCAACTGCAGCAGCTGGCGAGGCGCATAAACGTTCCGTTGTATGGGGATTTGAAGGCTGAGAACTCCATAGACATAGCCTTCAACGGATTGGAACAGTTCAGCAGCCAAGAGGTCGTTATCATCGACACAGCTGGACGTCACAAGGAGGAGAAGAGCCTAATCGAAGAGATGAAGACGTTGGAGAAATCCATCGGACCCGACGAAGTCATCCTCGTGGTCGACGGAACCATAGGGCAGCAAGCCGCGGTTCAAGCCAAAGCCTTCCACGAGGCCACACCAATCGGCTCAATCTTCGTCACCAAACTAGACGGTTCAGCCAGGGGAGGAGGAGCTCTCTCGGCGGTTGCGGCTACGGGCGCGCCAATAAAGTTCATCAGCACGGGCGAAAAAATCGAGGACATCGAAGCCTTCGTGCCCTCTCGCTTTGTGGGTCGCCTCCTTGGCATGGGCGACCTCCAGAGCCTCATTGAGAAGGTGCGCGAAGCAGAGGTGAAAGTGCCGGAGAAGAAGATGCGCGCCTTCCTAACTGGGAAATTCACTTTAACCGACATGTACAAGTTGTTTGAGGACATGAAGGGTATGGGTCCCTTCAAGCGCATACTGAAAATGATTCCGGGTATGTCCTACAACATACCAGACAGCACGATGGAGATGGCTGAAGACCGCCTAGAAAAGTGGCGAGTCATAATTCAATCAATGACCCCCAGCGAGAGAGACGACCCAAAAATCTTCAACGCCTCCCGAATAAAGCGAGTGGCGAGGGGCTCGGGCACCGGCGAGAAAGAAGTGAAAGAGCTGCTAGACCAATACGGCATGATGAAGCGAATGATGAAAACTCTGAGAAGAAAGAGAGTGCTGCCCTTCTTGGGAAAACAGATTCCGCTAGACCGACTTAAAGACATCAAAGAGTAGGCGCCAAAACGATTTCAGAGAAGAAAAGACGGATGAGGAATTTTTGACTATGGAAACGCTGGAAAAAGCCCAAAGAATGCTGGAGAAACACGCTCTCTGCGACCGCTGCCTCGGCAGACAATTCGCTCTGCTCGGACACGGCTTAGACAACCAGAAGCGAGGGGAAGCACTCAAACTCACGCTGACGATGATAGGACATCAACTTGCACTGTCGAAACACAAGGCTGGGCTCTCTCTGCTCCGCACTCTGGCTTCAAACGGTTCATTCGAAATGGCTGCCGAAATACTGAGGAGAATGAGGAAGAAGGCGCCGGAGAAACAGTTGTGCCACCTGTGCAGGGGGCGCTTCAATTCGATAGCGGAGTTGGCGCACACCTCACTTGAAAAACTGCAAGACTACGAGTACACAACCTTTCTGGTAGGCGTCGAGCTTCCAGCTGAAGTTGAAGAGAGAGAAGACGAGTTCAAGGCGGAGTTCGAGGTGAAACACGGCGAGAGCATGCGCAACCATTTCAGCCGGGAAATAGGCAAACAACTAGCCGAAGTCACAAAGAAAACAGCTGACTACAAGAGACCCGACATAGTCATCCTAATCAACCCCTTCACAGAAAAAGTCACACTTCAAGTCAACCCACTCTGCATCGCTGGACGCTACAAAAAACTCGCCCGAGGAATCCCCCAGTCGAGATGGATTTGCGCAAAGTGCAGAGGAGAGGGATGCCCAAACTGCAACTGGACGGGGAAAATGTATCCCGAATCGGTTGAAGAAATCGTGGGGACACCTGCATTGGAAAAGACAGAGGGAGAAGAAATCGCCTTTCACGGTGCGGGTCGGGAAGACATAGACGCCCGCATGCTGGGACGCGGAAGACCCTTCGTGGTGGAGGTGAAGAAGCCCAAGCGAAGGAGCATTGATCTGAAAGACCTCGCAGAGACCATCAACAAGCGGGCTGAGGGAAAAGTCGAGGTTTCCGTTCTACGCTTTGCCAACCGAGACGTGGTTAGAAGGCTGAAGAGGGCGGAGGCGGCACAGAAAATGTACAGGGCGATTGTAGAGTTCGATAAGGATGTCTCGGACGAAGAGGTGGCGCTCTTGAAAAAGACGTTGACCAACGCGGTGATACGTCAGCAGACACCCCGCCGCGTGATGCACCGCAGAGCCGACATCACTCGGGAAAAGCACATATACGAGGCGAAGGTAAAGAGGTTGACGCCCAACCGCCTAGAAATCAGAATAAGGTGTCAAGGAGGACTCTACATAAAAGAACTCATAACTGGAGATAACGGACGAACCGTTCCGAGCGTCTCGAGAATAGTAGACGCCGAGGCGAAACCGTTAGAACTAGATGTTCTAGGCGTTCTAGCCAAGGAGGAAGCTTGAAGATGGGGAGGCGAGCCAAGGGGTTTCGTCACAAATCACGGGTTCTTCTAAAGAGGAAACCCAGAGAACGCGGAAAAACCGGCTTAAGCAAGATCCTTCATGATTACTCGGACGGGGAGAAGGTTGTCGTCAAAATCGATCCGAGCGTTCACAAGGGCATGCCGCACAGGAGGTACTTCGGCAAGGTCGGCGTCATAGTGGAGAGGAGAGGTCGGTCTTACGTGGTTAACGTGACACAGGGAGACGCTGTCAAAGAGCTCATTATCCGCCCTGAGCACCTTGAGCCCTACACGGCAGGGTGATAAAGCATGCCCAGAAAGGCTTTGAGAGAGCAGTCTCTGACGGTTCCGCGGGTGAAAGAGATGCTTGAATCTCTCGGCGAGGAGAAGATGGATCAGTTTCAACGCAGAGTGTTAGATTACGCCTCCAAGTTTTCGAGAACCAGCACCGAGGAGGCTGAGATGCTGGTCAAGAGCCTCGTTGAGCAGTTCGGGTTGGAAGAGGAAGAAGCCATACAAATTGTCAATTGCATGCCCGAAAGCGTTGAAGAGGTAAGAATGTTTTTGGCAGGAGGCCGCAAGATCGTGGAGACCTCTAAGCTTCTCGGAATACTGAAGCTTTTGGATGAGCATCGAAAAAAGGAATAAGCACTTTCAATATGAGTTTATAATCGAGCTTCTATGGGCGAGGAAACGATGGAGAAGGTGGAAAAGAGATACGAGGAATACGCCTACGTGATAGACTTTCTTCCCCACGGTAGGCCGGGTGCTCGACCTGGATACAGGGCTGGAGCCCTCGTCCAGGTTGTGGGCGAAGAATTCTTCACCCTTCTCGAGGCTATAGTGAAAGAGGGAGTTGTGCTCAAGCCCTACGACCGAGTCTACGTGGGCAAGGACCCGCGTGACAAGATAACTTACATTATTGGCAGGATAGGCTACGAGGAGTTGACATCGAGCGCCAAGATGGAGCTGCCCTCAGCCATTGAGAGAATTGTGCTGAGTCGGGAGCAGTGGTTCATCAACTTCTTCAACACGGCTCAAGCCATAACGCCTAGGATGCACGCTCTAGAGCTCATTCCAGGCATAGGCAAGAAATACATGTGGCAAATCGTAAACGAAAGGGAGAAAAATCCGTTCAAGTCCTTCGACGACCTCCAGCAGCGAGCTAACATACCCAGCCCAGCCAAACTGATGACCAAGAGGATTTTGGAGGAGCTCTCGGGCGAGAGCAAATACCGTCTTTTCACCCGTGCGCCTAGTGGTTAAAGGCGATGAGTCTTCTGCAGAGAACGAATGGGCTTCTCCGGCGCTACAGGTTTTATCCCAAGAAGCGTTTGGGACAGCACTTCATGACAGACGGGGCGTTGCTTGAGAGAATGATTTCTTACGCTTCTGTGAGCCCAAAAGACATTGTCTTGGAGGTGGGCGCGGGCTTGGGCTTCCTCACTCAGCTGCTCGCAGAGAGGTGTAGGCGAGTCATAGCCGTTGAAATTGACGGTAAATTGATGGGCATATTGAGGGACGAGCTTCGTGAAATGCGGAATGTAGAGCTCGTCCACGGCGACGTACTCAACACTCCGCTTCCTCGATTCAACAAGGTTGTTTCCACACCCCCGTACTCCATCTCTTCTCCGCTCCTCTTCTGGCTGTTGGACCACGTCTTCGACTGCGCTGTTTTGACATTTCAGGAGGAGTTTGCTAGAAGGCTGTCCGCCCAAGTTGGCAGCAAAGATTATAGTAGGCTGACGGTTGCGACCTATTACAGGGCTGATGCCGAGCTACTCGACTTCGTTTCGAAAAGCGCTTTCTATCCACCGCCAGACGTGGACTCTGTCGTGGTGAGACTGAAGCCGAGGGAGCCTCCCTTCAAGGTCAAAGACGAAAAGACGTTCTTTGAACTAGTCCGAGTCATGTTCACTCAGCGGAACAAGAAGGTTCGCAACGCCGTCTTACCCTTTCTTCTGAAACACAGAATAGCGAAAGAGAGGGCGATGAAACTCGCTGATACTCTGCTGTTCCACGAGAAGAGGGTGCGTGAGTTGGCACCCGAAGACTTCGGAGCCCTGGCAAATGAAATCGTCGAAAAAGAGAATCTTCTACCGTGACCTCGCCTTCCACGTCTTGGAAGACGTTTACGAGCCAGCAGAAGACACGTTTCTCCTAGCAGATAACTTAGCGGTTAGAGAGGGCGACCTTGTCTTAGACATGGGCACAGGCTGTGGCATACTGGCGGTTTTAGCAGCGAAGAAAGCCAAGAAAGTGGTTGCCGTAGACTTGAATCCGCACGCTGCTCGCTGCGCCAAACTGAATGCAGAAATCCACGGGGTTACCGACAAGGTTGACACTCGACTCGGCGACCTGCTCAAGCCCATAAAGAAAAGCGAGAAATTTGATGTCATTGTTTTCAACGCTCCCTACCTGCCGTCTGCTCCAGCTGAAAGGAAGACTTGGATTGGGCGAGCCTGGGCTGGCGGACCAACCGGAAGGCAACTCATCGACAGATTCGTCAAAGAAGCGCCACACTATCTTAAAAGAAGAGGCAAAATTCTCTTGGTGCAGTCCAGTCTAGCCAACATCGAAGAGACTTTGGAGAAGTTTCGAACAGCGGGTTTTGAGGCTCAAGTCATCGCTGAGAAGAAGGTTGCCTTCGAGACAATAGCAGTGATTCAAGCCAAGCCATATATCTAAACGCCACATAGAGAATTGCTCACGGTGAAAAAATATGAAGTTTCTCGTGTTGCAGTGGATTAAGCCTCAGGTGCCCATCGAGCGATTAGCCCGCCTGACTCCAGCCCAGTTCAAATACGTGGAGAAGTTGGAGTCGCAGGGAAAGGTTGAGCGGTACTACCACTTGATAGGGCAGCAGGGGCACATGATAATCTGCAACGCTGACTCGGACGAGGAGCTTTCAAGAATAATAAGCGAGGACCCGCTTTTCTTCGACAGCGAGCGCAAAATCTACCCCTTGACAACAAGAGAAGTCCACGAAAAGCGCCTGCTGGAACTGCTGAGACGAAAGTAAACTTGAGAGTGACAAGTAAATGGAAAATGAAACAGTAACAATGATTATCAACGAGGCAGCCTACGGGAAAGAAACAGCCTGGAACGCCCTCCGATTAGCCATGGCTATGGTGACAAAAGGCGTGAGGGTCAACATATTCCTCCTCGAAGACGGAGTTACAGTGGCAAAGAAGGGACAGCATCCACCGGAGGGATACTACAACCTAGAAAAAATGCTAGCGCAACTAATCCAAGGCGGCGCAAAGGTTCGAGCCTGCAGCACCTGCCTCCAAGCCAGGGGAATGAGCCAAACGGATTTGGTGCCAGGCGCAGAGGCTGGAAAGATTCTCGACTTAGCGGAGTGGGTTAGAGAGAGCAAGAGCGTTCTGTCGTTCTAGAAGACTAGGTTAAGCCGTAACTATTTTTTCTTCTTTTTCTTTTCCTTCTCAAACCTGTCGGCGTGGGCTTCACAGCAGAAGTGGTGTTCCTCGCCGTCGATGACTCGCTTGTGAATGGCGAAAACACATTTCCCAGTCTCATCGCAGATGTCAACCTTGCAGTAGTCACACTTTATGAAAGTCGTCTTCATTTCTTCGCCTCCTTCTTCTTCAAGTAATCCTGTATGGCGGCGTGCAACCCGTCCGCAGCCAAGTTGGAGCAGTGCATTTTGATTGGAGGTAAACCGCCTAGACTATCGGCGACATCGCCTCTGGTAATCTTCATGGCTTCGTCGAGCGTCTTGCCCTTAGCCAGTTCGGTAATCATGCTACTTGTTGCGATTGCGGCGCCGCACCCAAAAGTCTTGAACTTGATGTCTTCTATTCGGTTGTCTTTCACCTTGATGTAAATGGTCATCAAATCGCCGCAGACTGGGTTCCCCACTGTTCCAACACCGTCTGCGTCTGGGATTTCTCCCATGTTGCGGGGGTTCTTGAAGTGTTCTAGGACTTTTTCTGTGTACATCTTTATTGTGTCAGCTCCTTTGGTGTTAGGGGTGAGATGGCTCTCAGCCTCTTGACCACGTCGGGTAGTGCTCCCAACACGTAGTCCACGTCTTCCTCGGTGTTTTGTCTTCCAAGAGTGAACAGGAGTGAGCCGTGCGCTTCCTCGTGCGCCAGTCCGATGGCTAACAGCACGTGGGAGGGCTCCAGCGTCTTCGATGTGCACGCCGAGCCGGATGAGCAGGCGACTCCGAGCATGTCGAGGCTTAGGATGAGCGATTCACCCTCGATGTAGCTGAACCTCACGTTGACGTTGTTTGGCAGCCGCTGAGTGGGATGCCCGTTCAGATACGAGCTCGGTATGGTTTCCAGCACGCCCTTTATGAACTTGTCCCTCAACCGCACGAGCCGCTGACCCTCAGTCCTCATCTCAGTCTTAGCTATTTCCGCCGCCTCACCCATGCCAACTACGGCTGGGATGTTCTCCGTGCCAGAGCGCAAGCCTCTCTCTTGCCCGCCCCCGTGGACAATCGGCTCTATTCTTGTTCCAGTTTTGACGTAGAGGGCGCCGACGCCTCTCGGACCGTACATGTCGTTTGAGGAGACGGAGAGCAGATCGATGTTTTCCTCTTCCACATTGATTGGAACCTGACCCGCAGCCGCAACCGCATCCACATGGAAAAGAGCCTTTCTCTGGTGAACGATCTCTCCGATTTCTCTTATGGGTTCTATTGTTCCAATTTCACCGTTTGCGTACATGACCGAGACTAGAATGGTTTTGTCTGTGACGGCTTTCTCAAGGCTTGAAATGTCTACGACGCCGTGTTTGTCAACTGGCACGTAGGTTACGTTGAATCCCTGCTTTGTCAAGTGTTTGCACGTGTTCATAACCGACATGTGCTCGATGGTCGTGGTGACAATGTGGTTTCCTTTGTCCCTGTTTCTGTGAGCCACGCCCTTGATGGCTAGGTTGTTGCTCTCCGTGCCTCCGGATGTAAAAAGGATTTCCTCGCTTTTCTTAGCTCCCATGAGGGCGGCAACCTTCGCCCTGGCTTCTTCCAGTGCCCCTCGAGCCTCGTTTCCCCACGAATGAATAGAGGAAGGGTTTCCATAAATTTGGTTGAGGTAGGGTTTCATGGCTTCTATCACGCGTGGGTCCACGGGCGTGCCAGCGGTGTAGTCCATGTAGACGCGTCTCATCATTTTGTCTCACCTATGAAAGCTAAAAGCACAGAACAGCGTCTGCTTCTAGAGCCACGTCGTTCAGGGTTGCCGCTCCGACTATCTTCGCCTCTTCCACAAACTCGCCTCTGGGGATTCCAAGAAGCATGCAGCTCTGTTCGCAGACAACCATTTTGACGCCAGCCTTCAAGGCTTGATCCATAACCTCCTTTAACGGTGGAAAACTACCTAGCCTGATTTTCTCGGCTTCGCCTCTTTTGACGACTGTTACACCCTTTATCATGAAATAGATGGTTGCGTCGATTCCCATCATGACTGCTGTTGTGGCTAAGACGAAAGGCGCATAAGTGCGCTCTGGCGTGTCGATGCCGCTGGTCTGAACGTAGAGAACCTTCTTTTTCGCACTCACTTCTCATTTCACCTTCTTTATGAGGAATCGGAGTGTGTTGCCCTCTTTGCTCAGTTGGAGGAGCTGTTGCTCCAGCCTCTTGGTGAGGCTCTTTATGTCCTCCTCAGCTGCAGGGTCGTCTGCGAGCACTTCGAGAACTTCACCCACGCTCATTTTGTCAAGCTCAAGTCGCACTCTGAAGACGGGTTCTGGACAGTAGAGCCCAAGGCAGTCTAGTGTTCGGCTGGGTTTGGCTTGTTCGGACAGAGCGGGTACACACTCCATGCCTTGCGAAAATTTAACTTAATAATTTTCATACTTATAAACTGTGAATGAGTTTTTGTGTAATTGGAATGTTGCGTCCGCTACCTCGATGCCTCTTCGAGTCTTTTGTTTACTTCGTTCCAGTTGGCGATGTTCCAGAACGCGTCCACGAATCTTGCTCTCTCGTTCTTGTAATCGATGTAGTATGCGTGTTCGAAGACGTCGAGAACCATCAGAATCCTGAACGTGGGATAAACGTTCGTGTTGTGCTTCTCAGCCTGCATTATTATTGGTCGGCGAGTCTGCCTGCAGAAGGTGAGTGCAGCCCATCCAGAGCCCTCCACACTAACAGCTGTCTGAGCGAATTCCTTTTTGAATCTCTCAAAGCTGCCAAACTCTTTCTCTATGGTGTTGCCCAAAGTTCCGCTTGGCTTTCCTTCTCCTTTACCCGTTGGCACTAGATTGTCCCAGAACAGTGAGTGTAGTAGATGCCCTCCTATGTTCCATGACAGCTCCTTTAAGGTGGCTTTGCCGTCCAAGTCGGTGCCGTCTTTTCGGGCTTTGTCGAGCCTCTCAAGTATGGCGTTTGCGCCGTTGACGTATGCTTGATGATGCTTCTGATGGTGTATGGTTAGTTGTTGTTCGGACATGTATGGCTCTAAATCCTTGTATCCGTAGGTTAGTTTTGGTAAAACGTAAAACTTGGTTGGCTCCATAATTGTCGCCTACTTCTTGTTAACTCGTCCAGATTGGAACTTGTTTAGGCTCTATATAAGCCTAAGTCAATAAAGGCAAGTCTGACTGCAAAAGAAATATAGCACTAGTAGGTCTTAGTGCTGAAAGGCTAGAGAGGTGACGAGTAACGTGTGCATCCTTGGTAAGAACAAGTTGATGGAGTTGATTGAGAACTACAAGGTCATCTATCCATACGACTATCATCTCCTAGACGGAGATGGCTACGTCCTAACGGTCAAAGAGGAAGCCACGCTTCAGTATCTTGAGCACAGGAACATAACATCCTACGAGATAGTCTTCACTCCGCCCAATTATGTGGCGCACTTGACAGCAAAGAGCAGGTATGGGCGGATGGGCTTGTCCTTTCTCAACGCAGCCAAGGTTCACAGCGGCTGGGTTGGAAGACTAACCCTAGAACTCGTCAACCTCAGCAACGACCGCCACCCCATCACCATCAAACGAGGCGACCCCTTCATGCACGTCGAGTTCATAACACGCGAAGGCGATCCCTCACCCTACACGGGAGAGTATCAATTCCAAGACATGACGAGCGACGAGAAGCTCATGTACATTCCTATACTGAAGAAGGTTTTCCCCAACTTCAACCAACTTATCAAACTCTGGGTGAAGGGCGACTTCCCTTAATGAGACCTCCTAGTTTTTCCAAACTTTGAACAACTCGCCAGGGTGGTTCGTGGGTGAATCATTTTAGGCGGGTCATGGAACCATTGGAAATTAAAAAAAATGCCCAGATTATCCAGAGGAAGATGATGACGTTCAAGGCATAAGTTATTATGATAAAGAAGACGAGAAAGACGAATAAGTCCAAATCCTCTCTTTTTGTTTGTTTATGCTAGGTATTCGTATACAATGAAAAGAAACAGAAGAATATCCTATGAAAGCAAATTAAAATGGGAAGGTGTTTTTTGGAATTTGCTTGTGGTTATGCAGGGAGAGCTATGACGATAAACGAACGATAGTAACTATATGCCGTACCACCTGTTACAGACCATTGTAATTTGATGGTGTATGTTCCAGCAGGGAAGTTAGTTAAGTAGAAATTGTTCGTGTACATTCTCTGCTCACTTGTATCCGGGCGAGTATGATCTATAATCGCCCAATTTGGCGTTGCCAGCGACCCATCTGCTACACATCGAAGGTATGTTATCTTTTCTGAAGTATCTTGCCTATTTTGGATCGTTGCCAGAATAATCAAATGGCTTCTTCTATTCAAGATTAGAGTCACGGACATGTCAGGCAGATCAACCCAACTTGTTGAGGTTGTGCTAACATGCGATGCAGTAGCCATGTGGGCAACAGGGATTGCATTACCTGCTAGCTTAACATCTGTCACTGCGTTATCAGCAATCTTAGCTGTAGTAACAGCACCATCGGCTATCTTAATAGTAGTAACAGCTCCAGAAGCAAGGTCAGAAGCAGTAATTGTTCCATCTAATATCTTAGCGGAAGTCACAGCACCATCAGCCAATTTGATCGTTACAATAGCGTTGTCCGCAATTTTAGACGTTGTCACCGAACCATCGGCAATTTTAGTTGTTGTTACTGCTCCGTCTGCAACTTTAGCAGTTATGACAGAACCATCGGCTAAATCGACAGCCGTAACCTGTCCATCAACAATTTTCGCCGAGGTCACAGCACCATCAGCCAGTTTAGCTGTTACAACCGCGCCATCAGCTATTTTAGCTGCTGTTACTGCCCCATCAACTATCATACCTACAACATATGAACCGGTATCCAAGTCCACCCCGATCACAAATCCATCCCACGGTATCGCAGAAGTCACAGACCCGTTAGTCAATTTTGTGGTCAGAACAGCGCTGTCTGCAACTTGGAGGCTTGAAACCCCACCTTCAGCTATCTTGGCTTTTTTTGTCACCGCGCCATTAGCGATTTTCAAACTTAGAACAGAACCATCAAATAAGTCTGTTGCGGTCATGGTTCCATCTAATATTTTTGCCGAAGTTACGGTTCCATCAGCCAGTTTGGTGGTTATTCTGACATCAGCTATCTTATCAGCAACTACTGTCCCATCATCTATGTGGGCTGTGTCAATCCAATTCGGAAGGATGCTGGGTGCAACATAAACCAAAGCCAATGTTGAGACCAAAGAGAGAAGCCATGTCACAACAATTATTGGAACCGCCTTTTTGATAGGAATCGCTCTAGTCATTCTCTCTCACCTCCAGACTCTTGTCTGAATTTATGATGTAATTCAACCAAGTATTAGAAATTAACTGAATACCAACAGCCTATTCTCATAATTGCAATCGCCTCCTTTCTCGTTTGACGCAAGAATGGTGTTCATCTTTGATTGCACTAAAGCTTTAAGGAGAAATCTTCTATCCCTTCCTAATCCTAATCAATTCTTTTGGTTCTGCTATTATCTTACCACACTTCTTACATTTTGAGGTTTCTGATGGTTCATACATGGGAATCATAACCTTAACCTTAGGCTCTATCGGATCAGGTTGTTCTAGGAGAATCTTGCTAACTGGAGCACTAACTGGAGCACTATTCTATGACTTGCACAATAAACTACACGTGCGTTTCGTAGTAAGTCAACCCAAATCGCCACATCAGCACATTCGAAGCCCAGCAACACCTATTTGCCGCCAAACAGAACGCGTCTCCAACTGAGCGCACATACATACGCGCCCTAGAACCTAACCTCTTCGTGCCCGATTTTGCGCACTCCAAACAGACGCCTTCCCAAATTCCTTTCCACAAACAGCGTCCACCACACAATCTGTTCGACGCTTCTATTAGACCCCCCTCTCCCTACGCTCAGAATTTATTTTTCCATAAAAGAAAGATGCAATAGAGACAACTTCTTCCAAAGTCTTACTTCGGATTCATATTTTTTATAAGTGTTCTCTTCAACAAATACTTAAATAGAGCGCTTCTCCGTATGCTGGAGAAGGGAAACAACCGTGCGAGCACGCAACTATCGAGCGGTCAAGGGAAAGCCCTACACGAGGAAAGAGTACATCCGAGGCTCTCCGCCGCCGAAGATAACCAAGTTCACCATGGGCGACACCAAGAGCAGGTTTGAGTACCAAGCCTTATTGATAGCTCAGGAGGAGGCTCAGGTGCGTCACAACGCCCTAGAAGCCGCACGCGTGGCAGCCAACAGGGTTCTTATGGAAAAGCTCGGGGAAAACTACTTTCTGCGAGTTGTGCCCTACCCTCACGCCATACTGCGTGAGAACAAGATGATTTTTGGGGCTCACGCCGACCGCCTCCAAGACGGCATGAGGAAGGCTTTCGGCAAGCCCGTTGGCTCAGCGGCACGAGTAAGAGTTGGACAACCGATAATCGAAATCGGCGTAAACGAAAACGCCATCGAGGTGGCTAGAGAAGCTCTCAAACGAGGGCAGGACAAGTTGCCAATCCCCTGCCGAATAGTTATCGAAGAAAATGCAGCTTCAAAACTCCTCAAGGCTCTCTAACACAAGGTGAAAGCTGTTGCCTTCTCAAAATGAAAGGCGTATTCTATGGTTTGAAGAGCTCAGCAAGGAGGACATCCCATTAGTTGGAGGAAAGAACGCTAATCTGGGCGAGATGATTCGGGCTAAGATTCCTGTTCCGCCTGGATTCGCCGTCACTGCGCACGCTTACAAGGAATTCATAACAGAAACAGGTATCGCCGAAAAAATCTACCAGACCATAAGCAAAACAGTCACAGACGCGAATAACCCAAAACAGTACGAGGAGGCTTCGAAGAAGATTCGGCGCCTAATCGAAGCCACTCTAATGCCTAGTGGGATAGAGAAGTCGATAAGAGACGCCTACAACAAACTCGGCAAGCAAACACGGTCTTCTGAGGTTTTCGTGGCTGTTCGGTCCAGCGCCACGGCGGAAGACTTGCCCGACGCCTCCTTTGCTGGACAGCAGGAAACGTTTCTAAACGTGAAGGGCGCTGATGAATTAATCGAGAAGACCGTTAAGTGTTGGTCCAGCCTGTTCACGCCCAGAGCCATATTCTACCGAGACCAGAAGGGCTTCAAGCACGAGCAGGTTCTCATCAGCGTGGGCGTTCAGAAGATGGTGAACTCGAAGGCGGCTGGCGTCATATTCACGCTCAATCCAGTAACGGGCGAAACCAATCAAACAGTGATTGAGGCAAACTGGGGATTAGGCGAATCGGTTGTTTCTGGCTCTGTCACGCCCGACCACTACGTTGTAGACAAAGCCTCCCTGAGCATAATTGAGAGAAGAATCGCCCAAAAAACGGTGGAGTACGTCCGCAACCCCGAAACGGGCAAGACGGTTCACGCCGCAGTGCCGAAAGATAGGCAAGCACAACCGTGCCTAACAGACGAAGAAATAGTCACGCTCGCAGAGATTGCACACGCCATCGAACAACACTACGGAAAGGCTCAGGACATCGAGTTCGCCATCGACCGCGACCTCTCATTCCCTGAAAACGTCTTTATCACGCAGTCGAGGCCAGAAACGGTCTGGAGCGCAAGGAAGGTAGCGCCGACAGTTGAAGGTCTTAAGCCTCTTGCTCCACCCGCACCTGCAGAAGCTAGAGTCGTGGTCAAGGGAATAGCGGCTGGCAAGCGAGACATAGGCGTAGGTGTGGCAAGAGTCGCCCTAACCGCGGAAGACGCTTCCAAAATGATGCAGAAGGGCGACATACTCGTCACGAGCATGACCAACCCAGACTACGTGCCCTTCATGAAAATCGCAGGCGCCATCGTCACGGACAAGGGAGGCGTCACAGCCCACGCAGCCATAGTCAGCCGAGAGCTGGGCATCCCCTGCATCGTGGGCACCGAAAACGCCACAAAAGTTATGGTCACAGGGAGAGAATACACGGTTGACGCCAAAAGCGGCGTCGTTTACGAGGGAACATTAAAAATGCCTGGAACAGCCACACCTACACCCACAGCCATAACGACTCCAACTATTGGAGCCACACTTGAATCAGCACCAGTCACAGCCACGAAAATTTATCTCAATCTGGGCGTGCCAGAGAAAATCGAGGAATACAAGAACCTGCCCTTCGACGGCATAGGGCTGATGCGCATCGAGTTCATACTCGCCAGTTACATTGGTGAGCACCCGCTCTACATGCTGGAGACGGGGCGAGGTGAAAATTTCGTGGACAAATTGGCGGAGGGAGCTGCCACCGTAGCCAGAGCAATCCAGCCCCGCCCAGTTGTGGTGCGATTTAGTGACTTCAAGACCAATGAGTATAGGGAGTTGAAGGGAGGAGAGAAATACGAGATAGTTGAGGCTAACCCCATGTTGGGTTGGCGAGGCGCCAGCCGCTACATAAGTGAGTGGTATGAGAAGGCGTTCAGGCTGGAGTGCAGAGCCATAAAGAAGTGCAGGGAGGAGTGGGGGCTCAAAAACGTCTGGGTGATGCTGCCAGTCATCCGAACCGTTTGGGAAGCCAAGAAATGCCTCGAAATCATGAAGGAGGAAGGACTCGAGCGCACAAAAGACTTCCAAGTCTGGTTCATGGCTGAGACTCCCGCCATAGCCATCTTAGCCGACGAGTTCTCCAAACTCTGCGACGCCTTCTCCATAGGCTCAAACGACATGACTCAAGGCGTGCTTATGATAGACCGCGACTCAGAGAGACTCGGACTGATGGGATACTTCGACGAGCGCGACCCAGCGGTCCAGCGCATAATAGCACACCTCATCAAAGTGGCACACGAAAACGGGTGCACAGTCTCCATCTGCGGAGAAGGACCATCCAACCTTCCAGACTTCACCGAGTTCCTCGTTCGCAGCGGAATCGACAGCATATCCGTCAACGCTGATGCAGTCGTGCGCACACGCCAACTGGTAGCCAGCCTCGAACAGAAGATTCTGCTGGAACGGTTAGCTGAGGTTCGGGAGAGAGGCCTAAGACGCGGAACCAAGGGGTCGGAATGGCACCCCAAATGGGAATGAAACCGCCGAACACACACAGCATCAATCTTTTTGGACACGCCACGGTAATAACCAATGAAGAAGCAAACAACCTTCGACCTAGAAGAAGAACGACTGATATCAGAGGTAAAAAAGCGTCAAGCCAAAAGAGTACTCATCCAACTCCCTGAAGGACTGAAGACCGAAGGCCCACACTTGGCTTCGGCTGTTGAGAAGACTGGAGCGCTTGCTGTTGTCTCAGCCGACCCCTGCTACGGAGCCTGTGACATGGCTTTTCAGGACGCACAGAGCATAGGCGCGGACTTGCTCGTTCATTATGGGCATAGTGAAATGACGCATCTGGAACCTGTGCCAACAATCTATTTTGAGGCTAAGGCTGTGGTCAGCGTCAAAGGCGCCGTGAAGAAGGCTCTCTCGCTTCTTAAGCCATGGAAAAACATAGGGCTGGTGACAACCGTACAGCACGTGGACATGCTGGGCGAGGCAAGGCAGACGCTTCTGAAGGCAGGCAAGAGCGTGGCTGTTGGTGACGCTGGACGAATGAAACACGCCGGGCAGGTGGTTGGCTGCGACTACAGCAATGCAAAGGCTGTGGCGCAAGACGTTGAAGCTTTCCTGTTCGTGGGCGGAGGGCGCTTTCACGCCATAGGCGTAGCCTTAGCAACCGCCAAGCCAACTGTTGTCGCCGACCCTTATGAAGGGAGAGCCTACTTGGTTGAGAGTGAAGTTAAAAAGATATTGAAGCAGCGGTTGGCAAGCATAAACGAAGCCAAACAGGCTGTAGAGTTCGGTGTGCTCATTGGGCTGAAAAGCGGTCAAAAAAGACTGGACGAAGCTTTGTGGATTAAGAAAAAGCTGGGCGAAGCCCGAAAAAAGGCTACTCTACTCGCCTTGAGAGAGGTCACACCCGAAGCGCTGATGCAGTTTCCGACAATTGAAGCCTTCGTGAACACCGCCTGCCCCCGCATCTCCTTAGACGACGCATCCAGATTTCTCAAACCAGTTCTGACAGTTAATGAGATGCTCGTGGTTTTGGGCGAATCAACATGGGAAGAGCTGCTCCAAAGAGGCTTGTTCGAAGGCACATCCTAGAACGCGTGCTGGCATTGGTTGAGCCTCACCCCTCACCAAAGGCTTACCTTGAACAATACACAATTCCAGTCGACACAGCCGCTGAAATATTGTTCATAGCCGCCTACATAAACGACGACATCATAGATAAATCCGTAGTCGACTTGGGCTGCGGCACAGGGCGACTAGCTATAGGCGCAGCTCTTCTCGGAGCAAAAGAAACAGTAGGCGTCGACATAGACAAGACAGCGGTAGAGTTGGCTAAGAAGAACGCAGAGAAAACTGGTGTGGATGATAGAGCGCAGTGGCTTGTGGCTGACATTTGCGCTCTGCGCGGAAATTTCGACACCGTTTTGCAGAACCCACCCTTCGGCGTGCAGAGACGAAGGGCTGACAGAAAATTCCTGCTCAAATCATTGGAGCTCGCTCCTCGGGTGTATTCACTTCACAAGAGTGGGGAGAGCAACCGCGCTTTTATCAAAAGGTTTATTGAGAGGCAGAAGGGAAAGGTTAAGGGCATATTTCCGATGAAACTCTTCATTCCCAGAGTGTTTGGGTTTCACACAAAAACAAAGTATAAGGTTGAGGTTGACCTATACCGAATAGAGAAGGAATAAACGTATGGCTCCTGTTCCCAAACGAAAGAGCGGGCAAATAGTCGTGCCTGGCGACCGATTAGGTGTTATCGAGGAGTTTACGCCTGGACCCGGAACCTACGAGGAAGAGGGCGCAATATACTCCCTGACCACTGGTCGAGCGCTGCTTGACCTGCTCAACAAGAAGGTTTCTGTCTACCCGAGAACAAGCGCTGCAAGCGTGCCCCACGTCGGAAGCCTGGTTGTGGGTCAGGTCTCAGACGTGCAGAGCAAGACTGCAACCCTACGAATATTTCAGGTTGGCAAGCGTCTTTTGTCGGGGTTTTTCTCGGGTGTTCTACACGTTTCAGATGTGAGTCAGCGCTACGTCGAATCCATGTACGAGGTCTGTAAGTCGGGTGACATCCTCAGGGCGAAAGTGGTCAGCGACAGGAACCGAACCTTTCACTTGTCCACAAACGACAGAGACCTAGGCGTGCTCTACGCCTTCTGCTCAAACTGCGGGCACGTTCTGTCGCTGAGGAGGTTTCAGATGCGCTGTTCAGAGTGTGGCAGGGTTGAGAAGCGCAAGGCAGCCCAAGATTATGGGAAGGGGGAGCTCTAACCATGAACCTCAAGGTTTTGAAGCGGACATCGGACGAAATGCGCGTTGAAATCGAGGGAGAGGGGCACACGTTCTGCAACGTGCTGCAGAAGGCTCTGCTCGAAGACGGTGCAGTAGATGTGGCCGGGTACAGCATTGAGCATCCACTGGTCTCAAGCCCTGTAATCTACGTTCGCATGAAACCGAGGCGGAAGCCGGAGAAGAGACCCGAGACAGCGCTGAAGGAAGCGGCTGAGAGGATACGGCAGCGCAACAAGGAATTCAGGGTGAGTTTTGAGAAAGCGCTGAGAGAATGGCAGAAGAAATGAAGCAGACCTCAACGCTGAAACGTTACGGCAGTGTTAGAGAGGTTCTGCTCGACGAGGATTTGGCGGGCTTGGGCGACGCCTACGTGAACTTTGTCTATTCCTTAGCCGTGTCCCAGAGGAGTCGGCGTCCAGCTGGCGCCAAGGTGAACAACAGAGTTCTGGCTGAGGCTGTTAGGAGGTCTGGACTGAGGAGGCTTCTGCCTCACCGTGTTGACCGCCACGCTCGGGGGAACGCCGCTGAGGCGCTGATAGTTTTCGCTTGGCTCTCCGACCTTGTCAGCCTTGAAGAATGCGTAAAGACGCTGGCTGAGACTGAGGACGCCGCCGAAGCCTTTACTGGTTTGCTGCACGTTATCTTGGAGAGGCTTGGTGAGATGGAGTGAGCAAGGCTAGGCGCGCGGCTGGAAAGATTCGTGCGGTCAAGCCCGAGATTCGTGTCTTGGGCATAGACGACGGGGTTTTTGTTCCCCACTCGGGCGACTTGGTTGACGTTGTGGGAGTTGTCTTTCGTGGAGGTTACTGGCTGGACGGGATTATGCGGACTCAGGTGAGGGTTGACGGCATGGACGCAACCGAGAAGCTGGCGGCTATGATAACTGGTTCGCCTCATTACGCGCAGCTTCGCGTCATCGTCTTAAACGGTGTCACCTTGGCTGGTTTCAACGTTGTGGACATACACGGGCTCTTTGAGAGGGTGAGGCTGCCAGTCATAGCAGTCACGCGGGATAAGCCCAATTTTGAGGACATAAGGGAGGCGCTCAAGAACCTGCCCGAGAGTGAAAAAAGGTGGCGGGTGATTGAGAGGGCTGGGAAGATGTTCAGGGTGCGAACCCGTGAGTGTGAGGAGCCCGTTTACGCCCATGCGGTTGGGCTTTCCGAAGAGGACGCCAGACGGATTCTGAGGAGCACCTCTACCCGCAGCAACATTCCCGAGGCGTTGCGTGTGGCTCACCTGATAGCGTCTGGGTGGGGCGGGCAGGGTGAGAGAAAGTTATCTTGAATATTGATTGGTGTGAGAAAAAGGTTTAAAAGAGTCGGAGGCATGGAGAAGGAAATCAGACACGCGAGAGGACACCGCCATGGAGTTTTGTCCAAAGTGTGGAACAAGGCTGGTGCCGAAGAAGAAGGAAGGCGGGAAGGGCGGCTTGTTCCTGGCATGTCCGAAGTGCGGCTACAAGAGTAAGCAGGCTGCGCGGAGGCTTGAGCCCATTCCGAAGGTGATTGAGCACAGCCCTCAGAAGACGATAGCCGTCATAAGCAGGGAGGAGCAGAAGCTGAGGGTTCTTCCCACGGAGCGCGTGGAATGCCCCAAGTGCGGCAACAACCTAGCCTATGTCTGGCAGGTCCAGACTCGTGGAAGCGACGAGTCCTCGACCCAGTTCTTCAGATGCACAAAATGCAACCACACATTCAGAGAATACAGCTAAACACTACGATTTCAGTGTACAATGTCTGTCTGTCCACTTCTTATACATTCAAAGACTTCTTTCTTAACCATGAACAGAGGCATTTACAGCGAATTCTGCTTAGAAGAGAATGTTGGAAAAAAGAGCGTTAAAGGGGCTTATTCCTTGGTTAGGTCTATGCCTCTTTGTGCTTCGGCTGTTAGTTGTTCTGCTTGTTCTCTAGTTAGCTTTCAATAGCTAGGCGGGTGTATAGCTCCAGAGTACGTAGTCTAGGCTTATGATGCCCATTGTTGAGGGCTCTAATATAGCAACCACCCAGTATGCTAAGATTGGAAAGTTCCAATTACAAGGTAGGCCAAAGTCAAAAATTTTGACCGTGCTCGCTGGAATCGTGTATGAAGTAACGACTATAGGAATCCATGTTGGACCAGAGAGCAAAGCATACCATACAAAGATGACATCTTTAGGTTTAGGTAACGGATTTTTCAGGGTTAGTTCGATATGCATAGTTTCGCCGTATTTGTATCCTTGTGGGTAAGGTTTGTCAATTTTTATACGCACCTTTGCTTCGATGGTGACATCATCAAACGTGTTCCCTTGGTTGTCTTTTGCTTGTAAACGCAACGTCCCGTTCTTGAAAACATCCACCAAACAAAAGTGGTATGTCTTTGTTTGATAGGCCATGTACCATATTGGCTTTGGATCGTATAGGGGTGCCCCCCAGCCTCCTGAAACTATGTACATAGTTCCATTTGAGTAGTCTTGAGGCTTAGTTTGGGAGGCAGTCCAATTAAGTGGGTAAGTCCGCTGATAACTATGTTCATGTCCATTAAAGACGATGTTCACATGATATTTGTCGAATAAAGGAACCCAATATGTTAGTGCTGGAGTGAATGGAGAATGAACACCAGATACAAATGGAGGGCTATGGAATATAACGAACTTCCAAGTGTAACTGGCATGGGTTGCGAGGTCATTTTCCAGCCATGAGAGTTGAGCCCACCACTCTGATGAGGTGGTCTCAGTGTCAAGGATAATAATATGTATGTCAGAACCCCAATTGTATGAGTACCACTTTTCATTGTCTGGCAAAGCAAACTGAACAAAGTATTTAGAATCTGCATATTGAGAAGCCTCATGGGTGCCGAGGGCTGGTATAATCGGTATTGTCAGGTTGTTTTCTCCAATCCAATGAGAATCCACATCTGTGAACCAACTGTCCCATTGACTTTGAATGCGGCCGTCATCCACCATGTCTCCAGAATGCATCACAAAGGCAGGATTGAACTTGGCCATAGCCTTGGATATCTTTTCTCGTTCGGCGATGTTGGTTCTGCTGTCTCCGCCAACCACAAACCTGACATCGAAAGCAACTGATGGTGCCGTACGAAAGGCTCTTTCGCTGCTCCAACCTCCCGTGTATCCTCCGCAGATGAAATAGTATACCGTATCAGGGGTTAGGTCTGTCAGCTCAACGTCATGAATGTAGCCTGAGGCGCCACTGTAGGTATAGTTAAAGCCACTAGCCGAATAGCTGTATGAAGCTGGCACTCCATTGCGAGAGATAGTGTCGTACAGCACAGTGTCTCCAGCCGTTCTTGTGCTGGTTTGCCAAGTCACCGTCATTGTTGTGTTGGTCTCATCCTGCCAAGTCAAGTGTATATGGATTGGGGGGTCCGACGATAACGCTTTTGCTGGGATTAAGTTAAATACAACAGTTAACATGCTTGTCAGAAGCAGTGATAGCATTACTCTAGATACTATTTTCCTCTCCAATTTCCGACATCCTTTCTCAACTGCTTAGATATTGAATGCAATCAACATTTATGACTTATGAAACAATTCTGTTCACATAAAGCAAGTAAAGAAAACATAGGTTGGGTAACAGCAATGAAAACAAATCTACGAATGAAGTGATCTAATTGTGGATATTGAAACAAAGTTCTAGTAAACAAGATTTTCATTGAACAACCTAATCCCATAGAGCCTAAGGTTAAGGCTTACATCGCAATCTATCAGCCATTAGAAGTTATTGAATATGAGAAATGCGGAAAAGTTATAGCACAACCAAATGAGATGATACTCAACTGTTTTTCTTCTCTGATGGAGACGAGACCGATACGTGACCCGTCCTCAGATAATCGAGGAATGTGTGCTTGAACATCAGTCCTTTTTCATAATGGATTGAGCAGGGAAACTCTTCGCAGAGAAAGCACGTCTGAAGACCCTTGCTCAGAAGGCATCGATACATGGCGCACGACTTCTTAGCTTTCTCGTTAATTTTGAAGCACCCTAGACACATCTTCTTTCGAAAGGCGGGGCAGAA
>Ga0315306_10000038_pt1 | contig 59615 bp, 55 predicted proteins | sample TDP1_MG_FD_203803 | JGI IMG/M metagenome (GOLD analysis project Ga0315306, IMG submission 203803) | Freshwater sediment microbial communities from Lake Towuti, South Sulawesi, Indonesia - TDP1 | ecosystem: Environmental > Aquatic > Freshwater > Lake > Sediment | place: Indonesia: South Sulawesi... | reverse complement strand
CTGACATGTTTTCTTTTCCTAGGTTTCCCAACTATATGGCAGCTCTTATTAATACTGGCAGTTTTGTTCCTGTTAGCCGTCGGCATCTCCGGCCTAAGCATAGCAATTGCAGTTTCCACGTCAAGTCTCGAAAAATTCATCACTGCAAGAGGCTTAGTTTACTATACACTTTTCTTCTGCAGTAGCGTCTTTTATCCGCTTTCTTTAATTCAGCAGCTTGGACGAGATGGCAAATTTCCGATGGTACTAGTGACTATGGCGGAGGTTAACCCCTTAAGCAACGCTTCAGACATGATCCGCTACTTTCTGCTTGGTTACCCACCCTTTTACTTCACCTCAATTATCAACGTTCTTGTGTTCTCGGCAATTTTCACTTTAGGCGCGACTTTTGCATACATGAAAATCATAGAACGCAAATAATGTGCGCGCAGGTAAAAACTACGGGAAAACCATGTAGCATGTGCCTAGACAGAAAAATGGGGTTTTGCGGGGGAAATCGGGAGATATCTCCACTCCACTTTGAATTTAGTCGATCTGAGAAAAGAGAAACTAACATCGAAGTAAACTAACGTTTCCTATTCTAACGTTTTTTAGGTGCTCTTCGGCAGCGTCTCGGCATTTGTAGGCGAGTTCTCCACTTGTTGTGGGCAGGTCTGTGAGCACATATTGAGGATAGAAGGCCAGCAGAGTGTATGGAACCTCCGGGTCAACCTCTGCTATGAAACGTGCTAAGCTGCGAACCTCTTCGACATCCACGTATCCCGGAACCAGCAAGGTGCTGGCAGTTAATATAGGCAGTTTGGAGCGTTCTTTAAAGAACTTCTCGCCGATCGTTCGGAAGTTTTGGAGAATGGGCGCGTTAGAAACTCCACATAGAACCTTGTTTAGATTTTCATCCCACGTCTTCAGGTCGAACTTGACGTTTCCGCCGCTGTTAAGGGAGAGTTCAGCCGCTTTTAAGGCGAATTCCCTTTTCCAGTATCCGTTTGTCTCCCAGCAGATTCTGAGAAGACGTTTTTCATTCCTCGCCTTTTCTAACGCTAAGAGACTTGTTTTGAGGGCGTGAGGCATCTGCACTGAGGGGTCTCCTCCGAAAAAGCATATGCATGAGACATGGGCGTCAACCTTGGCTGCTAGGCTCTCAGCACTCATTACCGGTTGAAGGTTAGCTGCTAAGTTTCGGTAGTGCCAATTCTGACAGAAAAGGCAGTCGAGGCTGCAGCTCCCATAGAAAACAGCGAGATTGGCGTAGCCAGTTTCTGCGCCTTGCTTATAGGAGTATTTTGGGTAGCCTGCGCCAGTGCATCCTGGACAAAACCACCAAGCGACGCAGTTGGTGGGTAGAGGATCATAGTACCATTGGAGGATTCCTTTTTCTGGGGTTCCTCCCATTCTGACCAGTCGATTGTTTATGTTGAAGACTAGGCCGCAGAAGCCTTTGCCGTTGACTGGGATTTTGCAGTTGTTGGAGCACATGCCGCATGGAATTCCGTTAGGTTCTTGTGGGGGTTTTGGTGGGAGACCAAATTTTTCTCGGGTTTGTGCGTGAACTTTATCTGATATTTTGAGTGCTTCCTCTGGTTTTTCTCGGATGCATTTCAGGCAGACTCCGAGCTGGCTTGAGGTTAGAGGAGAGTGTTCATGGCAGATTTGACATTTTCCCAAGATTTTTCCCTGCGAGGTTTTCGTGGTGGTTGTTTTAGTTGTTGTTATTTTCTCTTTTATAGATCACTCTATACTCCTATGCGAGGTTGTCGCTAAAATAGCGTTTTCTGGATCGCCTGGAAGGCTGGCAGAGTTCAAAAAGGGAAAAAACCTAAAAACTTCGATGTGCTTTGTAAAAGAAAGAGACTGACATGATATTGAAGTTAAAGAGGCTATGCTGGTGGCACTTGGGACAACGCTAAGAAATGGATGCTCGATTTGGAAAGCGTAATGGATACGATTCCATTTCCGCGCACGATCAGAAGATTCTACCCATAATCCGCCTAAAGCCTATTGCCATTTCCACACTTTTCTATTCATGAATAATTCTGGAAGAACAAAAAGTCCCCAACTTGCTACAGCGAGGACATAGAACAAATCTGTTGGTGTTAATGGAACAAGTCCGAACGTGGATGCTATTGGGTGTATGTAGCAGATGCCAAGCGTAGCTGCAATTGAAACTATTTCTGCTATCACAAAAAACTTGTTCTTTAAGCTATCTCGTCCCATTCTCCACACACTACGTTTTTCAGAACGGCAATTCCAAACAACAAATAGTTCAAAGAATGCTGCTTGGACGAAAGCAGTTGTTCTGGCTTCTGCCAATGTTTCTTCGGTTCCAAACCCATGCGCAGGGAATAAGTAATACTCAAGAGAAAAAACCAGTATTGTCCCGATGGATTGCAGCATGAATGATGCAATAATGAACGCGCCCATTCCGTGAAGTATTCCTTCATCTGGTTTACGTGGTTTTCTTTCCATCACATCTTCATCTGGGGGGTCTGTGGCCAGAGACACAGCGGGTGCGCCGTCTGTGACCAAGTTTATCCACAGAATCATTGACGGAAGTAGGGGCAGAGGAAACATTGCGGTTCCAAATATCCCGCCTAATATGGCAAATAACCCTATTACAAGAACTTCGTCAAAGTTGCAGGCCAATAGAAATCTAGCGTATTTTCTGATATTGTCATAAATAACCCTTCCTTGCTCCACTGCCTTCACAATTGTTGCAAAGTTGTCATCGGTTAATACTAAGTCAGAGGCTTCTCGGGTCACGTCTGTCCCAGAAATGCCCATCGACACGCCAACATCTGCACTTTTTACAGCAGGCGCATCATTGACTCCATCGCCAGTCATCGCTACAATGTGACCCCTACCCTTTAATGCACCGACAATTCGCAACTTGTGCTCCGGCGAGACACGAGCATAAACTGCCACATCTTCCACGGTCTTCTTGAACTCTTCATCTCCAATTTTATCCAGTTCTGCACCAGTCAAAACGATGCTATTTTCTTTCAGAATCCCTATTTCCTTAGCTACCGCAATTGCGGTGAGCTTATGGTCGCCAGTAATCATTACAGCTTTTATTCCCGCTTGTTGGCACACCTGATTTGCTTTTATTGCTTCTTCTCTTGGTGGGTCAATCATCCCTTCTAGGCCTACAAAGACTAGGTCGCGTTCAATTTTTTCTTCATCAAATGTACCCGCAATATTAGGCAGTTTCTTGTAAGCCATTGCCAGCATACGTAAAGCGTCGCTGGCCAGTTGTTCATTGACTTTTAAAATTTCATTTTTATCCTTAGAGCCAAGTTTCTTAATTTCTCCATTTTTCGTGATATAAGCGCATTTTTCTAAGATTATTTCTGGGGCGCCTTTCATGTAGGCAACTTGTTCTCCTTCAGGAGTTGAATGAACCGTGGTCATGCGTTTTCTTTCAGAAGTAAATGGCATTTCATTTTTCCGCGGATATTGGCGTTCTAATTCCTCTTGTTCGAATCCTGCTTTAGCTGCGGCTACAATTAAAGCTCCTTCTGTTGGGTCGCCGAATATGTTCCAAGTGTTGTTGACTTTATCTAAGCGGGCATTGTTGCAAAGTGCCCCAATCCTCAGGAGAAGTGAGATGTCATTGTCGTTTTTTGGGTTCATGAGACTATCGCTTTGACGGAATTCGCCTTTAGGTTCGTATCCGACTCCTGTAACTTCTGTCACTTTGCCATTGCAATACAATTTACGGACAGTCATTTCCCCCTTTGTTAGAGTGCCGGTTTTGTCTGAACAAATAATTGTGGTGGCTCCGAGGCTTTCAGCTGAAGAAAGTTTTCTGATGATTGCGTTTCGTTTTGCAAACTCTCGCGCTCCTAGAGCGAGGCTGATTGTGACAATGGCAGGCAATCCTTCAGGAACTGCTGATATGGCCAGTGAAATAGAAGACATAAATGCTCCGATGAACCCCTCTTCCCATCCAGGTTTCAAGCCGACTGAAAGCACTTCAAATACTTCTAAAGCAAAAACTATCACACAAACAGCCGCAACAACCATTGCTATTTTTTTGGCAAACTTGTCCAGCCTTCTTTGAAGAGGAGTTTCTTCCTCCTCCGCAGTTTGGACTAGTTCAGCAATTTTTCCAAATTCCGTATTCATACCTGTTGAAGTTACAATTGCTTTTCCTCTTCCATAAATTGCGTGAGTGGCTGTGAAGACCATGTTGCTTCTTTCAGCAACTGGGGTATCTGGTTTAACGGCTTCCAAAGATTTGTTTACGGGAGTGGATTCGCCTGTTAAAACAGCCTCATCTGTCTTTAATTCAACTGCTTCGATTAATCTGGCGTCCGCTGGCATTGAGTCTCCAGTCTCAATAGCGAGTACATCACCTGGAACAACTTCTCTAGCGGGGATTGTTTCCTCTTTTCCGTTTCGAATTACCCTTGCTTTAGGAGCTGCAAGTTTTTTCAGGGCCTCTAATGCTTTTTCTGCCCTATATTCCTGAATGAAACCTGCTACAACAACGAGAAGGACAATTATTCCAATGACTATTGCATCTGAATAGGTTTCAAGACCTTTAGTTGGGTCGCTGAGTGATTCATAATATCCGATTCCAGCCGAAAATGCGGTGGCAACGAGAAGTAGTATGATAAAGATATCTTTGAATTCTTCAAGAAACATTCGCAGAGCAGTTCTTTTTTTCCTTTCTTCTAGTTCATTGTATCCGTATTTAACTAGTCTTTGCTTGGCTTCTTCACTGTCTAAACCATTGATGCTAGTCTTCAAGTTGACGGCTACTTCGTCAGTTTTCATTTCATGCCATGAAACCATTACAAGTTGCCTCTGTTTTCCAAGCGTTTCCTTCTTTAAAACCCCTTCTTATAGAGTTTTCTTTTCCGTTTACTGCATGATATGCTGAAGTCGATTCTTAACCGCTTATTTCTTTGTAAGCGTATGGAATTTAAGAAAAGATTAAAAGGAAACATCTCTTCTTTAAAAGGGGAAATTCGTAAGACTGGATAGAAATGGACTGGCTAATAATTGCACCACTCGCAGGCTTAGTCTCGATCGCCTTAGCAGTCTATTTGTTTTTCCACGTAACCAAACAGGAAAGTGGAAGCACAAGGATGCGGCAGATTTCCACAGCAATAAGCGAAGGCGCAACAGCCTATTTGAAAAGGCAGAATATGACGTTGGGAGTCTTCGTTTTGGTCATGGCGGTTATCCTAGGAATAGCATTTGGCTACCACACGGCTTTGGCTTACATCTTCGGCTCTGTTTGTACAACTCTAGCTAGCTTTTTTGGGATGGCTGCTGCAATAAGGGCAAACGTAAGAACGTCAAACGCTGCTAGGAAAGGTTTGAATCAAGCCTTTCCAGTGGCATTTTACGGCGGGGCAGTGATGGGGTTGTCAATTGTTGGAATGGCTTTGCTTGGAATAAGTCTCCTCTACTACATTTACGGGCCAACACAATTAGATATTATTCTGGGCTTCAGTTTTGGTGCAAGCGCCCTAGCGCTTTTCGCTAAGGCTGGCGGAGGCATCTATACAAAAACCGCTGACGTAGGTGCTGATCTTGTTGGTAAGGTGGAGATCGGTATCCCAGAGGACGATCCGAGAAATCCAGCCGTGATCGCGGACAACGTGGGCGACAATGTGGGTGATGTAGCTGGTATGGGGGCTGACCTAATAGACTCCTACATTGCGAGTGTTATGGCAGCGATGGTAATAGGTTGGGAAACAGGTGGAGCAATAAATGAAACCTTTGTAATTCTTCCATTGTTGATTGCTGCAGCCGGAATATTTGCATCCGCCATAGGAATGTTTTTCGTGAGGGTGGGAAAAAGGGGCAATCCTGGCGCAACTCTCAATAGAGGAACATTTTCAACATGCTTCATATTTGCGGTTTCAACATTTCTAATAATCTATCTTCTGGGAATCGGAAGGCAAGGTCTTGGCGTATTCTATGCTACGGTTGCAGGACTAATAGCTGGAATGGTCATTGGCATGACAACCGACTATTTCACATCCATCGACAGACCCATGGTTTATAAGACCGCAGAAGCTGCAAAAACAGGTGCAGCCATAAACATTTTGTCAGGCTTCTCATATGGCATAACAAGCATAGTGCCTCCAGTCCTCGGCATATGCGTTGCTACTTTGGCTTCATGGTATCTTGCTGGAGCACACGGTGTTGCAAGTGTGTATGGTGTTGCCATATCCGCTGTTGGAATGCTGTCTGTGGTTGGAATGATAATTTCTGCGGATGCTTATGGTCCCATAGTAGATAATGCGAGGGGAATCTCTGAGCAGTCAGGTTTGGGGGAGGAAGTAATAGCTGTAACTGATAGGCTGGATGCTGCAGGCAACACCGCAAAAGCCATAACGAAAGGTTTCGCCATAGGCGCGGCTGCCCTAACAGTTCTTGCATTGTTTGCAACATATAAAGAAATTATTGAATTAGAGATGGCTAAGAATGGAATAGAATACACGTTGGTTCTGAATTTGATGGAGCCCAAGGTTATAGTTGGACTTTTTATTGGTGCAATGATGCCCCCATTACTTTCCGCACTGCTAATACTGGCTGTAGGAAAGAATGCTTTCAGAATGATTGAAGAGGTCAGGAGGCAGTTCAAAGAGATCCCGGGTCTAATGGAAGGCAAAGCTAAACCCAATTATGCTAGATGCGTTGATATAGCGGCTAAAGGCGCCTTGAAAGAACTTGCGCTTCCATGCATTTTGGCAATCATAGCCCCTCTAGCAGTTGGTTTCATTCTCGGCAAAGAAGCCCTAGGAGGATTTCTTGCAGGAAGCATAGTGACTGGAATCATTTTTGCATTGCTGATGGCTAATGCTGGTGGCACTTGGGACAACGCCAAGAAATACATTGAGGCTGGAGCCTTTGGTGGCAAGGGGTCAGAAGCGCACAAAGCAGCAGTTATAGGCGACACTGTGGGCGACCCGTTCAAGGATACAGCTGGGCCTTCTCTTAACACTATGATTACTGTTATGGCTTTGGTTGCCTCAGTTTTTGCTCCTCTAATTGCTACATTTTCCTTAGTATGGGGGTAAAGCCCAGTACTTTTAGCAATTGCCTATCTCAATCAACCTTTCATGTTGTTTGTTGACGTGACTGAATTAGGCCCAGCGTGCTTGCTAAAAACAGAAGATATAGGAATAAGAATATGGCACCTTCTCTCCAGCTCAGCTTACCCATGGACAAAAAATACCAGAAAAACAGATTAACGATAAGAGAAAAAATGACAAGGTCTTGAAAAACAAGCATGTTCATTGTTAAAGGCGAGCCTATTAGCAAGGGAACATACAATGTGATTCCCAAAATGATGGTTATGTTTACGAAACTGCTCCCGATGATATTACCTAGCGCCAGCGCTGAATGGCCCTTGAGGAAAGCTTTCAAGCTCACTGTGAGTTCTGGTAGGCTTGTGCCGAATGCGATTATTGTGGCTCCAATCAGTGTTCTGGGTATCTGTGCAAATTCTGCGACGGCAACGGCGGACTCCACGAGAAAATAAGCACTTAGAATAATGCCAACAACTCCTAAAAAGGTGAACGATGTGTATCGTCTCAGCTTCTTTTTCTCATCCTCTGGAACGCTTCCTTCTTCTAGTGGGATTCTTATCTTCGACAACTTATATGAATATAAAACAAAAATCAATATCAAAATCAAGCCCACAAGCCAGCTGGCTTCTGCAATGTAAACCAGTGACAAAGGGATTACAGAAGACACGAAGAGACCGAAGTGGAGACTGCCCAGCTCTTCTTTAGCAAATGAAGGAATCACGCTAACCGAAGGTGAACGATGCCTTAAGGAAATGATTAAAGCAGCCAAACCAACTACTAGGCAGATATTCACTATATTTGAGCCCAAAACATTCCCAACAGAAATTGCAGCCTCCCCAGTAAAAGCGGCGACAAAAGCCACACTTAACTCAGGCAAGGACGTGGAAAAAGCGAGCAAACTGAAGCCAACAGCGGTCTTTCCAAGCTGGGTAATATCAGAAACCTTAACCGCGTTTGTTATTGTTAAGCGACTTGCCTGATTCAAGATTACTAGCGAGATTAGGATGATCAGTAGGTGCACTATTACCTCCATGTGTGCTCACCGCAAAAGCACGATAACAACTGCAGCAAGCAAAATAAACTTACCGCTCATATTTGAACAGTAATCTGGCCCTAAATTCACTGCCATCTTCTCCCTCCCAATAGGATTCTTTGCTGTGGCGCCTCTAGTTAATAGCATGCAAAGGCCTCCACGAACTCTTCCGGCTTTTCCTAACGGCTTCTGTGACTAAAACTGGGCTAATGAAATTAAACTTTATGAATTCTCTATCCACCATATTTTCTAACGCAAATGGGCCTCTACTCAACTGCACCGATTACGTTATTCCTTCGCTAATAACATCAATCCGCAAAAGATGTTTATCACTCCGAAAAAGCCTAGAGCGCCAATGAACAGAGGATTAGAAATTAAAAACTGAGCAGAGGCTAGGATGCCGTACACAGAGAAAAGGGAAAGCAAGGCGCCAACAACGATCATTAAGCTGGATAAACGTCTACTTATCTTCGCAGATACCTTGAAAACTTCTCGCGCTTCAACTCCAGTAGTATCTTTTAGAAGCTCCTCCTTCCGATGTCTTAAAGCTGGAGCGGAAACCACAATCTCCTCTCTTTTTCTTTTCTTCGGCATTTTGCACACAACAATAGCTTTCTGGAATATTATTCACTGCTCTTTCTATTCTTAAGTCTTCTTTCAAAGTCACTCTGGTTTTCTAGTGATGTTAAGTAGCCCTGCAATTAGATAAGTTACGCTGACAAAAACGGCGACATCAAAAAGCAGCGATTTCATATTTTCGGACAATGTTATTGGTAGAGAGTTTGACATTATTAGGTATGCAAGCAGTGCTGAAAAGGCGCTTATGCCAAGGTTTATTCCGCCTAGCGCGAGGCAAATTCTGTAATATCCCACCATTCTTATGTGGTAGGCTATAAGCGCGAAAATAAACAGCCCTATCCCTATGAGGAATGCGCTCGGCTCTAAAAAGAAAATGAGAAACAGCGAAGCAAGTATTCCTAGAATTGGCGTTAAGGGATAGAGCGGAACCTTGAAGGGTCTAGCTAAATTTGGTTTGTCTCTCCGCAGCTTAATTAACGAAAGATTAACAAAAATAAAACCGATTATGAAGCCAAAATCAGTGGCATAAGCAACAAAGCTCACGATTCCCGTTGCCGCAAAGGCCGCTGTAAAAACTGAACCTACCAAAATTGCAATGAAAGGGGTGCGGAAACGTCTGTGGAGAGTGAACAAGCTTTTGGGAAAATAGCCGTCTCTAGCCAAGGCATAAGCAACCCTTGAGTTAGCCATGACAGAAGTGTTAATCGAAGTTAAGGCGGCAATAATTCCAGCGATCGTAATTATGCCAACACCGAGAGGTCCCAAAAACTGTTCTGCCACATAAGCTAGAGGCGACGCTTGACCAGCCAAGCTTTCCGGAGTAACAATCTTGAAAATGATGTAGGCGGTTGTGGTGTAGATGAAAATTAATGCCAAGCATGTCAGCAATATAGCGCGTGGAACATTTTTGCCAGGGTCCCTAATTTCTGCTTGTGCTACAGCAATGGCTTCTCCCCCCAAGTATACTACAAATATAAAGGCTGTGGCTCTAAGCACTCCCAAGAAGCCTTCCGGTGTTTTAAGCTCTAATGTGCCAGTGCCTTGACTAGTGAGGAATCCCCAAAAAATGAATACGCCCAAAAGAGCCAGCAGAATTATCATCAAGACTGTTTGAGTTAGTCCTGTCTCTTTTGTTCCTTTGATGTTGATTAGAGTGAATATTGCGACGGTTATTACGGCAACTAATGGTATATTAACTATTGGAAAGACGTAGGATATCAGACATGCAAAGCCAACAGCGCAAAATGCTGCATAGAACATGTTGCTTATCCACTCAAACCAGCCAGTTGCGAAAGATAAGAAGCCGCTGAATGATGCCTTAGCGAAGGTGTATTCGCCGCCTGCACTCGGTATAGCTGCACCAAGTTCAGCGTAGCTGAGCATAGTGAACAGGTTTATGATTCCGCATAAGATCATGGCGATTATGAGAGCTGTGCCCGCAAGGGTTGCAGCATAGCCTAAAGTTACAAAAACACCTGCAGATATGGCGCCGCCTATTCCCATCATTGTTGCTTGAAGTAATCCGAGTTCTCTTTTGAGACCTTTTTCTCCCATTTTAACTTCCACTATTTTCTTCACGGACGAGGAGTAACCCGCTTAGGATTGAGAAAAAGCTGAAAACTAAGAGAACCAACATGTAGAGAGGAAGAAATTCCGCTGTTACGTTTAGCCATGCCTGCAGACCAAAAAAGTCGATGTAAAGGATGTAGGCGAAGGTGGCCGTCAACACACCTATTAGGCTCTGTACCACGCCAACAACTGCTACAACGATTCTTCTAGGTTTCATCGCAGGTCACCCGCGCCTAAGTATAATCCCCGACACGAAGTCAAGTATGCCAATTATTAATAACACCCCTAAAAATAGCACCCGATATGCGTCGCTCCCTGAAATTCTTTCAAATACGCCGACATTTATGACGCCTGAAAGGGCTAGGGCAAACATGCCTGTCATTATGATTCCGACAAAGATCAGGAAACCGCCTATGGCAACAGCCACTTTGCTTAGCCTTTGCGAGCCCACGGTTCAGCGCTCCATTGACCTTGGATGGTCGATCACGCATAAAAAAATTATTCAAATTTCATAATATGTAAATCCATGCACATTAATCCGTTTTCATCTTTACTCGTTTTCTATAAACTTAGCGTTAGGCATAAGCCTAGAAACAGGTTTTATGACTTTGAACGCCTATCACTATTTTTAAGCCTCTTCGCTCAAATATTGGAGTAAGGCTCTGGGCGACGTAAATATGAGAGGGCTGACCAAAAGGTCGAAAAAGCCGAGAAAGCTGAAGATAACAGAAAAGGAGAACCTCTGGATTCTCCAACTTATCGATAGCCCTGAGATTACCGCAGACATAAGCTATGAAGCCGACTTTTTGGTGGCGAAGGCTTGGGGAAAAGGATTGTGCGTGGCCTGCAAGGGGTCGAAGTTTCTGTGCGGAAAGACAAGATGCCCCTTGGTCGTTCGGTTGAAGTCGTACTTCCGAACTGTTCCTCTCATCCGAGGCATGGAAATGGACGGTGCCTCTCCACCCAGCGTCTTCGTTGGTCGAATAGGCTATCCCTACGTGTATGCGGGGCCACTGGTTCCTCCGGTTCACGAGGACACCAGCCTCTTTGACCTGCCCGAGTTATGGTTTGGAAAGTCCATGGATGAGATTGTTAGTTTTCGGTCAATGCTGGTGAGAGGCAAACACAGGGTTCACGTGAAGAAGTTTGAGGAAGCTGGGAAGATAATGGACGAGACTAGGGAACTCGCCCTGTCAGGTGGCCCCGTGGACGTGGAGCTAGCGTTCAAGAAGAAGCCTAGGAGGAGTTTCGTTCTAGACGATGAAGTTCAGCCTTTTGGACCATCCGCTGTCATCCGGTCCATGAATGTTGGGACCTCTCGTTGGGATCATCAGATCGAGAAGGCTTATGGAGACACGGACTTGAAGGCGGCGGAGGCTGTGGTTACTTTGCATGAGAAGGGAGTGTTGACCTCGAGGATTCAGCGGGCTTTCAGCGTGGGCACCTTTGGACTGAAGAAGCTGAGGCGTCTGGTTCCAACTCGGTGGAGCATCACAGCGGTCGACAGCATCATATCGAAGGATCTGATAGAGCAGATCAAAGCGTTTCCAGAGATCAACGAGTATCGGGTTTATGAGTCGAAGTACCTGGACAACCGATTTGAGGTTTTGATGATGCCTGGAGCATGGAGTTACGAGGCGATGGAGGCTTGGTATCCCGGCACAGTTTGGAACCCAACTGGACAGAGCGTTGTCCTCTTTTCCGACTGGGAGGGTTTTGAGGGACGCACCACCTACGCCAGAATTGGAGGGTGCTACTACGCGGCGAGGTTGGCGGTGGGCGAGATGCTTGTGAGAGAGAGGAGGCAGGCGGTTGTGGTTGTGCTGAGGGAGGTTCACCCCGGCTATATCATGCCTGTTGGAGTCTGGCAGGTGAGAGAAAACGTTAGGAGCGCTGTGAGGCAGGTTCCCCTAAAATACAACACGTTGGAGGAGGCGCTGGCTAGGATCGCAGGCCAGTTCCAAATCCCTCTGGAACGATGGATAGGAAGGAGCAAACTGCTGCAAGACGCGCTGTTTCAGAAGAAGATCACGGAGTATCTGCATAAGGGTAAGGTTACGTGAAAGTGGAAAGAAAACGGGGTTCAAAGATTTTTCTACATCGTTCTAAGTGGGAGATTGTGGATAGGGCGAGGAAGGGATTTTTTGATGGCAACCCTTTGTTGACTACTCCGCATAGGTTGGTGTGTAAGGCTTGCGGGTGTGCCCGGGAGGTCACCTACCTTTCTTATCTGAAGTCTGGGCGGTTTAAGTTAGGAAAGACAACGGTGATGGAGGTTGCCTACTCTGCTCCCACTTTAACAGGGCTTGGTCATAGCTTGGAGAGGGCTACACCCATAATGATACGGGTCAAGTGCAGAAGGTGCAGAGGCGAAATGTTGTGCAGTCCAGTGAGCCTTGAGTATTTGTTGTTCACGGCGGCGAAGGAGCAGAGGTTGGGGCAAATGTACGTTTAGATGGATTTGGCTAGCTCTACCACTCTCCTCTTTATTTCTTGCAGAACCTCGCGGTCTGAGCCGTTTGGCATGTATATGGGATCGTCGATGTCCCAGACCTGTATCCTACCCTTAACTTGTGGGAATCTTTGGAGAATCTCGTTTTTGTGGTGTTCTTTCATAGCCACTATTAGGCCGTATTCTTCAAGGTTTTTATTTTCAATTCCCTCCGGCCTCTCCTTCAAATTTTCCAAAGCATCTTCCTCTTCCAAAAACATCTTTGCGTTGGAAGCGATCTTTCTGGCGGGCTGAGTTCCAGCCGACTCCACCTCTAGATCATTTCGAAGCTTTTTCAGCAGGGCCTCGGCTACGGCGCTTCTGAAGGAGTTGCCTGTGCACACGAAGAGAACTTTCATATCTTTTCATCATGGTCCGGGGTGACCTATTACTATTTGGGCTAACACCGTTTTCAGCCTGCCCCAACAAGTATTTTATCGAACCGCTATGCTCCGATTATTGCTTTAGTCACTGCCCTAGCTTTTCACTCATTTCCTGACGTGTCAATCAGTCCACTCAATTATGCGTGTCAAAAGGGTGTTTCGGGGTTCTTCGCTTCGGGATGATTATGAAAACTGCGAGAATGGCGAACACGAGCAGCAAAGGTATTAGTGTTGGGAACTCTGGTACGACCCATGTTCCTCTTATTGTGATGTTGCGGGTTGTGTGCGTGTATGTGAAGTAGAGGAAAGTGTGAGTTCCATTACTTGACTTTATGTATATTCTCTCTACGTCGTCTACAAGGACTACCCATGGTTCACCTCTCATCAAGTCCGTGGGAATGGAGACATTGCAGAAGCCGGCAGTGCCGCCTGGACCAGTAACGCTGAATCTAATCTCTTTCTGATCTTGTCTGAAGTCGAAGTCGGAAATGGTTGAGTTGCTTTCTACAACAGCATTAAATTCCTGCCCGTCTATGAGGACAGAGAAAACAGCTGGCCACATGTTGGTCGCCGTCATTCTCCATAGTATTGACATGTTCATGTAATATGTCATATTATCGTGTGTATACGAGGTTGCATAGGACATGATTTCTTCGCACGCGATTCCGGTCTTTTTGTCCCAGTATAAACTAATATTCATAGTACCAAACTGAACGGTGTCATATACTATGGGATATGTAATGTTTACGTAGTTTACTTCTCTGTTCGCGCACGCGTAGCGCCTTGTGACAGTGCCGTTTATGGAAACCTTAAACGAAAATTCGGGTCCAAAAGTGAAATTTGCTGGAATCGGGTCGCCTGGACCTAGGTTTGAAGGAATTATACCAGTGCTAAGGTTTCCTTCACCTGTCACTATATCCCCCCACGTTACGTATGTCTCTTTCGTTCCATTCTTGTAGATCACGGTCGATCGAACAGTGACGTTGCTATTATGAACATCTAGAACTTCCATATCCATCCATGACATGTTCATCTGAAAAGGTGGTTGTTCATACCCAGGCATGTTTGACGCCCACTCAAAGGAAATATCACCGAACCCTGCCCAGTCACCAGTTTTAACACCCACACTGTATGTTCGAGCAGAAGCTGCCACTACAGAAAACATCAGTATAATTAAAAGGGCGGAAACACAAGCTGTTGACACATTTTTCTTTCCATACACTTGACTCTTCACCTTGAATCTCCTTTCTAGGCTCTACTAAATATTTCACCATAGCAAAATATAATTCTTGAGGAGAATTCCTATAGAAGAATGTTTGCGCGGGCGTATTATCTGTTAAGTCGTCTCTTTATACTACCAAATAGCGTTAAGCAAAAGGAACATTACGATGTAGGTTTTATTCCACCGCCAAGTGAACAAACGTTATGGCCCCAAGTGTCCTATTGTTGTTTGGGCTAGCACTGTTTTCAATCCAGTTTCCACCAGCGTTTCCCACGCTTTCCTCATTTCAGCCACAGAAGGTCTTTCCATGCCAAGTCGACGAAAGGTGGGGAAATAGTCTAGGAGGCAAACCTGAACTTCTGGGTTCATGCCCGCTATTCTCTCGCCCATCTCCCGAACCTCTTCCAAACTTATGAGATACCTGTTGTAGGGAATTCCAATCCCAACGAAAAGAGGCTCAGGATAATAGTTGTCAACAATGTACTTGATGATCTTCCAAGCGTTTTCTAGGTACTGCTCAGCAAGCTTTCGGTCAGCGAGTCCTGTTATCTTCATGAAGGTTTCGGTTCTCAGCCCCTTCAAGTCCGGACCAACATCTGTCACTCCCACCTCCACCAAACGATCCACATAATCCGGCGTCAAAACCGTCGCATTCGTGTCCAGATGCAGTCGGGCGCGCACATCCTGATTTAACCGCCGCAACTCCTGAAAGAACCGTGTCAGCCATGCCCTGTTGAGTGTAGGCTCTCCGCCAGATATGGCCATGCGGTCCACTCCATATCGGTTGCGCTGAGCCGTCAAAATTTCAGCGGCATCCAGCGGCTTTAGAGCCGGCGTCATGTTATCGTAGGTAACTGTGTAGTTTTGGCACTGAGGACAGCGTAGGTTACAGCCATGTGCAAAACAAGCAACCTCCACATAGTAACGACCGCTCTTCTTCACCCACCAAGGTGTGCCGACACCTCCAACCGAGTGAGGTTGAAAGCCGGAAACCCTTCGAAGCGGAATGTAACCCGTTGGCAATGTTAGACTAACGTTCATTTCGTCCCGAACAGATGTCACACAAGATGGCTTAGGCTTCCCATCAACCAGCAAAGCACAAGCGTAACATCCGCCAGTCTCGCAAGGAGCAAAAACCTTGGACTCGCCCGGAAACTTCCCAAACTCTAAACCGAGCAGTTCCAAGGCACGCTTAAGGGTAACTCGCTCCGGCACTTCAAAACGGTCGCCATCAACCACAATCGTAACATGCTTTCGAGGGATTGTGTCTACCACGTGCTCAATCGCCCTGTAAGGGCAAGCCACGTAGCAAACTCCGCAGTCAATACAAGCGGTTTCAAAGCGCTCTAGGCTGGGCTTCCCAACCCCGGGACACAAGAAGTATTCAGTGCAGAAACCACAATCCCGACACTCCTTCGAAATTCTGCGACAAACATAGAAAGAGGAAGACACAATCAAAACCCCAAATTCTCCATGTTGTTCCTCCTGTACAGAAGACAAGGAACTTCTATTGAGGTTTTCTCACATTTCGGAAACTATGTCTGGCAGTTCTTTCAGAGATTTGATGATATGCGTAGGTTGCTCAACGGATGATGTAATCTTTTCAGGATAACGGTCATTCCAACGAAAAAGAGTGGTTTTCATTCCAACCTTGTTTCCCCCAAGAATGTCTTTGGATACTCTGTTGCCGACCATCATGGCTTCTTCGGGTCGAATATTCACCCTCTTTAAAGCCTCCAAGAATATCCTTTCATCCGGCTTCTCAAACCCAACATCAACAGAAGTAAGTATGATGTCAAAATACTTTTCTAGTCCAACTCTCCTCAAGGCAATTCTCACATGTTCTTCCCTGGAGGTAACAGTGTTAGTTATTATTCCAAGCTTACATTTTCTCTTCAACTTCTGTAAAACTTCGTCTACATAGGGAAGCTTCTGCAGCTCCACCTCCCACAAGTGCTTGCCACCCGCACTTTCCTCTGCAAGAAGCGTATCGCCAAGATCAAAGAAGATCGCCCTTATCAAATCCGCCTGTCCACCCAACCCCGTGCAAACCCAACTTAGTTTTCAACATCCTCATAATCATTTTCCTCCACCAAAAAACTCCGCAAGCTTTCTTGTCTCTGGCCTGCTCAAAATCTCAGCACACCTCCTTGGGTCCAAAGCCCTAAAATCAAGGTTAAGCGTTGCCAAGAGTCTCTGAACACCCTTTGCTAAGTGCGGAGCTGCCAGCACCCCACGAACTTCACGGCTCACCGTAGCCTTAACAGAGTCCACATACTTCGCCAGCTGCAAAGCAGCCTCCCTACCAGCCGTCTTCCTTTTAATTTCAACAACTACAAATTTTCCGTCCTTATCAATTCCATAGATGTCTACAAATCCGGGCTCAACTTTCTTCTCATATGTAATCGGTTTAAAACCCTGTTCCAAAATCTCTGGTTCAAGCAGAATCGCCTTCTGCATGTCTTCCTCGCTTGCGTAAAGAGAAAACTTTCCCTTGTCAACCAAGCTGAGAGCTGAAAGTAGGTAAACGTGATCAAAAAACATCCTAACAGACTCTGAAGGTTTCCTCCTTACAGCCCTAACCTCTAAAACATCTTTAGTTACACGGGTTTGAAATAAACATCCCGGTGGTTGCCAGTTCACAGGTTCATACCCGGCGGGTCGATGAACCAGCACCGACCCATCTTCCTTGATCATAGCGATCCGCTCGCCAGGCTCCAGCTTTGAACTCGCCCTACCCCGATACTCCACCCAACAGTTTCCAACTATGATTAGAGCTTTACGATCCGAAAGCGCTTTTCTAACGAACTCCGCCGCCTCTTCAACGGTCGGATTTTCCAGAACCACCAGAGACTTTCGACTCAACACCTCGACTCGCCAACAACCTTTAGAAGCCAAAGAACACAGATAAAACTTCTGAAAAGCCATGGCAACATGGAACAAAAAACGCGAAGTCATGCACCACTACAACTTTCTAGCCCCTATTTACGACACCCAATACAGTGAGGAGCAAGACGCAAAGATGAAGGCGGCATTAAGCAACATAAAACTCAAAAAAGACAGCCTTGTGCTAGATGCTGGCTGTGGAACCGGCTTGCTCTTCAAACATGTGGGGAGACCGGCAAAACTTCTCGTAGGCCTAGACATATCGTCAAGAATCCTAAGGGAAGCGAAAAAACGCGCGAAAAAACTTCCCACAACAGCCGTTGTTCGCGCCGACGCCGACTTCACACCATTCAAAAACAATGTTTTCGATGCAACTTTCGCCATAACCCTTTTGCAGAACATGCCAGATCCCTTAGTGACGCTTCATGAATTGAAGAGGGTTAGCAAGGACCATGCGTTCATTGTTGCCACAGGATTGAAAAAGGAGTTCTCCCGAGAAGCCTTCGTGAAGCTGTTGCAGAAAGCGGAGTTAGAGTTTTCAATAATGAAATCGAATGGTGAACTGAAGGGATACGTCGCTGTTTGTTGGAAGGAGAGAAAACACTTAAAAGAACGCTTTCCGTCGTATAAAATGAGGACTGAAAATGCCAACACACGGTAGTTTGGCAAAGGCAGGGAAAGTTCGCTCCCAAACTCCAAAGATTGAGCGAACGCCAAAGAAGAGACGCATCCCAAAAGTGCGGTGTCGACGCAACTACGAAAAAAGGATAATTCTTCAGCGGAAGTCTGGCCAGAACTGGGGTGAAAGTTTCCAGGGTGGACGGGGTGGACGGCGCGGACGGAGTGGGCGGCGGTAGTTTCAAGATTTTTGATTCAAATGTCCTAGCTAATCTGTTCGAAGTTTTAGGTTACCACACCCATACGGTGTAGCTCATCTTGGAGGCCGTCCCTTGTCTGTTTCAGTCTCTGTCTCTGTTCCACGTACTCGTCGCCGCCTATCTTGCCAGCCTTAAAGTCTTTGTCGAGTTTCTCTATTTGGTCGTCGATGTCTGCTAGTCTGGCTCTGAGCTGGTCCACGTAAGATATGGCGGTGGCCGGCTCCATAAGCTGGGTTGGTGTAAGTGAGGCTTTGATCGTTCCGTCCTCGATTCTCAGTATTCTGTTGGCGACTCTGGCCACGCTGGGGTCATGCGTGACCATAATGATAGTTTTGCATAAGTCATGATTTACCTTCGTTAGGAAGTCGACAACGATTTTGGCGTTGACGGTGTCGAGTTCGCCCGTGGGCTCATCCGCCAACAGAACTGGAGCGTCGTTTGCCAGTGCTGCGGCTATGGCCACGCGCTGCTGTTCTCCACCGCTCAATTCTTCGGGCTTGTGCTTGGCCCTGTCTGTTAAGCCCACCACTTCTAGTAATGTCTTAACTTGTTCCATTCTCTTGCTACGGGAAACTCCCATGGCTATCATAGGTAGCTCGACGTTTTCGGCTGCGGTTAGGGTTGGTATCAGGTTTAAGGTTTGGAAGATGTGGCCAACGGTTTTTCTTCGGTACTCGATGAGTTGTGAGGTGGATAGGGCGGTTACTTCGGTGTCGCCAACTAGAACAGAGCCTGCTGTTGCCTTGTCTAGTCCGCCCACGATGTTGAGCAGGGTGGTTTTTCCGCTTCCGCTAGGACCGATGACGGAAACCATTTCGCCTTCCTTAACGGACATGGTTAGTCCTCTGAGGGCCTGAATCTCAACTTTTCCGATGCGGTAGACTCTGATCAAATCCTTAACGGTTATTCCTAGGCTTTTCAACCTACTCGCACCATCCTCTCAAGTCTTGAAGCATATCTTCTCGTCATTAGGATTATCGGAATTATGGTTGATGCAAACACGAGGACAAAACAGGTGAGCAAAATCAGCAACATGTCCATGGGGAATACCATGTGATGAGCAAGGATGGAGTAAGAGAAGGGATTTGTGTTAGAGGCAACCACGTTTCCCCTTACAACAACTAGACCTACAGCAGCACCAAGAGCCACAGCGAACACGACAACGGCTAGATTCTCTGCCAGGACCATCGTAACCAACTGCTTGAAGGATAGACCGCGCACACTCATAATCGACACTTCTCTACTTCTCTCCCTTAAACTCACCGAGGTGACTAAGGCCGTTCCTATAGACGCTATCACAACGGCGAAGGCGACGCCGAGGAGCTGAACATTCAATGATCCGCTAAGCAGAACATTACTCTGCCACTCTTCAAGTTGCTCCGCAACCGAGTCGACAGTGCTGATGTTTTCTGCTTCAAGTTCTCGAATCTGATCCGCCACAGCCTTTCCGTTGGCTCCAGATGCCAGCTTCACCAAAATCCTTCCAGTTGCAGAAACTTCTTCCTCTACAATGTTGTAGAAGTCCTCGGGCACATAGGAATGGTAAGACGCCCAATCGTAGCCATTAAAGCGCATAATTGTGTATTCATCTTGGGGTGGTTCTGGACCGAAAAACCCAACGATCCTCAATATATGAACCTCGGAGCCGATGGTCAGAGCGATTGTGTCGCCTAAACCCAACTCGAGCCTTGACGCCGTATTGCGATCCAGTATTATTGTGTTGTTGTCTGTTGCCATTTGGTGGAATGCTGTTTTAACGTCGTTGCCAGTGAACAACTCACTTTCGTAATGGGCTGTTTCAAGCCACTTCTCTGGGTCTGCCGCTCTTAGGGTCATTATCTGATAGGCTGACGATGCGGAGAAGGAATACTCTAGGACTGCGGAAGATACTCCCGGGAGACTTTCTATCTCGCTCATGGTGTAGGATGAGTTTATCAAGGTGGTTAATTGGGCGCTTATGTCGGCACCTATACTGTATTGGATTTGGCGGATGGTGTAGTCCCGTTCGCTTGCGTAGACTCCAGTCGCTTGAAAGCTATAAGCTATGATTAGGGCAATGAGGAAGGCTATTGAAGCCACTCTAGTCGGGTTCCTCTGAACGTTCTTAGTGGCTAGGGAACCCAAATCGCCTAGAAATCTTGCAGCCTTCGTGGTTAGCTCCTGAAACTTCAAGGACCCGTAAATAAGAATCTTCGTAAGGCCCCAGAAGAAAAGAATGGGCCCTATATAATGCAACACGTATACGTCCATGAATATCCACATCCCCAACAGAATCATAAGAAGAATGTTCGTTGTAGGCGGAGGTCTCCCCATCAGCGTAGCCACGTTTATCCCCAAGAGCCACATAGTTATCTTGTAGGTGCCAAGGAATAACGCAACCCAAGGCGACCTACTCTTGTAGGGCTTAACTTCCTCCACGTACCTGTACTCTCTTAAAGCATCTACGGCTTGGAGCTGCGAGGCTCTTCTCGCGGGTTGAAAGATTGAGAGGAGGGTTATGGCGACACTGAAAATCACTGCAAGGGTGACGGTGTCCGTTCCGATGACTGGCGCGCCGCTGAACCATCGACCTCCAGCTGCCGTGGCGAAAAAGGGGTTCAATACTAGGCTGAGACCTATCCCAATTAGACCTCCTATAAGCCCGATTAAGGCGGCTTCGCTCAAAAACATTCTCAGGAGTTGACCTCTTGAAAACCCCTTTGTTAGGAGGAGGCCTATCTCTCGGCGTCTCAGGTTTAGAGAAACATCGGACACCGTGGTTCCCATGTACCAAGCCATGAAGAAGACAGGTAGGGCTGTGATGAGGAATTGAAATTTCATGATTTGCGACACAAATCGACAGTTGTTCAATGCAATCTCTAAATGGTTCTCTGCATATGCTCCCCAACTCAAAACTTCATTGTTGATCTGAGAAGTAATGGTCCTAACCCTGTCTATAGACGTGTCTATGCTCCAAGGGCCGATCAGTGCTTCTCGATCAAGAGAGACTAGGATATGCGTGTCTATGGGGCTATAGGGAGGAGACATGGCATAAACAGCGTCAAGAAGCCCAGCGAATGTCTTGTTCCAGTCTGCAATCATAAGATTCTCTTTGTAAACGTATTCTTGAGAGGTAACTGTTAGTGCGCCGAAGGGACTTGGATAGTGGTAGTACTGACCCAAAGCAATCAAAGACGCCTTGTCATCGAGCTCAACAAGACCAACCACCGTAAGGTTTAAGGTTATCCATTCTTCGTTGGGCCGTTGAGACTCGGTGTCCCCCCCGAGCCACACGGAAAAATTAGCAGAGAGAACATCTCCTATCTTCAAGTCGCTAGCGCTTGGAGAATCAGCCCACAAGTAGGTTTCATTTGCTCCAAGGGAAGAGGAGCCGTTTGTCACTGTTAACCCGTTGTAGACGCGAGAGTCTTCTGAGATTCCCGCAACTGTAAAATATGTGGTTTCGTTGCCTACCTGAACCATCCAACCTGCCCTTGAAATCGCTTCAGTACTGGCTATACCCTCAATGTCAGAACCGGAAATACGGTCAGCCACCTCTGTGGCGTTAGCCGAAGACCAAATCGACGTGCCAACTTCAATAGGAACATCGTCGATGATTATTGTTCCCGGCCCCCAACCACCCCGCACCACAATGTCTACAGGAACATAGCTGAGTTGCTGATCGAGAGTTCGCTTCGCCGCTGTATCAGCCCCTACGTTTATTCCAGTGAAAAAGGTTGAAGCCAGCACGACACCCAACAGTAACGCTACAAACAACTTCCACGAACGAAAAACCCTCTTAAACCCATAAATAAGAGTTAAACCCCTAACCACATGAAACCGCCAACTTTCTAGTTAACCTAAAGCCTTATTAAGTCTATTTTTTAGAACAGCCAAAACACAGATTTTGCGCAACTGTCACGATCATTTCTGCGCTTTGCAATCAAAATCAAACGCTCTACACCGACCTATTAGACTCCTCTCCTCCTAGGGTCCCCTGTTTGGACCTAAATTCCTTCCTTCCAGTTCTTATCCATTCAAAGATTTCTTTCTTAACCATGAATAAAAGAACTGATAGAATTTTGGAAATGGTTTACTGTGAAATCTTAGTGTATACGTCAGGTTGAGTTTGATTAAATGTCAATGTTGTTGGCTTAATGGGTTTAATTGTACAAACAAATGAGAGTAACTCGAAAATCTTTGTCACGTTATAATGTACCGAAAAAGTCTGAGCATCGTTTTTCGGAATTATGTTCAGTGTCTCTCCGATTCCCCAGTCTTCCATGCCTTTTGGAAGGAATACTCTAACCTCTGTCTTATTTTCATTGTATTTTATGTTTGTACTCTGAATTTCCTCAATAGTTGCGTTTTCTACAGTGAGAATTAACCATACTGAAGCATCAATTCCTCCTCTATTACGTATCATCAATTTTACTGGAAGATAGACCTCATAGTGGAGGTTTAGTGAATCACTTGACTCTAACTTGTAATCAATTAGCGGTCGGTTTGTAATTTCCCAGACTACTACACCTACTACGATTGGAGCCAAAATGCATGTGAAAAATAGAATCGCAATGGTGCTTTTTCTCATTTCAAATCCGAGACAATGTATACATAGATTTATTTTAACTTTTTCAAGAGTTCAGTATCGAGGACTTAGCCAGCCTATCCTATTGTAGCGGGGAGGTCCCCCATGCTGGTCTTCATAGGTTGCCATTTCAACTCTTTCCATCTGTTCAGCTCTATACTTGCTTCCACAATAGGTGCAACGATAGTACGAAATTCTTGGTTTTGCTTCCACATCTCTCCAATGAGCCATAAGTCTCTGTCTTACTCGACCTTGCCCAATGTAGACAATTTCACCATTAGAATCTCCTAATTCATAGACTCCATAGGTGTCATATTCTCTATCAATGTTTTCTTCATCGAAAATACTCCATCGTTTTGCAAGAGGCAAGAAACACACCTCCAATTTCTGCGTATATAGAACTTTCTTTCTTAAATCTTTAGTACAACTTGAAATGAAAGAGCGAGTAGCAAGTTATATAAGAAAATCGTCAGAAAATGACAAAGGGTGTCTATATGAAGAAGCATACCCTTGCGTTATCCCTTCTAATAATGGGATTGCTTTTGGGTCAAATTCAAATTGCTGAAGGACTTCAGGAGACTTATGAATGGAATATTCCTGCAGATAGTGGCTATAATACATACCAAGTGTCTCTCATCACCTCAGATAGTTGGCAAGTTGATACTACAGTCAAAATTACATTTAGGTTGACAATGACTTCTAAAAGTTCTGTCTTAGACCATACAGAAACAAATTCAGTCAGGATTGTATTGAGCAGTGAAAATTTCATAATGGATTCTGGAACTCAAACGGAAACTGTAACACTCACAAACATTGGTGATTACTGGGAGAAGGAAGTTTCCTTTTACATCCCAGCAGAGAAAGTGAATAGAGGACAAACTCTTAATGTTTCAATAACTCTTGTAGTGGACATAGATGAAATTGACAACATCCAGGAAGAAAGTTGGAATCATGTAGGGGAGAATTATGACTATCCAATATATGTTAGTCTCTATAGACCTATTTTGTCAACTTTGGAATTGATTCTAGTAGCTACCGTAATAGTAATCATTGTTGCTGGAATCGTTGGATTTGTAGTTTACAGAAGAAGGAAAGTGTCTGTAAAAACCCCCTCTCCTACATTGCAATAACTCTCTTCCACTGAATACGAATATCAAGCAAGATGAAGTAAACACCATCATTTTGTATGCGTGTCAATTAGTGCTCCTACAAATACCTCAACAATCCCAGTCATAGCACTGTTTATCACTATTAGATAATTGTAAGGAGAGAGTATTTGGAGCCTATTAAAGGTAGAATGTTGAAAACAGTATTTTCTCAGGAAAAACTGATTGCGTCAAAAATGGGGGACAGCCTAGGTGGGTGATTTAAAAGTTAAACCTTAACGCAAACACATAACAGCATCCACACTTCAGGGATAGAAGCGTCGTATAGTGCGCGGAAAAGGAATGGTGTCCATCACGCTTTCCAGGTCAAGCATCCACGCGAGCAACCGCTCAACCCCCAACCCAAAACCAGCGTGAGGAACTGTTCCATACCTTCTCAGGTCAATGTACCATTCGTAGTCCTCTTGCCTCAAGCCAGACTCCTTCAGCCTTTCAATCAACTCTTCTTTGTCGTCAACTCTTGCCCCACCCGTGGTAAGCTCACCTATCTTTGGAACAATTAAGTCCACTGACATGGCGAGTTCCGGGTTCTCCCTGTACGTTTTGCAGTAGAAAGCCTTTATCTGCTTGGGATAGGCGTAAACGAAAATGGGTCCGCCAAACTCTTCTGCTAAAGCTCTCTCCTCGTTGAACCCGAAGTCTTCCCCCCACTTAATTCCGAACCCTCTTTTGTGGAGTCTCTCTATGGCTTCTTTATAGGTGGTCCTTCCAAACGGTGTCTCTATCTTCGCCAGTTTTTCAGCATCTACCCTTAGACTCTCAAGTTCTTTTTTGCACTGTTCGGCGACACTATGACACACGTAGCTCACGAGGTCTTCTTCTAGGAGCATCATGTCATCTATGGTGGCAAACGCTTGTTCAGCCTCTACGTGCCAGTACTCCGTAAGATGACGTATGGTTCTGCTCTTTTCAGCCCTAAACGAGGGCGCCAAACAGTAAACTTTCTCCGACGAGTAGATCAGCGCTTCGAGATGCAGTTGGGCGCTCTGAGTGAGGTAAAGGTCTTTATCAAAATACTTCAGTCCAAACAGGGTGGCGCCACCTTCACAGGCGCTGGATATAAACATGGGCGGCGAAACTTCGATGAAGTCTTGCTTTCTGAAGAACTCGTGGATAAACTTCAGCACCCCACTTCTCACTTTCATGATGGTGCCCATCTTTCGACTTCTAAGCCACAGGTGTCGAACGTCTCGCAGAAACTCTTTGCTCTGATCCTTCGTTATGGGAAAAACCTCAGCCAGCCCAATTATCTTCAACTGGTCTGTGGATAACTCAAACCCTCCGGGAGCACGCCTATCGCTTCTTGCGGTTCCACCCAAGGCAACAGAGGACTCAAGGGTGACCTTCTGAGCGTCAGCCCAAGCTGAACCGCCCTTCTTCACAGTGCATTGAATGATGCCCGTGGAGTCGCGTATTACTAGGAAAATGGTGTCTTTGCTCTCCCGTTTCCGATAAACCCAGCCTCTAATGTTCGCCTTTTTACCTCTATATCTCCCGCTGAAAATTTTGTCAATAGCTGTGAAGGGCATGGTGACTCGCTCAACCTTCCATAATGCTATTGCATCATTAAATTTAAATGCTTACATTGAAAATGGCGGCTAACGGTAGCGACTAAAGGTTTCACAGGCTCTGTCATTTTGATAAAGCCTCATGCAATCCTAACCCTTAAATCTGCCATAAAAGGCTGTATTAATGATTAGGCATGGTTAATCGAATGAATCTGTCTAAGGTTGGAGTGCTTCAACTCTCTTTTGTGGCAATAGCCAGTGTGGTTTTTGTTGAGGGCGTGATTGGATTAGCTACTAACAGCCTAGCCATCCTAAGCGACGCAGCCCACGCCCTCTTTGACACAATCACAACACTCATTCTGCTTGTTACAACCAAGCTTTCTTTAAAACCTCCTGATGAAGACCACATGTACGGACATGGCAAAATTGAGCCGATAGGAGGTTTGATAGGTGGAGTCGCCCTCATTGGTTTAGCAGCCTTCTTGATTGTGGAAGCCGCTATCCGAGTAGTAACCATGACTGGAATAACCCATTTGGCAATAGGCTTTTGGGCCGTAGGCTACACGTTAGCCGTTGATTTCTTCAGAATTGGGACAATGTGGGGGAGGGTTAAAAGTAGCCTAACAATGAAAGCTAATCTCTATCACGCTCTCTCAGACTTCGCATCAACAATCATCGCCCTGTTCGGTTTTGGGCTCACATACATTGGTTTTCACGATGGAGCAGACGCCGTTGCCTCCATTGTGTTGGGTTCTCTCTTAATTTATCTAAGCATTAGCTTGGTTCGCGGCAGCTTCGGCGAACTCACCGACGCGATTTCCGTGGGCATTGCTAAAGACATACGGAAGAAAATCCAAGAAACTGAGGGAGTGGTTGCCTGCCGAGAACTGAAAGTCAGAAGAGTGGGCGCCAAAACCTATGTGGAAACCACCATTTGTGTACTAGGTTCTATGGGACTGGTTGAGGCACATGACGTAGGATCAAGAATCGAGTCTGACATCGTCAAATCGTACGGAGACTCCACAGTCACGATTCATATCGAACCAGCTGGAAAAGAGGAACCCATGGAAAAACAAATAGAAACCTTAGCGAAAAGCGTAGAAGGCGTTAGAGGCGTCCACAACATGAGCAACGTGTATTCAAAGGGAAAACTGTACATCACCCTACACGCCATGGTTGACCCACAGCTCTCCCTCGAAGAATCCCACAACATTGCCGAAAAAATCGAACAGAATATGCGTCGAAAAATGGAGAGCATAGAAAACGTGACGGTGCACATTGAACCATACGCACTAGAACTGCAGAGAGAACTCTTGGTTAGAGACGAGCAAATTGAGAGAATTATCAGGCAGGTAATTGAGGCACATCCCAGCATTCAGAAATTAAATAGAGTCGTTACCTATATGAGCGAAGGAAGACGCTACATCGACATTGACTGCTCCTTTGACAAGAGCGTTTTAGTAGAAGCCATGCACAACACGGTTTCTCAAATCGAAGGAGAAGTCAAGAAGAAATTCAGAGAAGCCGTAGTCACCATTCACGCAGAACCTTCTTGATAGAACGCGATTTCTCGCATTGCCATAATTGTCCGTTACATTTTCAAAAGCCTGCTTAATAGACACAGAATCTTTCCTCTTCATCGGCTATGTCAAAAAGCTGGTTCTGTGCCTCCCTTGCATTTGCTTTTCCCTTCTGTGGAATGCCGCTTAGATGAGCCACTCTAGTCCATTTCTTTCCAACATCATACAACGCTTAGACAAGGCGACCAGCTGCTTTTCTCTAACAACCTCGCCTGCCTCCTTCAAGAATCTTGAGTAGAGATACCCTGTGAACAAAGCCCTCCACCATCTTTCTCATTCTTAGCCCCACCACTCTTCATAAACAACACATTTAAACCTTTAAATAAAGAATAGGAGAAGCGGAACGGCGGAGAAACGGATGAAGTTTTCGCTTATAAATCCCAGTCCTAACGTAGAACTTCCAGTGTCGGAGAAACGGAAGGCCATCGGTTCATGGCCCCCACTGGGAACGCTCTACATAGCCACTTTTTTGAAAAATGAGGGCGTCGAGGTTTCTTTGCTAGACCAAGCGGCTCAAGGCTTTTCAGTAAAGGAGACGGTTGACTGGGTTAAGCGGGAAGACCCTGACATCCTCGGCTTTTCCACCTTGAGCAGTTCAGGCCGAACAGCGGCAATCATTGCAGGGGAAGTGAAGAAGGAAAATCCCAATGTGACAACGGTTTTTGGCAACTACCACGCAACCTTTAACGCAGAGAGAATTCTCAAAACATACCGTTTTGTGGACGTGATTGCTCGGGGGGAAGGTGAACCTGCCAGCCTCGAACTTGTAAAATGTTTGGAGAAAAAGGGTAGCCTCAAAGAAGTTTTAGGTATTACCTTCAGAAAGAAAGAACAAATCGTCTCAACGCCTGATCGACCGCTGATCAAGAAAATTGACTCCCTCCCATTTCCTGACCGTGAACTGTTAGATGCTGAGTACCACTCAACGATCGTGGGAGCAAACATCGCACCCAAAAAGTTCACCAGCATAATCTCCTCTCGGGGATGCGTGTATCGCTGTCGCTTCTGTGGATGCCGCAAGTTCGCTAAGAATATCTGGAGACCCAGATCTGTGGAAAATATTTTGGAAGAGCTGCGCCTGTTGGTGAGCGAGGGGTACAGACAGTTTCTCTTTGTGGACGACAACTTCGCCCTAAACCAGAAGAGAGTGGTAAAGCTCTGCCGAGAGATTAGAAGAGAGAAAATGGACATAGAATGGATATGCGACTCGCGTGTCGACCACTGCTCATACGATATGTTACGGGAAACCGTGAAGGCAGGCTGCATAATGGTGTATTTTGGAATTGAAAGCGCCAATCAATGGGTCTTAAACTATTACAATAAGCAGGCAACCCCTGAACAGGCTGAAGCTGCGGTTAAAAACGCTAGAAAAGCAAGAGTGGATGTTGTTGTAGGCTCATTTATAGTTGGTGCACCAAACGAGACGAAACAGGAGATACAGAACACCCTCAAGTTTGCGCAACGCCTAGACCTAGACGTCCCGCAGTTCAACATTCTAGGAGCCTTCCCTGGAACAGACCTCTGGGACGAACTCACAATGAAGGGCGTCATAAACGCAGATCAACACTGGGAAACCGGGCTCTGCGTGTCCGAGGTTTCTCCTGACACCGTTCCATATGAGGAAATTCAGCAGATGATCCACGATTATTTCTACGATTTCTTACTGCGCCCAAGCTACATTGCGGCACAGGTGATGAGAACGTTGAAAAGCCGATATCGAATCAACGTCATCATCAACAATTTAAACCGAAGAGGAGACATTGCTGAAAGCTTACGTCAACTTACATAGTTAGTAAATGACAGAAATAATGCGCGCCTGTAGTTCCTCTAACTTGCTTAAAGCCAAGACAGTAAATATAGCGAAGATTATGTATTTAATTTAAATTTGGAGGCGAGAGGAATGCCGGTTGTAAGAGTTGACATGTGGGAGGGCAGAACAGAGGGAGAAAAAGAAAAGTTGATTAAAGGTCTAACAAGGGCATTCGTTGAGATTGGAATGAAAGCCGAATGGGTAACCGTGATTCTCAATGAAATCCCGAAGAGCAATTGGGGCATAAGTGGAAAACAGGCTTCAAAGATGGAATATTGATAGAACACGGACGCTTTCTCTTAACCCACTAACATAACTTCGAGTGCTTTGTGCGTGGGCGTCTCATAGCTAAGGGATGCCCAAGGGATAATTTTGTACTGATGAGTCTATGAAAAGGCTTAAGTCAAGCTTTAATGTCCCATGAAAGGGTGGTTTAAGAATCGAGGGATGGTTTATAGATGCGTAAGACCGTGGTGGATATGCCGCCATTCTATGTCATGGAAGTGATGGAACGAGCTCAGGAACTCGAGCGCCAACGACGACCAATCATCCATTTAGAAGTGGGGGAACCCGACTTTCCCACCCCCAGCTGCATCATGGAGGCTGCAGCGAAGGCGATACGCGACGGAAAGACCTATTATACGTCAAGCGTCGGGCTTCTGGAGTTAAGAGAAGCCATCGCTGAACACTTTCTTGAAAAGTATGGCGTCTCCGTTTCCTCTGACCAAGTGATTGTTACGAACGGGTCTTCGCCGGGCCTACTGATCACGTTTTCCGCCCTACTTGAGGAAGGGGACGAAGTGGTAATTTCGAATCCCCACTACTCGTGTTATCCCAACTTCGTCACTTTCTTGAGTTGCACCCCGAAGTTCGTAAAGGTCAGTGAACACGATGGCTTCCGGTATAACCCAGAAGACATAAAGGAAAAAATCGGTCCTAGGACTAAGGCAATCGTGATCAACTCGCCTGGGAACCCTACTGGACAAATCCTTGATACTGACACTATAAGCCGAATCGCCACGCTTGGTCCCACTGTAGTTTCAGATGAGATATACCACGGGCTTGTGTACGAGGGAAAAGCGCATTCGATCCTAGAGTTCACGGAAAATGCGTTTGTTGTCAGCGGGTTTTCAAAGCAGTTTGCCATGACAGGGTGGCGCCTCGGATATGTCATAGCTCCAAAGAAGTACGTGCGCCCTCTGCAAAAGTTGGTGCAGAACTTCTTCATCTCCGCAAATACCATAAGCCAGTGGGCTGGCATCGCTGCCCTTAAAGAAGCAGCCTCCGACGTTCAGCGCATGGTCAACATCTTCGACAAGAGGCGGAAGCTGATTATTCAGTGCCTCAGGAAAATCGGGTTCGGCATAGCAGTGGAGCCCACCGGAGCGTTCTACGTTCTCGCCAACGCCAAGAGTTTCACCAACGATTCGCTGAAGTTCTCCTTTGAGTTGTTGGAGAAGACAGGTGTTGGAACCGCTCCTGGAATTGACTTTGGGCGCAACGCGGAAGGATACATAAGGTTTTCCTACGCTAACTCGATTGAAAACATTTCTAAGGGCATGGACAGGATCCAGCAGTACCTTAAGATCAAAGCTGAAAAACGCTCAGAAACATGAGAATATCCTATGCCTTGAACCACTTGAAGATTAGATACTGTATCTGTTCCATTTCTAGGTCGGGTATGGCTATTATGAACCGTTTCCTCACTGTGGTGGCGAGGCGTCCAGCCTTCACTACCTCGGTGGCTGTAACCTCGTCCTTCGTCTTCTTCACTGACACCATGTAGGGAGCATGGTCCACGCCTGGCCCGTGCTTATAGACTGCAAAGTCGCACCCGTACTTTATGCCCGGGGTGACGATGAGTCCATGGTCACGCAGGTCCCGATACACCGCATATTTAAGGTCGAATTCTTCGTACAGCCTTTTCGCCCTTCTCCTCAGCTTTAAAAAGCCGACTTTGGTATTTTCAGGTCCCTCCGTCACGGTGATTATTCTTCTCTCCACTAGGTAGAGCCCCTCCATGAGGTCGAGAATGAGGGGGACATCAAAATCCTCAGCCTTAGGCTTGGGAATGCCCATGGGCTTTCCGTAATATCCAAGCTTGTAGAGTTCCGATCCATTAACCGGGTTCCACACAACCAAAAAGTTTTCGATGAACTCGGTCTCGATCTTTTCGGGCATCTATCGTCTCCCTTACATGGCAAACGTCAGTATGCGAGCGGCGTCAGAGGCGTCTTCAGCCTTGTCTGCGGTGTCTTCCAGAAGAGCGATAACGTCCCTTAAGAGAAGTAGCGCGGGAATTTCTATGTGGATGTTAAGAATTTTCACCTCTAGCTCCCGATAGAGATCATCCACGATTCTTTCAGCAACCTCTACCTCTTTGGCTTTCTCCAAAGTCTTCGCGGAGCCGTAATTCAGCGTCATGACGGTTTCTCGAAGCTTTGAGATGGTTTCAAACACAGCCTCCGAAAACTTCATCAAATCATTTTTGATTTCTGGAGCCACCTTCCATTTTCTCTCCATGATCTCCATTAGTCGAAACGCTATGCCTTCGCAGAAATCTGCGATTTCGCTTGTTAGGTTGGTGAAGCGAAGAAAGTCCTCTCGACTAATTAAAATAGCTCCTATCTCAGCAAGCTCCTGCGCAACCATGCGTCTCGCCGTGTCCACATTGTCCCTTAACTCCTTGATCTCGGTGAACAATTGTTGAGCCGACTTTTTGTCTTCCCTCACGAAGCTGTCCATCATCTGCGGAACCTTGCGGGTGGTCTCCAACACCTTTCTCAGGTGCTCTTGACAAACGCTGAGGGCTCTTAGTTTCACCCGCTGCTCGGTCTCTACCGGAAAAACCATGAATTCTGTCCCTCGAAAGTCTGTTAATATCTAACATATTACATGCAGCGAAGCTTAAAAAGGATAGCGAAGAAATCCGAAGGCTCCTAATGGAGTGATCATCTACTAACTCTCGATCGGTTGCCCCAACTCTTTAAACTCTTTTTTGTAGCTGAAGTAGGCGTGAAACAGCTCAGGAAGCTTGGTGATCTTGTTTCTCACCTGCGTCCACGTGTCGCGGTCCCGTATAGTCACCGTGTCGTCTTCAAGCGTTTCGTAATCAACAGTAACTCCAAGCGGGATGCCAACTTCGTCCGCTCGTGCGTATCGTCTCCCAATCGATCCCGACTCGTCGTATTCCACTGTGAAGCCCGAGTTGATCAGCAGTTGGTAGACCTGCCTCGCCTTTTCTGGCAACCCCTCCTTGCTCACCAACGGAAAAACACCGACTTCCATGGGTGCGAGGTCTCGTGGAAGGCTCAGCAGCGGTCGCCCCTTCTTCGTTTTGTAAGCGTATTCCAGAGTCACGTAAAAAAGTCGATCTGAACCAAAACTAGGCTCCACCACATGTGGGATGAACCGCTTACCTTTTTCTTTCACCTTTTTATGGGTAATTTCAACGTGCTCTGGCAAGATTTTGAAAGATCCAACGATGTGGAAGCCTTGTTTCTTAAATGAAGTTTCCAACTCTCTCGGATCTGCGGTGGAGAGGAGTTTGACAACCCCTGATGCGCCCTCCTTGAAGGCTGGACCGATTTTGGACATGATGGGTTTAACGCTTACCTCCTCTTTTACGATAGGCTTTTCGTGTTTTTTGAACGTGGTCAAGTCGACACCGCTGAACTCCATGTGACGTCTTAGATCATAATCCGTCCTGTAGTTGTGCCCTGAGACCTCCACCCAACCCCACCTTTCCAAGTAGACCTGCTGGTCGTATCCCTGCACTGAATAGTGGGCTCTTTCCCAATCCAGCTTCTCGATGAAACGCTGTTTGTCTTCCGGCACTCCTAACTCGGCTAGAAAATGCTTGGACAACACCATGAAGAACGCTTGCCACTCCGTCCTTATTAGCCCCTTACTCAAGGCTTCCTTAGCCGTGACTTCGATGGGTTCCTTTACACCCTTCAACACCCTTTCCGCTGGTAGCAGCCTCAGAGTTTCGTTTTCCATCTCCTTCAACATTGTGCACCGTGACTCCTCAGGATCAAAGAAGAATTCAAGATCCATGATAGTGAATTCCCTCAATCTTATTGGGCCTTGCCTTGGCGAGATTTCGTTTCTAAGCGCGTGACCGATAATAGCAACCCCTAACGGAAGCTTTCCTCGTGCATATTCATAGATGCGTTTGTATTCAACGAAAATTCCCTGAGCCGCTTCAGGACGACCGTAGCCTATGGCTTCAGAATATGGTCCAATGGTGGTTTTGAACATGGTTAAGAAAGGTTTGGGTTCACCAAAGTTTCCGCCACACTCTGGACATTGAATCTCTCGCTTGTTGATTTCGTTCATTAACTCTTGGAGGCTGAGTTTTTCGGTGTCCGCCTCGCTCATCCCTGCGAATTCCAAGAGCAGGTGGTCGGCTCGAAACTTTCTTTTACACGCGTTGCATTCCACTAGGGGTTCCTGGAAGGCTTCCACGTGGCCAGAGGCTTCAAACACCTTCCCGGGCATAATCACCGATGTCTCGATCTCGAATAGTCCAAGTCTGCGGATAAAGAAATCTCGGAGTCTGTCTTCAATCTTCCTTTTCAATGTTGAGCCTAACGGGCCAAGGGTTACGAAACCGCTTACGCCACCATAAATTTCAAAGGAGGACCAAAAGAAGCCTCGACGTCTCGCCATCTCGCTTATGATTCCATACTTATCTGCGGACTGCATGAGCCCTTTTCAACTCCGCGTTTCTGTAGGGTTTACAGAAACCTTAATGCGTTGCTCGATAATAAAGCAAACGTTGTTTCTGAAGGCGGATAATGAAATAGGTCGAATAAAAATTATAAACCCGCATGATGCATCGAACTTGAGTGGTCTCAGATTTGGATAAAGCAGTCTTGATTGAACGGATGATCATAGACAGCATTTTGAGTTATGCGCAGATGCTTCATCCCAGAGAGGCTGTTCTTCTTCTGAAAGGAAAAGTGGATAAAAACAAAATTTTAGTTAACGACACGTGGATACCGCCGCTGGCAACCCATGGAAACACCTTTTCCACTTTCCCTTTACACATGCTTCCGATAGATTTTTCCATCATAGGTGTGGCGCATTCCCACCCGTCAGGAGTTCTGCATCCTTCCATCACGGACTTGAACAAGTTTTATGGTAGGATAATGGTCATAGTTGCCTATCCGTATCGGTCAGAAGGGGACATGGCGGTATTTGACCGTGAAGGAAATCGATTGAAATACGAAGTCGTTTAACTATCAAGTGATGCGGTTGGTTACCTCAGCTTCTAGCATCTTTCCCTTTCCATCAATTTTGAATTCCAACATTACGCGGTCTGTCAGCTGTTTTTTGGTGTTAAACATCTTGTGGCAGCTCCCACATTCAATGTCAGACTCCAGCTCAACCACATACCACGAGGCGTCCGCGAAGTACCGCCCGCACCAAGGGCATCGGATGATGGAGACGTCCAGCCGAACTCTCTCGCCCATGGAAGTTTCCTCCCTCAACTTTTAACAGTCTTGCCCTTCAGGAATTTCTACTGCAGGCAAGGTCATGTCTCTTATCCTTCCATCACCAAATGGTGATGTAGGAGCCTATTTTTTCCTCTAAAGCCCGTTCGTAGACGAGTTGGGAGGTCACGACATCTTGGGCAGCTATGCCCGTAAGGTCGCAAACGGTTATCTCCTCGTCACTTTCCCTTCCTCTCTTCAGCCCCAGCAGTATCTCACCCAGCTCCGCGTGGATTTCTTCTTCAGATATGGTTCCGTCTTCAACTGCGTGATGAACCTCTCCCAACCTTACACACTGTTTAACACTGTCCACAACGATTTTGTCTGCAATCCCTAGCACTCCAGTTTCCAACTCTTGCTTCTCCGGAGAGTCTGATCCCATTGCCGTTATGTGCATTCCCTTTTCTACCCACTCTGTCTTCACCAGTGGCGACGTACTTGGTGTAGCGGTCACTACAACATCGCTATTTTTGACTGCTTCTTTTGCGGAACTCACGGGCACGATTTCCGCTGTCAGCTTTTGGCTCATGTCCTTGACGTATTTGTCGACGTTGGCTGGGGTTCGTCCCCATACCCTTAGGACGCGGAAATCTCTGACCTTGCTCAGAGCCTCAATTTGGAGTCTCCCTTGCGTTCCGGTTCCAATAACAGCCACGTTTTCAACAGACTTTTTTGCGAGGCATCGTGCCGCAAGGGCTCCGGCTCCCGCGGTTCTCATGTCTGTTATGAATGCCCTATCGACTAGGAGGCTTCGAGGTACTCCTGTCTTGGCGTCGAAGAGGAGTATCATGCCGTCGCCTGATGGAAGTCCAATTTTTGGGTTTTCATAGAAGCCAGACGCTATTTTGATGCAGTATATGTCTGTTCCCTCCAAGTATCCTGGCTTTATATGGACCTCACCCATGTTTTCCTGGATTTGCAGGCTTACCGGAAAGGGAATGACAGCCCTTCCAGAGTTGAAGGCCTTGAAGCCTTCCTCCACAACTCTAATGGTGTCCTCCATCGTTAGGACGGACTGAATTTGTTCTTTCGTCAACAACAGAACCTCATTTTTCCTTCCCACACCAATTCACCTCTTCAATTGAAGCTTTCAAATGGATGGTTAATGCGTTAATTTTATTATAACTTTGTTGCTTCCTTCTGAGGAGGGAGAGAGTTTATGCCCAAAATCAAAGTTGCGTTAATTGGTGTGGGAAACTGTGCTTCAGCGACAGTTCAAGGGGTAAACTATTACAGAGATATTAAAGAAGAAGGAAGGACGGTGGGACTAAGCCATCCCTATCTTGGGGGCTACCATCCACGAGACATCGAGTTCGTCTCCGCTTTCGACATCGAGACTAGAAAGGTTGGAAAGGATCTTTCGGAAGCCATTTTTTCTCTACCCAACAACACTCTGAAGTTCGCGGATGTCCCCTATCTGAACGTTCCGGTTTTGAAGGGGCCTGTCTTGGATGGGGTTGGCGACTATTTGAAAGATGTGGTCAGGATCAGTGAGTCTCCAGAAGTAGATGTGGCTCAAAGGCTCAGGGAAAGCGGTGCAGAAATGGTCGTTAACCTCCTTCCCAGCGGAGCCGTAAAGGCTTCCCAACGATACGCTGAAGAGGCACTTAAGGCTGGATGTGCCTTCATCAACGCCACGCCAGTCTTCATAGCCAGCGACGCCGCCTGGATTAGGCGCTTCGAAAAAGCCGGGTTACCCATTGTTGGCGACGACCTAGTGGATCAGGTGGGCGCCACGATTCTTCACAAGGTTCTCCTGAAAATGTTGGTTGATCGGGGTGTTCAGGTTTCAGAAACGTATCAACTTGACGTGGGAGGCGGAACAGAGTCCCTTGATACCCTTGAGAGGACGAGGGAATCGAAACGAATTGTTAAAACTAAGTCGGTGGAGACTGCTCTGCCGTATAAGGCTTCGGTGGTGGCTGGGTCCACTGACTACGTTGATTTCTTGGAGAATCGCCGAGACAGTTACTTCTGGGTGAAGGGGCTCTACTTCGGCGGAGTTCCTATGCAGCTCGACATAAGGCTTAACACGGTGGACGCTCCAAACGCGGGCTCCGTCATGTTCGATGTTATACGAGGGACAAAGATTGCCCTCGACAGGGGAGTCTCCGGCTCTCTTTTGAGCATTTCAGCTTACGCTTTCAAGCGTCCACCGCAGATGTTGTCGTTGGAAATAGCTGAAAAATGGTTTGAGGAGTTTGTTCAGGGGAGGAGGGAACGGTAGGTTATTCGAATTTTCTTTTTGTGAGGGCGACGGCGAGTGTGGTGAGGATGATGAGTGTTGGTAGGATTGTGGTTGGTGGGAATTCTGGGATGACTTGGTAGGTGCAGTATGGGTCTGCTCCGTCTTTTGTTGCTTGGTTTCCCGCGTTGTCGTGGGTGACTATTTTGTATTTCACCCATGTTCCGACTCGTTGTGGTGGAATTGTGGCTTCGTAGAGGCTGGTTGAAGGGTTGTAGTTCATTGGTAGGTTCGTCCATGTGATTCCATTGTCTGTTGTGTAGGATAGTGTGACGTTTTTCACTCCGCTTATAGCGTCGGTTACGGTTACTGAGATTTTTACTTCTTGTTCTGGGAGGATGTCTTCGTCTGGTGTGCGGGATGGAACTCCAATTGTTGGAGCTGTGGTATCCAGAACTATTGTGTCTGAATAGGCGGAGATTAGCCCAGCGTTGTTTTTGATTTGGTAGTAGACTGTTTTTGTTCCGTCTCCAGACGGAAGGGTCCATGTCTTGGTTGATAAAGGAGTTTCCCAGGGTTCAGTGTCCCAGACGCCGTCGTTGCTGTATCTAACTTGATAGACACCTGAAGTGGCGTCTGTTGAGGTTAGAGTTAGCGTTACCGATGTTGAATTTGTAAAAGTGGCGTCTTTGTTGATTATGATCGAGCCAGTGGGAGCAGTTTTATCCAATTTGATTCCCATTAAGATATGATGGCTCTCTTCGTTACCAGCCCAGTCTACGCTCCAGTATTCCAGCGTGTTATTGGCTCCTTCTGTAATGATTTTTGGTTGACCATCAACTTTAACAATTTTGGTTGGGCCTTCATTGATTTTGTAGTAAATTTCGGCTATGCCGCTGAGATTGTCGGTGGCGGTGAGGGTGATAGTGAAGTCTGTTAGGTGCCAAAAATCGATGTAGTCATGAGAGGTTTTTGGAGGCATAAAGTCTTCAGGAATCTCGCCGCGTGGGCTCATGAGCGGATACCAGTCCATGTTATTCTCATCGATAACGTACGGAGAGTCGCCTATGCCGTCGCTCCCGGGCTGGTTCTGATTTGTCCCACTCCTATCGTCAAGGCCAGTATAGCCGCTCCAGTAGTTTCCACCAGAAGGATAATCATCATCCCATGTATTATAGAACGAGCCGTCAATAAGGACATGCTTTCCATTGTCGATGAAGTTGTTGTGGAAAATCATGTTGTTAGATGACCCATTTAGATAGATGCCAACGCCATCATTTGATATGTAGTTTCCAAAAATATGATTATCAGACGACTCTCTGATATAGACGCCACACGCCTTGTTTGATATTATGTTATTTACAGAAATGATGTTGTTAGACGACTTGTCGAGCATGATGCCTTGCCGCTCGTTTGCTATAATATTATTCTCAGAGACCACATTATTATTTGACGACCACGAAATCCAAAAGCCAATGCCGTTGTTTGTTATGTTGTTGCCTGATATGTTGTTGTATGAAGAAGAGCCCAAAAAGATTGCATCCTCATTGTTTGCTATTACGTTGTTTCCAAAAATCATGTTGCTGGATGACCATGACAGCCCTATGCCATACCAGTTGTTCATCACATTGTTGTATTGAATCGTTCCGTTGTCACCGTCGGCGAGGTAAATACCGAAATACCACTGTCCACTGTTTCGTATTGAGAATCCCTTGATGATAACATCGTTCGCTGTCACGTAGACGACTGCGCCTGTTTTGTTGGCATCAATAAAGGTGGTGTCTCTGTTTTCTCCGATAAGTGACACTGTCTTATTTACAACAACATTTTCGAAGTATGTTCCGCTGTATACGTATATGATGTCTTTCGAGCTTGCTGCGTTTATTGCGTCTTGTATTGTGTGGAAGTCTGCTGGTCCATCATCATCCACAGTCCACGTTCTTGGAGGCCTTGCAATTTTTATGACCCAAAAATCATCGGAGCCAGCACCAAAAGAACTGGTGAAACCTGCAACCACATATCCTCTGTCACTGGTCTGCTTAACACACCGCGCTTCGTCAACTCCAGAGCCTCCATAAGTTTTGATCCACTGCGTTTTTCCAGCCGAGTCAGTCTTAACAAGTAAGAAATCGGATCCTGCTCGACCTGCAAATATATATCCTCCGTCGCTTGTTTGCTGCACAGAAAACGCACGGTCTCCAGTATATGTTTGGTTCCACTGCATATTCCCGACAGGGTCTGTCTTAACAAGCCAAGAAAGCACACCACTGTACCAAGTGTCCATATGTCCAGCGACTATGTATCCACCGTCGATAGTCTGCTGAACAGACCATGCTTCATCATCATATAAACCGCCATATATTCTGTCCCACTCTAAGTTTCCAGAGGCATCAGTTTTAACCAGCCAAAAATCGGTATAGGAGTAAATCCGCTTCCATCCGGCAATTATGAATCCACCATCACTGGTTTGCTGAACACTTTTTGCCTCCTCATAACGTTCTCCACCGAAAGTCCTGTCCCATTGCTTATTCCCGCTTGAATCCGTCTTCAAAAGCCAAAAATCTCCCACACCACCACCAAAAGATTCCGTAACCCCTGCGACTATATATCCGCTATCTGTAGTTTGCTGCACAGACCATGCCTTATCATAAAGTGTTCCCCCGTAGGTTTTGCTCCACTGCGTGTTTCCATTAGCATCGGTTTTAACCAGCCAAAAATCATTACTGCCACCAACACCGAAAGAAAACGAATATCCAGCAACTATATATCCGCCATCACTCGTCTTTTGGACGCTAAGCGCCCCATCATGACCTGCTCCGCCATATGTTTTGTTCCATTCCATGTTTCCCGCAGAATCCGTCTTGACAAGCCAAACATCCGATTGACCTGCTCCAAAAGAACTGGTCAGCCCCGCAACCAAGTATCCTCCATCACTGGTCTGTACAACAGAATACGCCCAATCATAACCGATACCCCCAAAAGTCTTATTCCATTCCGTTGCAGGCGGTTCGTAAGATGTCGACGTAGAATAGTAAGTGGGCGAAAGTTTCTCTGAAAACACACGTCCACTGGTGGCTCCGAAAACAGATAAGTTAAAGACCGATGTTACCATGCTAATTAGAAGTAGCGTCGCCATTATTTCTGAGACTACTTTCCTCTTCATCCCCCTCTTTTTCTCCTTCCATCTTGGCAAAGGCATATTGTTCCACTTTTCCTAACCGCTGGAACATTTAACACCACACCAAACACAGCCACAAACAACACAAAAACCATCCAACCACCAAAAACCAAACCAACCCTTCTCTTACCCAAATCTTCTCCTCTCCTAGGATTAATAACCACAGAAACAACTCTTAACCTTTCTGGAAGACCACCCCAGTCACCCACATGCCTAAAAGAAAACAGTTATTTCAAAACACTATCAAGCCAAACACTTTCCACTCATCTTGACCAAACTTCTTTTTTCAATTCTTCTATCACGTTGAATCGTTTCCCCATCTCTTTTTTTATTCTGGTGATAGACTCCACTGGCGTAGGATCTGTATTGCGGAGAATGGCTAGGTAAACGCTTGCAAGGTCTCCCACAAACAACACTGAAAACATTCTCGCCAGCTTGCTTTCTCCCCTCGCATATATCTCCAAAACCTTCTCAGCCTTGTGCAGCATCAAAGATTTTGTTGCTTCAATTCTGTGCCTTATCTCCGGAGGCTCTTTATGGTCTCTGATTAGTAGGACTGAGAAGCGTTTAGTGAGTGTCTCAGATGCTTCCCATCCAACAACCTCGTTGTGGTTAAGCTCTGGAAACACGTCATGTGTAGAGGGAACCTTGCTGTTTTCGTTGAACTGCGTCTTCAGCCTACGAGCTACAGCTGAGTACTCTCGGAACCCATACGCCACGGGTATGGTCTCCATCAGTTCCAACGCAAGCTTCTTGGACTGGTTCTTCGCTGTTGGAGTTTCAGGCGAGTTTTCCTGACCTAACTTTCCAACGACTCGTATCGTTTCTCGAATCTCTTTCTCCCTGTTTTGAAGGACACCCAATTTCTCTAAGAAAATGGGAAGAGGCAAGAAGAGGTAGGGGAGGGTGACACGCGACGGTAGTTCACTTGGCACAATCACATGGGGCACACGTAGCTTCTCGGAAAAAGAGAGCAAATGCTCTCCCGAGGTTATGGTTATAATCTTGCATCCCCGCTTGACGGCGTCAACAAAAGCACTAAGCGTCTCCTCAGTTTTCCCTGAGCAACTGATCGCAAAAACCAGCGTATCCTCATTTGCGTAAGCGGGCAGCATGTAGTCTCTACATACTTCTATGGGGATGGGAAGCTCGTCCAGCAGCCAATCTCGAAGAATCTCTCCCCCTATGGCAGAGCCTCCCATGCCTACAACTACGATATGTCGAGGCTTTCCATACCCAACTGAGACTTGTTTAGCCCGTTGCACAGCGTCCTCGCAATAGATGCTGGTCTTTACGCAGTGCCCTAGTATATCGCTCTTGTCGATCTTTTTGATCTCTTCCAGTCGGTCTAGAACCCTAGTTTTATACATTTTTCATCCAACCATCTGTCACTTTTTAAGCATGTTTAACGCTTGCTCCAGTATTTTTTCGGCGACAGCTGATGCTTTCACCACAGGAAGTATGGCGGAGGGTATGTTGGCTGTCCCCTCAACTCTAACGGTTTTGGTGTAGGTGGGCATGTTCGCAACGCAACTGTCAAGTACGATAAGGCGGGAGTTCTTTGGATAGAACTTGGTCTCAAAGCAGAATAGCTTGCCGTCCTTCCAGAAGAGGGGTTTCACCTCTTGACAGAAGGCACACCATGTAAGTTCCTCAACAGACCTCTGCCTGACACTGCACACGTTTACTACTAAACGACTTTTCTTCTCCATGCAAGTTTCACCTTCGGTCTTCCAATAAACTTAGAAATAAGGTTAGTTGTAAAAGCTTTTGAGGTTAACGCAAGTGAGCGTTAGAAGTCAAACGATTGTTCCATTGAAGCATAGATGTGAACTCTCCATAGCAATACCCGCATCCCTAGTTTCAGATGCCCCACACCTCCGAGAGAAAACCTTTAGGGTCGGGTTGATCGGGCGCGCAGCTGCCATCTTTCGTGTAGATGAGATCATCGTTTTTCCTGACCTCCTTGACACGGATCAGAGCCGGGACATTGAGTTGGTTACCACAATCCTCTCCTACATAGAAACTCCTCAATACCTGCGCAAAAGATTATTCAAGATACGGCCGGAACTGCAGTACGCGGGGACCTTGCCTCCCCTGCGAACACCTCACCACCCGCTTTCAGATCGAACAGAAAATCTAAAGGTTGGGGAACATCGAGAAGGCGTGGTAACATCTCTTGTCAAGGGCGGGTCGCTCGTGAACATAGGAGTTGAGCAACCAGTGCTGATCCCTGACACACGCCTTCCAGTCAACAATCGAGTCACAGTGAGAGTCACGAAACTGGGAAAACACCCTAAAGCTGTCTTAGCGACCCGCGGCGAAATCAAGAAGTACTGGGGCTATCGCGTAACAGTCTCAGATGTTCCTTTTGGGCAACTTCTAGAAACTCGGTCCTTCGAATTAGTGATTGCCACCTCTCGATATGGTTCTCCCTTAGTGGAGGTTATGGACGAGTTGAGGAAACGCTGGAAAAGCTCTCATAAAACATTGGTGGCTTTTGGAGCGCCAACTCAAGGGCTGTACGAAATCGCGGCGCGGGAACACCTCAACCTAGACGAGATTGCGCACTTCGTGATTAACACTATTCCTAGTCAGGGAACTGAAACCGTTAGAACCGAGGAAGCGCTGTACGCCTCTATGACGGTTTTAAATTTATTGGATGGCGGGTGACGTATGATATTTGATGTTCTGCTTCCATCGGTTCTCTTTATGATTATGCTAGCCACGCTTTTCTTTTACTTCAAGTGCGAAAAGAAAATTGGATCTTTTTTCAAGGAGATGAAACTTCGTTATTATCATGCAATTTTTCTGGTGGTGGCTACGAGCATCGTGGTGAGTGTTTTGGTGTTTATTCCTGAAGAAGCTATAAGGGTTCTTTTCTTATGTGTGTACTTTTTGGGGTTCTTTTTGTTTACATATCTGTTTGTGCCAAAATGGTATTTTGCGGTTCTAACTCCAGCCTTGTTCACAGTCCTTTATCGTTTCTACTGGAACTTGTTTACGTTTAACCTCTTTGCAATAGTCTTGGCTATCTTCGTTTCAGTTTACCTAGGCAGTTTGTTCACGTGGAAAACAACAGCTGCTTTCGTCGTCTTAATAACCATTATGGACATAGTCCATGTTCTGATTACGAAGTACACTGTAGAATCAGCTGAAAAATTGGTTGAGGTGCTGCGCTTGCCGGTGATGATTATTGTGCCAACCTTTCCGTCTGTGGGTTTATTTATCGGCTTGGGGTTGGGCGATGTCTTTCTAGCTGGACTCCTTAGCATTCAAACCGCCCAAAAATATGGAAGGAAGTTCGGGCTTGCATCCATCACAGCAATCGCTGCTGTCTTTTTAATACTCCACACTGTTCTGCTAAACTATTACGTTGGAGCCTTTCCAGCCACGATTTTGGTCATCAGCGGCTGGGTGACCGCCCTAGCAGCACGATACCTATACCAATCAAACCTGCTAAGACGTGGTTAAGACGGACGTGTTGATTTCGCAACATTTATAATTCAGCGCTCTCTTGAAACAAAAGGCGATGCTGGCAGGGAAACAAAAGCAAGAAGGATGCGACAATGGGCCACCGGAAGAAAAGCGCTCCTAAAAGGGGTTCATTAGCTTATTTACCTAGGGGACGCGCTGCCCGCGAGGTTGGAAGGGTGCGCTATTGGCCCAGCGTGGAGGAAGGACCGACCCTGCTGGGATTCATGGGGTATAAGGCTGGTATGACCCACGTTTTCATGATGGAGGACAAGCCGGGCTCCCCAAATCTAGGCAAAGAAACCGTTCATCCAGCCACTGTTCTAGAGGCTCCGCCCATCCTTGTGTGCGCTGTTCGGGCATACATAAAAAACCAGTATGGCTTGCAGTCCTTCACCGAAGCGTGGATGAAGAAACCACCAGAAGACCTTAACCGTTCCCTCACGCCGCCCAAAAACTCAGACCCTAATCAAGGCCTTAAGAAGATGGAGGAGAACCTTGGCAGAATCGCGGAGTTTCGCCTCCTCGTCGTCACGCAACCCAGACTATCCGGGGTTCCAAAGAAAAAAATGGATATGATGGAGATTAAGATTGACGGAGGACCGATTGAAGAACAGTTCAAGCACGCGCAGAAACTGTTGGGGAAAACACTTTCAATTACCGACGTTTTTAAGGATGGACAGTTCGTAGATGTGGTTTCCATAACTAAGGGAAAGGGCTTTCAGGGCCCGGTGAAGCGTTGGGGCATCAAGATTCTGCCTCACAAGTCTCGCAAGACCAAGCGAGGTGTCGGCACCCTCGGCCCGTGGAAACCCACACGAGTGTTATATAGTATTCCCAGAGCTGGCCAAATGGGATACCACCAGAGAACCGAGTATAACAAGCGCATCTTAAAGATCGGTGCTGACGGAAGCGAGGTCTCTCCAAAAGGGGGGTTCCTACGCTACGGTCCAGTTCGGGGAACCTATGTTTTGCTGGACGGAAGCCTGCCAGGACCAGCCAAACGTCTTATACGGCTGAGGCAACCAGCCCGCCCACCTAAAAAGGCCCCCGAAGGCCCACCCAAGATCATCCAAATCTCACTTGAGTCGCCACAAGGTACATGAGGGATAAAGAGTGGGCAAGGTTTCAGCTAAAATATTTGATCTTGAGGGAAAATCCACAGGCAAACTTCGCCTACCCACCGTTTTCAAAACTCCTGTTAGACCCGACGTTATCAAGCGAGCCGTGGTCGCCATCCAGTCTCACCGTTTCCAGCCGCAGGGCCGAGATGTTTTAGCTGGCAAGCGAACAACCGCAGAGTCTCTTGGAGTGGGACGTGGAATCTCGAGGGTTGCGAGAATTAAAGGGGGAGGACAACGAGCCGCTTTTATCCCCTTCGCCGTGGGCGGTCGAGCCACCCATCCACCAGTCGTGGAGAAAAAGATTGAGAAAAGGATTCCGCGGAAGGAAATGAGGCTGGCCTTACGCTCGGCGGTGGCAGCAACCGCATCTAAAGAAATCGTGTCTTCTAGGGGCCATATGATCGACGACGTCCCAGATTTTCCACTGGTTGTCGTGGACGAAATTCAGGGTTTGAAGAAAACTCATGAGGTAGAGAAGGTTTTTATCCAGCTTGGCGTGTGGCCAGACGTGTATCGGGTTAAGGAGAGTTGGAAGGTTCGTGCCGGAAAGGGCAAGAGGCGTGGTCGAAAAATGAAGCAGGTGATTGGCCCCCTACTTGTGATCACCGAAAATGAGGGGGTTGTGGAGGCCGCCCGCAACCTTTCTGGTGTAGACATCGTCAAGGTGAATAACCTAAACGTTGAACTTCTGGCGCCAGGAACTCAGCCAGGGAGGCTCACCGTTTGGACGACTTCGGCTGTTGATAAACTGAACGAACTGTTTGGAGAAGGATAAGCGTGGACCCATACGAAGTTGTGTTATATCCAATTATGACCGAGGTTACAAGCCGCATTCTTGAAACCGAAAACAAGCTTGTTTTTATTGTCAACATGGCGGCTACTAAGGCGGACATAAAGCGGGCGGTGGAAGAGCTCTATGAGGTGGCTGTGGAAAAAGTGAACGTCACGATCACACCTAAGGGTGAGAAAAAGGCTTTTGTGAAGCTTCACCCCGACTACAAGGCGGTGGATGTGGCGATCAAACTCGGCGTTCTGTAATTCCTGCTTACCTTCTGGTAGTCCTATGCAAGCATGATGAATAGAGTGACATCTGGGTTTTTAGTTATCATGTGAATCTCTCTAATGAGAACCAAAAGAGTAATATGCGATTAGTTTTCATTTGCATCTACGCGATGTAGTGATGGTGAAACATCTTGTCTTCCGAAGCAATTTATGGCGAGCTGGCCAACGCTGTCCTAAGCTTTGATGCAGATAAAGTGCTAGAAACCACAAGGAAAGCTTTAGACCTCGGCTTGGGTCCAGGCGACATCATCGAAAATGGATTGGGCAAAGGTCTGAAGACGGTAGGCGAAAAATTTGAAAGGGGCGAGATCTGGTTAATGCATTTGGTGGCGGCTGCCGAGGCTGCTCAGAGAGCTATAGTTGAGCTACTTGAGCCTGAGATTCTAAAGCGGAAAGAAGTGAGAGCGTCTTTGGGCAAGGTTGTCTTGGGCACGGTGGCCGGAGACATCCACGACATAGGAAAGAACATAGTCCGTGCGCTGTTGACTGCAACGGGCTTTGAGGTCCACGACTTAGGAAAAGATGTCCCAGTGAAAGACTTCATAAGCAAAGTCAAGGAAACCGACGCAAACATATTAGCCGCCTCAGCATTGTTGACAAGCACTGCTCCGGTGCAAAAAGACATCATAGACGCTCTGAAAAAGGAGGGGCTCAGAGAAAGAGTCAAAGTGATGGTGGGCGGCTCCGCGGTTTCAGCCGAGTGGGCTGAAGAAATTGGCGCTGACGGATACGCACCAAACGCGGCAGGAGCTGTCGAACTAGCAAAGAAAATCATGAGAATCAAATAGGATGATGAAGCGCATGAGATGTAGAGTTGAAGTTTTGAGTAGGGATGAAATATACGATATACATGTCGCGTCGCTGGAGGTCTTGGAGTATACTGGCTCCACGTTCCAGTCGAAAGAAGCTCTGAAGATCTTTGACGATTACGGCGCCATAGTGGACTATGAGAAGTTTAATGTTAAGATACCTGGGTACGTGGTTGAAGAACTAGTCAGAAAGGCGCCGAAAAAATTCATAATTCATGGCAGAAAACCAAAATACAACGTAGAATGGGGAGGAAAAAAACAGTTCCTAGATCTCGGTGGAGACTATCCCTACGTTATTGACATGGAAACGGGCAAACGCAGATTTGGGCTGCTCAAGGACTGTGAAAACTTCACCGTAATAGGCGACGCACTCGAGAACATCCCCCAGCCATACCCGGTGATACGCTATCCACACGACGTCCAAGAAGACTTGCAGCACGTGGAACTTTGGATGACTCACTATAAAAACACGCCAGCACCATGTTTGATTTTCAGTGAAGACAGGGATAAGGCCAAAGACTGCGTTGAGTTGACAGCGATAGCAGCTGGCGGAGAGGAGGAGCTTAAGAAGAAGCCTAATGCATGGAATGCAGGCATGTGTCCTAGCCCACCATTGCTTTTCGGCGCCAAGTTGACTGAGGGTGTCATAGAGTGCGCCAGATTCGGGCTTCCAATATGGATTATGCCTATGGACAATGTCGGCGCTACCGCGCCGATAACACTCGCTGGCACGATTGTGCAGACAAACGCCACAAACTTGGCTGGCATATGCCTCACACAAATAGTTAATCCAGGCGTCGGTGTTAGTTACGGAGATATCTCTGTCGTTACGGACTTGCGAACGGGCATACCCTCGGTTGGCTGCCCAGAGCAGGCGTTGCATTGCGTAGCCGCAACGCAGATGGCCAAGTATTACGGGTTGCCCTCGGAGATTTGGGGGGGCATAAGCGACTCTAAGATCGTTGATGCTCAGGCCGGCTACGAGAGTGCGCTTACCCTTCTGCCTACACTCCTCGCTGGGGCAAACCGTGTGGTTAGCGGCGCCTTGGAGTACCATTACTCTGCGAGTTATGAAATGCTTGTTATTCACGACGAAATCTTCGGCATGGCTAAGCGCATGGTAGAGGGAATCGAGGTGAACGAGGACACCATGGCTGTTCCCGTCATCAAAAAGATCGCGCCCCTAGCCGCTACGAAAGCAGGAGGCCATTACATGGCCGAGAAACACACGCTGGAGCACATCGATAAGGAGCGATACGTTCCAAAAATAAGTGATAAAACATCACGAGATGTCTGGGAGAAGGCTGGTTCAAAAGACTTAAGACAAGTAGCCAGAGAAAGGGTTAAAGAAATTCTCGCGAAACATGTGCCAGAACCCCCGCCACAAGACATACTTAGAGAACTGGAGAAAAAAGCAGAAGAAATCAAAAAAAGGATTCTCAAACGCAGAAAACAGTCTCAAGGATGATCAATAGAGTTCTGTGGCTTAGCTTACTCAGCCGCCTTATCCCTTAAGTGTTTTTCTCATTTACCGCCTATCAGCTGTTTATCCATAACAATCTCCATCACATAGGTGCCTTAAGATGTCTTTTTATAGGAGAAACATGAATACAGAGCCTTCCGAAAAGGTGGATGTTTCATGAAGTGGCTCATCTTTGCTTTTGTTGCTACCGTATTCTGGGCTGTTGGTGTTACGATAGACAAATACATCATAACGAAGCACATGCAAGACCCCTTCTCCTATCAACTTCTCTACACAATAACAGAATCGCCGATTCTGTTGCTCCTCCTATTCACATCGATTTCCTCTACTCTCCCTTGGTCCCTACTGGGTATTGTTGGTGGTTTTGGCATCTACCCCGGGCTTATTCTTTACTTTAAAGCCATGGCGATAGAAGAGGCTTCTCGAGTGATTTCACTGTGGTACACAAGTCCGATCCTTGTTCTTATATTAGCCTACGTATTTCTGGAGGAAAAACTGAGTTTACCAAGTTATTTAGGTGTTGTATTCTTGGTTCTTGGCGCCATTTTCATTTCTTATAGAAAAGAGAAAGGTAAGAAGCCTGTGATATCCCCCGCGTTGGGACTGATTTTAGCATCAGGCGTTGTATTTGCGGGATACGAGGTCCTGACGAAGTATGTTCTTAACGCTACAGACTACCTCTCATACCTCTTTTGGAATTTCATAGGAACCGCAATGATAGGATTTTCATTGTTTTGTTTTCCGAAGATAAGAGGAAATTTCCTAAGCGACATTAAAGGGGTGAACAGAATCGTTCTATTCTGGAGAATTATAAACACTTCTCTAAGCCTTATTGCAACAGTTTTCTACTACATTGCGATATCTCGTGGGCCAGTGTCTTTGGTCTCTGCCGCGTCATCCCTAGAGCCATTCTTTGTCTTCGCGTTTACTCTCCTGCTTAGCCTACTTGTGCCGAAAATATTGAAGGAAGAGATAGGGAAAAAAGTTGTAACGATAAAGGCATTGGCGATCATTCTTATAGTTGTTGGAACATGGCTAATAACAAAATAAGGGTAGCGCGCGCAAAATCCATTGCCTTTTAGGCAAGGGCTGTTCTACTCAAAAAAGAGTCTAAGTCAAAAAAAAGACGCGCGGCGTCAAACTTGTTCAACGCAACCACACGAGGGTTACGGAAAAGTTGCCGCGCGTCATTATATCCGGCAACATATTTATTATGCATTAAAGCATATAAGCGCTATCCACTCTTCAGATTCTGAAGCAAAATCCATGCAGACTTGTTACGTCATACGTTTGTGCTGTCAACCGAACGTTAAGTTTTATTTGCCTTCTCTCTGAAAAGATAAAAGTATTTAAAAGAGGGGGTTCTTTGTAGCATTTAAATCTTCGTTAAGACCTGATCATTATCAGGAGGCACAGCATCGTGGGTAAGCGAATACGAGTTCAGAGGCGTGGCAGAGGTTCGCCCACCTTTCGGGCGTCAACCCACAAGCGAGTGGCTCCTGTTCAATACCCTTCCATGTCCGGAAAAGAGCTGGAGGGAATTGTTCACGGTCAGGTTGTGAAAATTGTTCACGAATCTGGAAGAGGATCACCCCTAGCCTCGGTTAAACTTGAAACTGGCGAAACTTATCACGTGGTGGTCCCAGAAGGAGTTTACGAGGGACAGCCCACACAGATGGGAAGCAAAGCTTCCGTGGACATTGGCAACGTGCTTCCTTTAGGCAGCATTCCTGAGGGAACCTTAATATGTAACATTGAGTTGTCACCTGGCGACGGGGGAAAGATGGTTCGTTCATCCGGTTCATACGCAACCGTGGTGGCTCACACACCTGAGGGAACCATGATAAAGCTTCCCTCAGGAAAAACTCGGTATCTAAGCGATCTCTGCCGGGCAACAGTCGGCGTCATCTCCGGGGCTGGTCGTGTTGACAAACCGTTTCTGAAGGCTGGAGCCAAGTTCCACTGGATGAAGTCAAAGGGCCGCATGTACCCGAGAACACGAGGCATAGCCATGGTGGCGGCGGCGCATCCATACGGTAGCAGTAAGAGGGGAGGACGAAAGGTCACCACAGTTTCGCGACACGCTCCACCTGGTAAAAAAGTAGGTTTGATCGCGGCGAGAAGCACTGGTCGCAAACGGAAAAGAAGAAGATAAGTGGCGTGTTATTCGTCGCGGGTAAAACTTTAAGTGTTTAAAATGTTAATAGCAAACACTCTGAACTTAACCTCGGTGAAAGGTCTTGCCTGAATGGATATGCTTAAAGTGTGGACACAAGTGGGCTGACGCGAGCAAAGTGGAGCCAAGGTACTGCCCCACATGCGGCAGTCCCAACATATACGTCCCAGAAGTCGTGAAAATACCAAAATACCACGCCTGAGCCGTCACGAAAAAAGCTCCCTAGAACGGTTTACAAGTGACCCCCTCCCCACATAGGGAGTCTAGAAGATAGACATTTAAATAACAAAATTTGTGAGATGACGCTGTTAGAGAAAAGCTAAACTTCCTTTTAACGGTTCCCAGACATCGTCTCTATGCTTTGGGTCATAAGAGCGAAGAATACCGCGCAAGGTAGCCCCGCTTAACTTTTGGGGACTTTGGCTTCCACGACCTTAAACGGTTCTTTATCTCGTCATCCTTCAACTCTACCCTCAGAGTCCTCTTCGGAATGTTGATTTCAATAAGGTCTCCATTTCTCAGCGCGGCTATAGGTCCGCCTTCCGCTGCTTCGGGCGCCACATGCCCTATACACGGGCCTCTGGTGGCTCCGGAAAACCTGCCGTCCGTAACCAGCGCAACAGACTCGCTTAAACCCATTCCGCTTATGGTGGCTGTTGGAGATAACATCTCCCTCATGCCAGGTCCACCTTTCGGCCCCTCATAGCGGATGACTACAACGTCGCCCCGCTCGATTTTCCGGCTAACTATAGCGTTCATAGCCTCCTCCTCAGAGTCGAAAACCTTGGCAGGTCCCTTATGGACAAGCATTTCTGGCGAGACAGCCGCAGTTTTCACCACCGACCCATTGGGCGCTAGGTTTCCACGCAACACGGCTATGCCTCCTCCCTTATGTACAGGGTTGGCTAAGGGACGGATCACCTCCGCGTTAAACACCCTAGCCCCTTCAATGTTCTTTTCCATAGTTTTTCCCGTTACAGTGACGACGTCTAGGTGAAGAAGAGGACTTAGCTCCTTCATTAGAGCTGGAATTCCACCAGCCGCGTCCAGATCCTCCAGCGCATAGGGTCCGCTAGGGATCATGTTGCAGAGGTGGGAAACCCGCCTACTTATCTCGTCGAAGAGGCTTAGAGGTAAGGGAATTCCAGCTTCACCCGCAATCGCTGAGAGGTGCAGAACGGCGTTGGTGGAGCCTCCAAGGGCTATGTCCACCGCGATGGCGTTCTCAAAGGCTTTTACAGTCATGATATCTAAAGGTTTCAAATCTTCTTGCAGCAACTCCAGAATCCTCTCTCCGCTCTCCTTGGCGATCCTCAGCTTTAGGGCGCTAACAGCGAGGGCAGTGGCGCAACCAGGAAGGGACATCCCTAGGGCCTCAGTTATGCACGCCATGGTGTTGGCTGTGAACATGCCACTGCAAGATCCACAGCCTGGACAAGCCGCGTCCTCAAGTCTCTTCAGTTCCTCTTCACTCATTTCGCCAGCTACAACTTTGCCAACGGCCTCGGAAATTGAGGCAAAACTAACTTTTTTTCCATCTAAGATTCCTGCCAGCATGGGACCTCCAGTAACCACGATGGAGGGCACGTTAAGTCTAGCCGCAGCCATAAGCATGCCTGGGGTTATCTTGTCGCAGTTTGTAACCAAAACCATGCCGTCGAATCTGTGGGCTTGAACCATTATTTCAACGGAGTCTGCTATGACCTCTCGGGAGGGCAGGGAGTATCGCATCCCCTCGTGACCCATGGCTATCCCGTCGCAGACAGCGATTGTGTTGAATTCAAAGGGCACTCCACCAGCGGATCTAACTCCGGCCTTCACCGCCTCAGCGATTCGGTTTAGGTGTATGTGGCCTGGAACCACTGTGGTGAAGCTGTTAACCACCGCGATGAAGGGCTTATCCATGTCGCTTTCTGTAACCCCTACAGCCTTCAATAGGGCTCTGTGGGGAGCCCTTCTAACTCCACGCTTTATTTCGTCGCTTCTCAAACTTCACCCCTCAACTCATGCTGTTGTTATTCGCGTATTGCAATCAAAAACCTTTATGTTTAGGCTAGATATAAAACCTAAACCTCATATTTTGTCGCTATTTCCAGACTATTTAAAAAATGTTACCAAACAGCTTATTTTTACGGATTTGAAATGTACATTTTGAATATGATAAAAAGAGAGGAGATTGAAGCTATTCCTCTACCTCATGCTAGTAGTTCAGATTTTCTCAACCATAGACCAGAGAAAAGAACTGTTCCACTAAGTATCATTATACACGCAACACCAAACAAACCAAAGTATAGAGGGTTAGGAACACTGGAAAATCCATATTCAATTTCTACTCTTGTGCTACTAAAATTCCATAGCATAAGAGCGTCTATTGTTAAGAGCGCTACATTTATCATGAAACCAAAGAGCAGTAATAAACCAATGGCACGTAACTTTTTTCCCATATTCCAGCTTTTCAAGTAGGCTGATCCTCCACCTTTCTCGATCCATAGGTATAGAAAGACAGCCAATGGCAGAGCCTCAAGTAATATGGTACCTTGTATCTGCGAAGCGATTATAAGACTCCCCCAATGTTGTCCAATTAAGTATCCAAAATCTGAGATAAGAGTCAGCAAGAGAGGCATCATAAAAAGACCCATGATGTATGCACAAATCAAATAACCAACATGTAATTTGTTTGGTTTCAGTCTAGTTCCTATCCCAGTTCCTATTGCCATCATCCCGATTCCCGCTATCATGGCTAGGTAATTTCTTTCCTGCCAAACTCTGAAGAATCGGAAATGCACTTCCTTGGCGTAAGGGTCTTCATTAGCAAACACGAAAACAGGAGAAAAATTTGTGTCTGGTCTGTCTGAACTGGCACCTATTCCATAATCTAGATGGTCTGCCTCGCTCCAAATAGTGTTAAACGTTCCTTCCTGCCACATTGAAATATATATGATACTGGGAAAAGTAGAGAACTTGATTTCTCCGTCAGAAACGGTGAATGCCGCTATAAAATCGTCAGAATAACCATTTATGGTTACGTTTACGGGTATGTATTCAAAGTCGTTTCCTTGCACTGTCAAAGAATTACTCAAGAGAATATTGCGCCTCTCCACTTCTCCTAAATCGGTAGCCATTAGAAAGACCACGAAAGTGCCAACTAAAAGCAAACTAACTACAATTATACTTCCAATTAAAAGCTTCTGCCTTTTCATACTAATCCAATAAGTTATACTCATAAAGTGTATTAAAGCTTACGATATACGATTGTGTGATGATGCATGCGTGCAGACGTGGTGTAAAGCCTCATCATTACACCGATAGCAATGATTACCCAAAACGCAATTGTTGGATGGAACTGTAAAGAAGTGCTTCTACAAAAACTGCGCGCGGATATTGAGCCGAAAGCTTTATATTTAATGTTGCCCTCGCCAAATAGAGGCGAACGTAAAATGGGGTATTGCTTTATTGAACGCCTTCCCTAAGAAAATCCGTATTTTTGACACTACCCTGAGAGACGGTGAACAAACCCCTGGAGTTTCCCTAACCCCCGAGAGCAAGCTTAGAATTGCCAAAAGCCTGGATGCGCTGGGAGTAGACGTTATTGAGGCTGGTTTTCCCGCGGTTTCTGAAGGAGAGAAGGAAGCGGTAAAACTCATCGCCAAAGAGGGTCTAAAAGCAGAGGTCTGCAGCTTCGTTAGGGGAGTAAAGGAAGATATAGACATTGCACTAAAATGCGACACCCAAAGCGTACATCTGGTTATTCCCACTTCAGACCTGCACCTTCAATACAAGTTGAACAAAACCAGAGGGGAAGTTCTAAAACTCGTGGAAGAATCTGTTCAATACGCCAAAGACCATGGACTTATTGTTGAGCTCTCAGCCGAAGACGCCACTAGAAGCGAATTCAACTTTGTCAAAGAATTCTTTGCTAAAGGAATCTCCGTGGGAGCGGACAGAATCTGTCCATGTGACACAGTTGGGGTTTTGACTCCTGAAAAATCTTACAATTTCTTCTCAGACATAAGGAAAGACTTTAAAGACATAATTATTAGTGCCCACTGCCACGACGACTTCGGAATGGCTGTGGCAAATTCTATAGCAGCCTTGAGAGCTGGCGCCAGCCAAGTTCATGTAACGATGAATGGGTTGGGTGAAAGAGCTGGAAACGCTGCCCTAGAAGAAGTTGCTGCTGCTCTGAAGCTTATTTATGGTGTGGAGTTGCCAATAAAAACTGAACTCTTATACAGCACATCAACGTTGGTGGCTCGACTGACCGGAGTTCCGGTTCAGCCAAACAAGGCTATTGTGGGCGAAAACGCCTTTGCCCACGAGTCAGGCATTCATACAGATGCCATACTGGCCCATCCATTAACGTATGAGCCAATCTCTCCGGAACTGGTGGGAGTCACTAGAAGATTGGTGGCTGGCAAACACGCAGGATTCCATGGCATTAAGGCATCGCTAGAAAAGATGGGATTGCATCCAACCGACGAACAGATTAAAGAGATTTCTATGCGGGTGAAAACCTTGGGAGATAAAGGCAAGAAAGTCACCGACGCCGATCTAATGGCGGTCGCAGAGGTTGTTATGGGTTTGCCTCAAACTCGTCCAATAAAGCTTGAGGAACTAACAGTTGTCACTGGGGACCGAGTTACCTCAACCGCATCGGTGCGACTCAGACTTGATAACAAGGTGGTCTCAGAGGCAGCCACTGGAGTGGGCCCCGTAGACGCCGCGATAAATGCTGTGAGGAAAGCCATCCTAGTCGTTGAGCCCATTCATCTGGAGCAGTATCATGTTAAGGCTATCACAGGAGGCACCGACGCCATGGTAGAAGTCATCGTTCGTCTACGTAAGGGAGACAGAACGGCGACAGCCATGGGGGTTCGAGAAGACATAGTTATGGCCAGCGTTGAAGCTGTGATTAGTGGCATGAATGTGTTAATGGCCGACTACAACAAACGTGGCAATAAGCAAGCAGAGAAATCATGACAGACAAGAATTAAACGAAAACTTTTTTAGGATAAAATCAATTAGGTCAAGGGAGAATTCCGTTCCAATGGAGGACAAAAAACGTGAGGGATCACTACCTCGTACATTAGCTCCCCCAAAATCTTCTCTAGAAAATTTAGTGAACGGACTCTTGCATGTTTTTGTTTCGACTCCCTGTATAAGCATCTTATGGTTATGGAACATAGAATATTATCTAAAGGAGGAACATGAGAAGTGACCAAAATGTCAGGGGCTCAAGCCGTTGTGGAAGCCCTGAAGCGACAGAAAGTAAAAGCCATTTTTGGCATAATTGGAGGAGCAGTCCTTCCGATATACGATGTTCTCTACGAAACTCCCGAGATAAGACATATCCTTGCTCGCCATGAACAGTGTGCGGCACACGCAGCCGACGGCTACGCACGTGCAAGCGGGCAGCTAGGAGTCTGCATGGCTACGTCAGGACCCGGAGCAACAAACTTGGTTACTGGTATTGCCAACGCTTACATGGACTCTTCACCAGTCATCGCTATAACAGGTCAGGTCAACGCCTTTGCCGCCAACTCATCTTATCTGATAGGCAGAGACGCCTTCCAAGAAGCGGACATAATCGGAATCACCACCCCAATCACAAAACACAACTATCAACCTAGGAAGGCCTCGGAAATCCCGAAAACGCTGAAGCAAGCCTTCCACATAGCTACAACTGGTAGACCTGGACCAGTCTTGATTGACATTCCTAAGAATGTGCAGAATGAAACTGCCGAAATGAAGTTTGCGGATAGTGTTAAGATTCGAGGCTACAGGCCCAAGACAGATCCACATCCTCTTCAGGTCAAAAGAGCAGTTGAACTCCTCCTCAAGGCTGAGCGTCCCATGATTCTGGCTGGTGGAGGAGTTATTGCCTCAAACGCCTCGCCAGAGCTTTTGGCGCTAGCTGAACTCTTGATGGCACCGGTAACAACTCCTCTCATGGGAAAAGGATGCTTCCCAGAAAACCATCCACTGTCCCTAGGAAACATAGGCATGCATGGAACTCGCGCTGCAGCCAAGCTGATCTTGGAGGCTGACGTTCTTTTGGCAGTGGGAACAAGATTCTCAGACAGAACTACTGGAAAGCTAGATGAGTTTTGCCCCGACGCAAAAATCATCCACATAGACATAGACTCGGCGGAAATCGGGAAAAACATAGACGTTGATATACCAATTGTAGCCGACGCAAAGAAAACTCTTGGGACAATCTACCAATCCCTGACCAGCAAGTTACAGAAAAGAGAGAGCTCTCAATGGTTTAAGAGAGCTCAAGAAGTCAAAGAGCAGCTTAAAGAAAAGGTATCGGGCGGCGAAAAAGACCTGAAACCTCCGCGACTGATAAAGGAACTCCGAAAAATCTTGCCAAATGATGCCATCGTAACAACCGAAGTTGGGCAAAATCAGATGTGGGCAGCTCTTCATTTCACGGTTTACAAACCTAGAACCTTCATCAGTTCGGGCGGGTTAGGAACCATGGGTTTCGGCTTCCCGGCATCCTTAGGAGCTAAAGTTGCCTGCCCTGACAGACCAGTGGTGGATATAGCCGGTGACGGAAGCTTCATAATGACTGAACAAGACCTTGCCTGCTCAGTTATGGAGAAGATTCCTGTCACGGTGATAGTGCTGAACAACTCCGTGCTTGGAATGGTTGCCCAGTGGCAGAGACTCTTCTATGGTAGGAGGTATTCTGCGGTGAATTTAGGAAGTGTTCCAGACTTTGTTAAACTAGCTGAAGCCTACGGTGCAGAGGGCACCCGCGTTGGCTCGCTTGAAGAGTTTTCGAAGGCTGTAAGAAAAGCGATAAAGAGTGAAGTTACCACAGTTATAGACGTTCCAATATCGCCTGAAGAAAACGTGTTTCCAATGATTCCAGCTGGAGCTGGTCTTAAAGGCATGATTGAAAGTGAGGAGGAATTATAGAAATGGAAGAAAAAAGCCACATAATAGCGGCTATCGTTGAACACAAGCCAGGTGTACTCTACAGCGTTGCAAACATGTTTAGACGCAGAAACTTCAACATAGAGAGCATCGCGGTGGGACCTACAGAGCAGAGTGATCTCGCAAGAATGACCATAACCGTCAAGGGAGACGAAAAACTCATCCAACAGGTGATTAAGCAGTTGAACAAGCTGATAGACGTGATTAAAGTAAGTAGACTGGACCCAGCCAGCATCGTTAGCAGAGAGATGGCCCTCGTCAAAATAACTGCCCCTGGCGCCAAAGCCAGAACAGATGTCATCAACTACGCCAACATTTTCAGAGCCCGCGTGGTAGACGTTTCAATCGAATCCTTAATGGTGGAAATCACAGGCGGCCCAGACAAAATAGACGCCTTCATCGACCTAATGAAACCTTTTGGGGTAAAGGAAGTTGCCAGAACTGGCATAACCGCCCTCTCCAGAGGAGCGAAGTCGGTTAGAATTGAGGAATAAAGAGATGGAATAGAATGGTGAAAGTATACTACGACGTGGACGTGAGTCTAGACAGCTTGAAAGACAAAACCATCGCAGTGATCGGCTACGGCAGCCAAGGACACGCCCAAGCTCAAAACATGAGGGACTCCGGCTTAAACGTTATACTCGGTTTAAGATCCGAAGGCTCCTCATGGGACAAAGCCAAAAAAGACGGCTTCAAAGTTTTTCCAGTCTCAGAGGCAGCGGAGAAAGGCGACGTCGTCCACATATTGATTCCAGATCCGGCACAGCCCGCTGTTTACAAAAGCTATATCGCCCCGCAGATGAAAAAGGGAAAGACGTTGGGCTTTGCCCATGGTTTTAATATCCACTTCAAGCAGATCGTTCCACCTAACTATGTTGATGTTATAATGCTTGCTCCAAAAGGTCCAGGACACATGGTTAGAAAGACCTATCTCGACGGTTTCGGAGTGCCAGCTCTGATCGCGGTCCACCAAAATCCTTCGGGTCACGCAAAGGAAACAGCTTTAGCTATGGCCAAGGGCGTTGGAGGTACCAGAGCCGGTGTCTTAGAAACTACGTTTAGAGAAGAAACTGAAAGCGACCTCATTGGTGAACAAACGGTGCTAGTTGGCGGGTTGATGGAGCTCATCAAGAAGGGCTTTGAAGTTCTCGTCGAAGCTGGATACCAACCTGAACTCGCTTACTTTGAGGCATGCAACGAGGCGAAACTGATCATGGACCTGATCTATCAAAGCGGACTCACAGGAATGCTAAGAGGGGTTTCAGACACCGCCAAGTACGGAGGCTTAACCGTTGGACCCAAAGTTATTGACGACCATGTGAAGGAAAACATGAGAAAAGCGGTTAAGCTGGTTCAAAACGGCAAATTTGCTAAAGAATGGATAAAGGAGGGCAAAGAAGGCTTCAAAACCTTAAATGCCCTAATGAAAAAAATCGAAGAGCATCAAATCGAAAAAGTAGGCAAATTCATCAGAAAAACAGCTGGAATTAAGGAATAAGCAAGGGCAAAAGTTGAACGACCTCATGAACATCACTGAAAAAATTTTAGCCAAGGCTTCTGGGAAAAAAGAAGTTAGCCCGGGAGAGATCGTAGAGGCCCAAATCGATGTGGCGATGATGAACGATCTAACAGGCCCTCTAACCGTAGAGGCTTTTCAAAAGGTTGGAGCCGAGAGGGTCTGGGACAATCAGCGGATAGTTATCATTCTGGACCACCAGGTTCCGGCGGAATCCGTGAGGTCCGCCGAGTTACACGAGATTATGAGGAAATTTGCGCGGAAGCAGAAAATAGAGAACTTCTATGATGTCGGCCATGGAGGAATTTGCCACCAGGTGATGCCTGAGAAGGGACACGTTCGACCAGGCGAACTGATTGTTGGCGCAGATTCTCACACATGCACCTATGGCGCCTTCGGAGCCTTCGCAACAGGTATAGGATCAACGGAGATGGCTGCCGTTTTCGCAACTGGCACCCTCTGGTTCAAGGTGCCACCAGTCATAAAAATAAACGTCAACGGACGGTTTCAAAAGTTTGTCACTCCAAAGGACCTGATACTAAACATAATTGGCCAGATAAAAGCTGATGGAGCCATCTACAAGGGAGTGGAGTTCACCGGCTCTACAGTGCGGAGCATGAGCGTTGATGGACGAATGACCATCTGCAACATGACTGTGGAGATGGGAGCAAAATCTGGCATAATAGAGCCCGACGAAACAACGTTAAAATACCTTAAGGAAAGGGTCAACGAACCGTTTAAACCCATCAAAAACGATTCTGACGCCGCATACGAGAGGGCTTTAGACCTGGACATCACAGACTTGGAGCCCAAAGTTTCCTGTCCCCCCTCAGTGGACAACGTTAAGTCAGCGTCAGAAGTTGAGGATGTAGAAATAGATCAGGCGTTCCTCGGGTCTTGCACCAACGGGCGCCTAGAGGACCTTCGCTTAGCAGCTGGGTTCCTGAAGGGGAGAAAGATAAAGAGAGAGGTGCGAATGTTGGTGATTCCCGCCTCCCAAGAAGTGTACTCGCAGGCGCTGCGGGAAGGCCTCATCGAAACTTTCGTGGAGGCTGGAGCATATGTCTGCAGCCCCACATGTGGCCCTTGTTTCGGAGGACATATAGGTCTCTTGGCACCGGAAGAGGTTTGCGTCAGCTCTTCCAACAGAAACTTTATCGGGAGGATGGGAAGCCAAAAAGCCCACGTTTATCTAGCGTCTCCCGCAACAGTTGCCGCCTCAGCCCTAACAGGCAAAATAACAGACCCCAGATCATTGGAGGCCCTAAAGTGATGATCAGTGGAAAAGCAGTAAGGTTCGGAGACGATGTGGACACTGATGTTATTCTTCCGGGAAAGTTTATGACTCTAATGGACCCGGTTGAGCTGGCCAAACATGCCATGGAGGGACTAGACCCAACTTTCATCAGAAAAGTTCGAGACGGAGCCGTCATCG
>Ga0315306_10000036_pt1 | contig 62546 bp, 60 predicted proteins | sample TDP1_MG_FD_203803 | JGI IMG/M metagenome (GOLD analysis project Ga0315306, IMG submission 203803) | Freshwater sediment microbial communities from Lake Towuti, South Sulawesi, Indonesia - TDP1 | ecosystem: Environmental > Aquatic > Freshwater > Lake > Sediment | place: Indonesia: South Sulawesi... | reverse complement strand
ATCGAAAGAATATCAGCAATAATCTGCAACCTATCCCTATACCTACTCATCTACCTATCGCCTTGAACAAGCGCCAGAAAATTCTCACAAGACCTACTCAAAGGAAAAAGAGTCTATACGAGACGGATGTTACTCTCGCATCTTAAAATGAAGCCAGCCTCTCCCACTCTTCTTCTGCTGCTGATACTCCTTTCGTTCAAGCTCAGGAGCCGCTCTCTTCGTTCTCCTCAAATTTTGCTGTTTGTTCAACACGTTTCGAATAAACTTGCCCCAACCGCCAACCGCAGGAGGGACAGGAACAGAGCCAGGAAAGTGAGAAAGCCCGTGAAGCTCCAAAATCTCCCTAAAATTGAGGGGCCTAAAATCTCGAGTGGCAATAATAACCTCGCCACGGTCAACAAAAAGCGACTCATAATCCTTACTGGAAATGCCCTCAGCCTTCTCTCTATCATCAATGCGATTCCGCCACAATTCAACCCACTGACTCTTCAAACCATCAATCAACTCTTTCATTTCCAAACTATCCACTATTCAATCCCTCCCTGACAGGAGCAGATGAGAAAAAACTCTAAGGTAAAACCAATATACCTCACATGTTAAACTCCTTCGTCAACCGACGCAACCGACGCCACAGCATACTCTGAACGTTTGGAAGTCTCTTCCAAAAACTCCCTTAACAAAAACCGAATGGCCTCACTTCGGGTAGAGAAACGGAACCTCCACTTCAAGTCAAACTCCTCAATAAGCTCCCTAGGCGCCTTAAACTCCACCAGGACTAAGCCCCCTCTAGATTGAAGTCTCTCGTCGGCTCCTTTCTCTTTCTCAGACAAGCAATCGTTCCCTCAATATGCCAAATTTAACCTTTGTTTCGTTTACACGCGATGCGTAAGCCTTTTGCCGCAATCTCAAATATAAACTAGTATGAAAAGAGCTTCTATCGAAGTTTTCTAGAACTTAATACCATATTTTCCATAGAACACCGTCAGCGTGTGTTTCAAGGCATGCTGGCGCACACAAACTTTCCATTTGCAGCGCCTGAGACAGAACAGAACCGCGTCGCAAGGCTAGCGCGCGCGATCATAAAGCTAGGAGATTTGTCAAATCATGCGTAAATGAACAAGTGGCAGACATAAGTAAATATCCGCATGGAACCCCAACTTCGGCCTCTTGGAAAAAACGGTTCTTTTATGCACATTGAATAATAATGCCGTCAACGTTTTCGCGGCTCAACTTACGGATGCCATAGTTACTGATTATGAGCCATAAAGAGACTTGTGCCTTTCTAGTATCTTTTGTCGTCGTCTCTTGTCGCCAGTTTATGTCTGACAACTGTCTGACGCTGTCTCCCATACTGTCTCCAACTGTCGACAAACGTCTCCAATTGTCTCCACTGACTTGTTACAGTAGTAACTCACTTGTGACTGTCACACCTGGTTGTCTCCAATCAAAACTGTTACCACTGTCCCAACTTGTTACCACTGTCTCCATAGGCTTTTGTCCAAATTTGGGCGTGTTCAGAACGTGTTTAGAATATGGGCATGTCCTTTAATTGACTGAGTCCAAAACAGTTTCCTAATTTGGACACGCGATTTGTCCAAATTAGGACTAAGGCTTTCCAAATTCGGACGCGGCACCGCCGTTTGGGTTTGGGCGCGCGTCGGCATTTCAAATTTAGCACCGACGACATTTAACCCGAGCCGCTTCATTTTTCTAATCATGGCAAAGTGTTGTGTTGAATCTAACTCCTCTTCTCGCCAAAGGTGGCTTTGAGGTCACCATAAGCCTTTAGGAAGGCACGACCCTTATCGGTTGTGGCAAAAATTTTCACGCGGCCATTCCTTCTCGCTCGTGACCCTGCCTCTAAAAGACCCTGCCCAAGGAGCAGATCCAAATAAGCTTGAAACTGCTTGAAGCTAAGATTACACTTATACATAATGTGCGTCTTAGTATCGCCAGCCACAGCTGCACCTAAAATATTTGCCATAATGTCCCATCGACTTCGATGCAGAAGACTCAGCAACTCATCCGCATAGGTCAAAGATGTGCACCTGTAAGCGTTTTTTCGTTAAAGCGTATTTGTTACATATATACGTGCATATTTAAAATTTTGGGACAAAAATCTATTAAAAATGTCGAGTAAACTTAGAAAAATTTAGGCGAGGAGTTCTAGAGAAATCTTCTAGAGAAAACTACTAGAATCCCATTGCAATTCCGCTGGCGTGATTACTCTATCAACTCGGTACAATCCACAAAACATAAAAACCGTTTGTTCAAATCTAAAGAGGAGGCTAAAACAATTATGAGCGCAGTTTTAACCCCTATAGTTTACCAACTGGGGTTAGGCGCCGTCGGCGGCTTCATTGTTGGCTACGCCCTCAAAAAAATGACAAAAATTGTATTTGTAATCCTTGGGCTTTTCATATTGGCGCTCGTTTACTTGAGTTACAAAGGCATAATTATCATAAACTTCGAAGCGCTCGAAAGTGCTATTTCAGGCGCGTTGGGTTGGGCTGGTCAAGCTGGAGATTGGATAATCCCCATCATATCCCACCTGCCCTTTGCAGGCTCCTTCGGACTGGGCCTCTTCCTAGGATTCAAAATGGGCTAAAATGTGAACTAAAGCAATTGAAACAAACACCGCTGGCCCCGGCATCTAAACCAAACCATTTAACTGACTCAACCACAATACAGCATGCCGTTACACTATGCATGAACAAGAAAGTCTTTTATGCATCGCAGGGCTATGCTATCAACAATTTCGAAGGTGAAAAGATGATGCCTAAAAAATCCTATGTTGAACTGATCACACACCTTAAAAAAATTGAAGAAAGCATGGTGGCGGCTTGCGCTGCATTAGAAGAGAGAGTTCACACCGCAGCTGCAAAATTGTTGATGGCTGAGCTGCGACTTGACTCAACGAAACACGCAAGTATCTGCGACGAAATTTTAAAAGCAATAGAGAAGGCAAAACCAATCGAGCGTTTGTGGGACGCTCGAATAGAAAGTTACGTAGACATGCTCGCAGTGAAAAAAGAGCTGGAGAGACACATAAAACTGGAAACCGAAATGCTGCAACACGTCGAAAAGATGATCAGAGAAACCGACGACGAAGCGTTGAAGGTTTTGCTCGCACACATCGCCGAAGACGAAAAGAAACACCACAAGAACATAAAACTCATACTTGACAAGTCGTATGCCCTCGCACCCTAATCATCCCAAAAAAAGAGCGACATTAAAATCTCCAAATTTGAAATCCAAAACGGCTAGTAGTTCTGCTTTTTTAAAAGTAGAAGTTGGAATAGAATAGAAAGAGTAACCTTTCAAGCCGTCGATAATGTGGGCGCAAGATATAAGAGTAGGAAACTTCCACAACTAAATCTCTTCACGGAGAGAATAAGAAGTTGCAAATTCAAGCAATTGAAAATGTTATAGAAGACACGGCTGTCAATCTTCTTCGATTGGCTGTTGTAAAATTGCCTCAAGACATAAAGGAGGCGCTTCAAAAAGCCTACAAGGAAGAAGTGAGTGAAGCTGGAAGGGTTCAACTTGAAGCCATACTGAAAAACATCGAATTGGCTGAGAAAGACAACACACCCCTGTGCCAAGACACAGGTGTAATCATATTCTGTGTCAAAGCTGGCGCTCAAATGAAAGGCTTAGGCAAAATTGAATCTGCGCTCAAAAACGCCACAAAAAGAGCCACGCAAGAGATCCCCCTGCGTCCAAACACCGTTGATCCATTTACAGGAAAAAACACCGGGGACAACACAGGGCGCTTCATACCATACATAAACTGGGAAATCACAGAAGGCGACACAATAGAAATCACGGCTTTTCCAAAAGGAGGCGGCTCAGAAAACGTTTGCCAACTGGGAATGATAACACCGGGTGAAGGCGCCAAAGGCTTAAAACAATTCGCCATAGACGCGATAATCAAAGCTGGAGCCATGCCATGTCCACCAACAATAGTGGGAGTAGCCGCCGGAGGAGGAGCAGACATAGCCATGAAACTGGCAAAGATGGCACTTCTCAGACCACTCAACCAACCCAACCCAAATCCAGACTTAGCAAAAATCGAGAGAGACCTCTATGAAGCTGCAAATTTAACTGGCATAGGACCTATGGGACTCGGGGGCAAATTCACTGTTTTGGGCGTAAACATAGAATACGCTCACAGGCACCCAGCGTCTTACCCAGTGGCCGCCGCATTCCAATGTTGGGCCGCACGCAGATCAACGGCGCGCATACATTCGGACGGAAGAGTTGAATATTTAACACATAAGGTCAAGTGAGGTGAAAAAATTGGCAGTTTATAAGTTAAAGACCCCCATCTCTGAGGAAGATGTGCGCAAACTAAAAGTAAACGATGTTCTCTACATATCAGGCACTATAGTCACTGCTCGAGACGCAGCCCACAAAAGGGCATTAGAACTCTTCAAGCAAGGTAAGCCCTTACCCATCGACCTACAGGGACTGGCGGTTTTTCACTGCGGTCCCATAGTCAAAAAAGAAGACGACAAATGGGTTGCAGTGGCTGCTGGACCGACCACAAGCACCCGTATGGACCAGTTTGAAGACGAATTCATCAAAAACTTCAAAGTACGCGTGGTCATAGGTAAAGGTGGAATGGGCAAAAGAACCACGGATGCCATGCAAAAATATGGAGCAGTTTATGGAGCCTTCACAGGTGGAGCGGGCGTGCTAGCCGCAAAGGGCATAAAGAGCGTGAAAACAGTAGAATGGCTCCAAGACTTGGGCATGCCTGAAGCCCTGTGGGTTTTCGAAGTCGAAGAGTTCGGTCCATTGACTATTGCAATTGATTCACATGGAAACAACCTCTTTGAAGAAGTCAAAAAGAAGGCGGAAGAAAGCCGAATAAAGATTTATGAAAAATTGAGTGCGTAACTCAGACTTCAAGTTATCATTAGCCAGGAGAAAGAGAAAATTGTCTTATGAAACAATTAACACAGATGTTTTGGTCATAGGTGCAGGTGGAGCTGGAAGCAGAGCTGCCATAGAAGCCGCCGAATACAACGTTCACGTTACTCTACTCAGCAAGGAACTGCTCGGCAAGGCTCACACCTGCATGGCTGAGGGAGGATACAACGCCGCCCTCGCAAACGTGGACACAGCCGACAACTGGGAGGTTCATTTTAAGGACACGGTTGTCGGAGGCGCTTGGCTAAACAATCAACGCATAGTGCAAATTTTGGTGAAAGAAGCCAGCGACCGCATATTTGACCTTGAAGAGTACGGCGCGGTTTTCGACCGGACACCCGAAGGCAAAATCATGCAGCGCCCTTTTGGCAAGCAAACTTATCGAAGAACATGCTACGCTGCGGATCGAACCGGCCATGAACTCATGGCGACGCTTGTTGAAGAGGTGCGCCGACGAGACATCGCTGTGCTCGACGAGGTTTTCGTTTCGAGCCTCTTGCTGAGCAATGGTAAAGCTGCAGGAGCGGTTGCCGTAGACTATAAAACTGGCGACTTTCTCGTTTTCAGAGCCAAGGCTGTCGTACTCGCCAGCGGTGGAGCGGGCAGAATCTACAAGATAACAACAAACGCGGCTCAAGACACAGGCGACGGCTATGCACTACCCTACCGCGCAGGCGCCAAACTTCTGGACATGGAGATGGTGCAGTTCCACCCAACCGGCATGGTTTATCCAGAGTCTCATCGCGGGCAACTCGTGACCGAGGCTGTGCGCGGTGAGGGAGGGGTTCTCTACAACATACAACGAGAACGTTTCATGCAGCGTTACGACCCCAAACTCATGGAGTTGGCTGGAAGAGATGTGGTTGCGAGATCCATTGCCACCGAGATCCTTGAGGGAAGAGGAACACCTCAAGGCGGCGTCCATTTGGATGTTTCACACTTACCTGCACACGTTATTGAGGAACGCCTTCCGTCAATGCTGAAACAGTTTCTAGACGTGGGCGTGGACATAAGAAAAGAACCAATGCAGGTAGCTCCAACCGGCCATCACTTCATGGGCGGTGTACAAATCAACGAGAATGCAGAGACCAATATTCCAGGCTTGTATGCAGCGGGTGAAGTGACTGGCAGTGTCCACGGCGGAAACCGCCTAGGCGGAAACGCACTCGCCGACACACAAGTGTTTGGCAAGCGAGCTGGAGAAAACGCTGCAAAACAAGCCTTAAAAAATTCGATGCTGCCAGTTGACAGAAAACAAATTAACCGTGAAATAAGGCGTGCGCAGAATTTCTTGAAGAAGAAAGAGGGTGTGCGCCCAGTTGAAATTAAGAGCAAACTCGCCAATCTAATGTGGGATAAAGTGGGCATTTTCAGAACGGGCAAAGAGATTCAAGAGGCTATAGTTGGAATTGAACGCATAAAGGAAAAGGAGCTTCCCAACCTCTGTGTGGTTGACAACAAGACGCGTTACAACCGTGAGTGGATAGAAGCTTTAGAAATTGAAAACATGGTGGCCGTTGCTGAAATGGTTGCGAAAGCAGCGTTGATGCGGGAGGAAAGCCGGGGTGCCCACTTCCGTCGAGACTTTCCAAAAACCGACAACCAAAACTGGTTTGTCAACATTGTGATCAGGCAAGATCGAGGTAAGATGGTGTTTGAAAAGGTTCCGGTTGTCACAACCCTGATGAGACCGGAGGGACTGTAACATGGCCGAAGTTGTTCAAGGTAAAGTTTTTAGGTACAATCCCGACGTTGACGAGGCGCCTCACTACGAAACCTATGAGGTTCCTTACGTTGAAGGCATGGTGGTCTTAGACATTTTGCACTACATCTACGAGAAGCTCGACGGCTCCTTCGCCTACCGTTGGGCTTGTCGAGCTGGGCAATGTGGCTCATGTGCCGTTATAATCAATGGGAAACCACGAGTGGCGTGTCGAACGATAGTTGAGAAAGGCAAACCTCTAACAGTTGCACCTCTCTTGCAGTTTCCAGTTGTGAAGGACCTTGTCGTCGACTTGCAAAGAGGCTTAAAAAGAATCGCAAAATTGCGACCCTATGTTGAACGGCTTACGACTCCGTCGAGACCAGAAATAATAAGCAAGGAAGCCATAGAGCCGATAAAAGAAGTTCGAGAATGCATCGAATGCTGGTCATGCATATCGGCTTGCCCGGCAGTGGCTGAGGCTTGGCAAGACTTCTCTGGTCCCATGTACCACGCCAAACTGGCTCGACTAGAATTCGATGAGAGAGACGTAGAAGACCGAGTAAAAATGGCGTTTTTAGACGGCCTGTACAAGTGCACAACCTGTAGAGCCTGCGTAGAAGTTTGCCCCAAAGATATAGACATTCCGGGAAAGGCCATTGAAAAAATGAGAGCTATAGCTGCCAAAACTGGAATTGGGCCACTTCCTGGGCATAAAGATTACATAACAAGGGCAATAACGTCAGGTAGATCAATAGAAAAGATAGGCCCTCCCTTACTTGAAATGGTTCAAACAGGCTATGTTGCTAGAGTTAAGGAGCCAAAAGACACTGTGGGATACTTTCCAGGATGTCTCACTGATTACAGACTCCAAGAAGTTGGCAAAGCCCTCATAGAGGTTCTAACCAGAAACAACATTGAGGTTATTGTACCGTCTGAATTTACTTGCTGTGGTTCTCCGCTAATAAGGGCTGGTATGGTTGACGAAGCACGAGAAAAGCTTGTGCCCAAAAACGTCGGAATACTCGAGGCATTAGGTGTCAAAACCGTTGTTACAGCTTGCCCCGGATGTGCCATGACAATAAAGCTAAACTATCCAGAGCTTATTGGTAGGAAACTCGGATTTGAGCTACTCCATGCGTCAGAATATTTAGCTAAAAAAATAGACCTAAATGTTAACGATATGGCGCCAATCAACCTTAAGGCTACGTTTCATAACCCCTGCCACCTAAACAGAGGTCTAAACGCCCATGACGATCTAAAAATTGTTTTGAGCAAGATACCTGGCGTTAACATAGTCGAGATGGAAGAATCCGATAGGTGCTGCGGTGCTGGCGGAGGAGTGCGCGCTGGCGAACGACCTATATCAATGATGATGGCTCGACGCAAGGGAGAATTCGTCATAAATTCTGGAGCTGAAGCCTGCGTTACTCAGTGTCCTTTCTGCTACATTCAAATACAAGACATACTGAAACAACTGGGTTACCAACAAATCAAGGTGTATGACCTAGCAGATCTGTTGGCAATGTCCTATAGGCAAAGTGTTAAACAAGTCTGAGAAAGGATGAGAGGGAAATAACTAACTGGAAGCAAGAGCCCTTACGTTTTTCTTAACTTCATCGAGGCTCCGCATTCCTATGACCATTGCATCTACAAAGTCTAGCTGAGCAATTGCCCTTATGGCTGACTCATAGTTTCTGATTAATGGTGGAGCGCGGTCTCCAAGAACTTTCATTGCAACAACTCCTTTCCCATCGTCGTGAGCCACTTTAATAGCTTTGAACATCTCCTCGATGGAGCCGTCTTCAAGTGGAATACGCTCCTGAAATTTGTTAATTAAAGCTTGGTCTGCTCTACAACAGATAGTCATGATAATATTTAATTCCTCAAACTGGGCAGTTTCTCTTACAACAGCAACGCTGTGAGTGGACAAGCCAATTGCCTTAACAATTCCGGTTGTCTTTAAATCATTCATTTCTTTAAACACTTGATGGCAGTCGCCAACCCAGTCGGATTTGACAAGGTGTAAAAGGAAGATATCTAGGTAATCTGTACTGAGCTCTTTAAGAGAACTCTCAAGACTTTTCTTTGCTTCCTTGCCGCTTTTGGCGTAGGTTTTGGTGGATATGACAACGTCTTTTCTCGATATATAATTCAAAGCTGAGGCAATGTGCGGATGGCTTCCATAATCATCCGACGCGTCCCAGAAATTCACTCCTAACTTATAGGATTCAATTAAAATTCGACCGCCTTCTTCCGGGCTTATATTAAGCGATGGCACTCCAAAATCAAATGTTCCAAAACCAAGTTTGGACGCTTTCAATCCAGTTCTTCCAAGATTTACCGTAGGAACTTTAAGCATATCTTTACCAGATATTTTCCTTTGTTATTTTTGCTTTGTGGCACTGTAAAAGTGAAAACCCTATGGAAGAGGAAGCGTTTTGAAAATCAAGTCAGAAACCTGCTTTTAGCATAAAGCACTTACAGATTGCTGCTTGACTGTTCCTTAAAAAATCTCGGGTGGTGGCGGCGGAACTACGGGCGTCGGCTCAGGTTTTGTGCTGCGCCTATACAGAGTGTAAACTAGGATCAAAAGTATGGCAACTATTGTCAGCAAAGTTAAGAGAGGAGCCAGCTTAGCTATTGAAATAGCCAGTGTAAGCGAACTTTTCGCTCCCTGCGTGTTGCCGCGTTCAAGGCTACGCAGAGCTTGTTTGTAAAGATATTCTGCCAGAAACCTATAGGGTTGAAAAACAGGGTTCAGTCCACCAATAGTTGTTTCAGCCTGATCAATTAATTCCCGTATGTCCGATGACGTGTATAAATCGGCGATGTCGAAGCCCCACTGATTAAGGGTTAAAGCCACAGAGGCGTTTGCAGCCTTACTTAAGTAATAAGCTAGAATACTGTTTTTGTCTTCGATAGTCCATGTCGCGTTTCGTATCAATTCAAAGGAACGTTGGTAGTAGCTGAATCCACCGTGCATCTTGGCTAACTCGCTCACGGCATAATGTGCGCCTACGTAGAGGATCCCTATATCCGTTGGTTCGTAAGATGGGTTCCAGATTTTCAAATAGTAGCCAAAATTTTGTGGTAGACTAGAGGTTCCTCCTTCTAATCTTTCTCTTTCATTTTTCGCTCCCTCATAACCTAAATCATCGATTTTTTCGATGCTTGCATACTGCGCCATGCCTTCATGGAACCATAACAAATCGTTTGGTGACAAGCCAGCTTGGCTCAAAAAATGATGAATCAATTCGTGTGCAGCAATAACTTCAATTGTGCCGTTTATCCATCGAACAAAAAATATGTTAATATTTATCTCACCAAGTTTTCCACCCGTGAAAACTGGCGTATAGCCGCCCACAGTTAGCAAGGTATGGAAATCGGGAAGAAAGAACTGTGCACTCACGCTTTCAAGGGTGACATTGAACAACCAAGTATAATTGTTGTAAATCCTATCATAGAGATTCAAAATGCTTGAAGCGTATGTTGCGTATCTCCTAACAGCTTTAAAAGTGAAAACCTTGTTTTCGCTTTGGAGCGTGGTGTATTCGGCAGCTTGATTCGTCGTGAATTCTATTTGTAGTCTCAGCTGTTTCTCATAGAGATTGAAAACTACTTGGTGTGCACTAACAAGCGTTGGCTGGTAAGTTATGTCTCCAATGGCAATGGCGTTGTTAGAGTTCACTGTCAAGCTAGAATCAAAAGAGATTTCTGCTCTGCCGCTGCTGGTGGGATAGTCAAAACCTATTGGAGGTGATAAAAAGATTCCGCGTGGTTCAATTACAAGTGCTCCTGTATCCATACTGAACTCAATCGTCATATTAAAAATGTTGCTTGATTGATAAGTGAACTTGTAAGCTTGGTAAAAATATTGACTTTCACCCACAACTTCTTTAGTGTCAACAAGACTGCTTTGCGTAATTGTGCCACTAGTAACATTTGGATTGTTGTTCCAAGAGTTTGGCACAAAAACCCAAGACTGGCCTCTAGGATCGGTGCTCTGGAAGTTTATTACAGCCGTTGTTGTGCCCTCTTGGTCAACCGTGAATCTGTAGTAATAGGAAGAGCTGGGAGAAGCCGTAACTTCAAAACTTGAGAAGCTAGAGGCTAAAGACATAACGAAAATGAAAAGCAACGCAAACTGCTCAAATTTGTACAGAATTCCGTTAGTGTTCATGTTTGACCCATCTGACTGAGATGTATGCTCAAATGGTTTTACTTAAATTGTTTGTCCGCTTTCCAGAAACCGAAAGCCTTGTTATCACTTCTTTCACGACTTTTGCTGGTGCGTTAGTTCTAACCGCCTTAGTGTTGAAGTGAGTTGCAATGGCTTGAAAGCCAATTCTTCTTATTTCACCAATAACTTTGGATAGAGGCGGGATAGGCAGATTGAATCTGTCGCAGATTTTATCAACCACATAGTATGTTGCAGGTGCCTTGGACTCCTCACTGACTAAAGAAAGCATCTTGAAAATTTTTTCTCTCAGACTCAGATTTCTACTTTCCAATTCTCTTTGCATCTGAATGCAAAAGTCTTTATCCCACAATTCACCAAGCCATAAGGGACCAGCCGAACTAAGTTTGGAGCCGCACTCAGGGCACTCTTGTTTCATTGGCGGAATAATTCCTTTGGTGGGTTCTCTGTGAAAACATTCGAAACAGTGGAGAACGTACCCCATCATTTGAACGCTATTGTCTGCATGTTTGGCGCCGTAATCCATAAGCGCGTAGGTTCTAACGTGATTGTAGGCGCTGTAACTGAAAGTCACATGAATTCCAATGTCGTGTTTCGCCGCTGTCATAGTCAAGCAACCAATTAAGAGTCGAACGGCAAGTTCATGGCAATATTCGGTTCGCAATGGCTTCCCACCATACTTTCTGACACAAGCCTTCCAATGCACGCCACACAACGGTGCCATGTCGGTGGCTGTCAAAGCCAATAGACCGCCTTTCCGAAGTGCTCTAACAGCTGAATCCAGATAGGGTGCTGGAGAGCCAAAAGGATCAACGTCGATGTAGTCAAATCGCTTTTGCGGCACTGCATGTTTGCTCAAAAGAAGATTTGCATCATCGTTTGCGACGGCGACTCGTTCAAGCGCATTGTTAAGTTTAATATTAAACTCGGTGAGTCTGGTTGCGTCAGTGTTTATATCGTTTACTACAACTCTGTGGATGCCTTCCACCTCAACCGTAAATCGGATGCCACGAATTCCGCAGCCTGTCAACGGTTCACAAACTGAAAGTTCTCTCTTTGTCATCCTCTGATATGCTTGTAGCGCTAGTACGGCTAGGTCTCGGTTTAGTTCCATAGCAGGATTGTAAAACACAGGAGCCTTTGAGGGCGCGTATTCCCATGCTTCTTTTACAAAGGCCTTGAGCTTAGGCACTAGAATGCTGACTTTTCCTTCCTTTACACGCTCGGTTGGGAAAGCAAAGTTCAAACGCATCTCATCCCAAACTTGTTGTAACACAAAACTCGTTAATACGTGCTTTTCTAAATAGCTAGCAAGGTACACGGTGATTGTTTGAAGCGTCTCATATTCATAACTGGTTTGCCAGGCGTCGGCAAAACCACGGTTTTGTTTAGGACTGTCGAAGCCTTAAGGAGTTTAGGATATGACGTCGGAGGGATGTTCAGCCGCGAGGTCAGAGAAGCTGGTACACGCGTAGGCTTTGAAATAATGGATTTAGCGACAGGACAGAAAGGATGGTTGGCCCACATGAATCAACCCGTTGGACCACAGGTTAGCAAGTATAGAGTCAACCTCAACGACCTCAACACAATTGGAGCCAACGCCATTCGAAACGCCGCGGCGAAGGCTCAAATAATCACCGTGGATGAAATAGGACCTATGGAGCTGTTTTCATCCGCCTTCAAAGAGGCTATACTTCAAGCCATCAACAGCCGCAAACCATTGCTCGGAACAATCCATCATGGAGCACGAGATCCACTCATCGATTCAATCAAAACTCGAGACGACACCGAAATCATTAAAGTAACCTATGAAAACAGGGAGCATCTTCACAATCTTCTTATTGATAAGATTATTCAATTCCTAAAGGAAAGAGACACCAAGACTGTTTGACAAGAGAAGGATCAATATGCGTATAGTTGGAGTTGACGATGCAGGTCGAGGTTCAGTGCTAGGTCCGTTAGTAATTGCAGGCGTTTTGATGGAAGAAGAAAACCTGCATAAGCTTAGGGAATTAGGTGTGAAGGATTCTAAGCTCCTCTCGCCGCGTAGACGAGAGCAACTGGCTGAGCAAGTTAGGAAGATGGCGCTCCAATATCATGTTGTGATGCTGTCGCCAGCGAAAATCGATAAAGTTGTGGAAACAGGAAGAAAACTACACAAGCTGAATCGTTTGGAGGCGCAGACTATGGCCAAAGTGATAATGGTTCTTAAGCCTGACATAGCCTACGTTGACGCCTCAGATGTGCTGGCAGACCGATTTAAGGAGCACATAGCTGAGAATCTCCCTTTTCAAGTTCAGATAGTTTCGGAACACAAAGCAGACGCCAAATATCCAATCGTGTCTGCAGCGTCAATAATTGCCAAAGTTGAACGCGACAAGGCAGTTAAGGAATTAGCAAATAAATATGGAGACATGGGCTCTGGCTATGTGGCCGATTCTAAAACCATCGATTTTTTGGAAAAATGGCTAGCAGATTTTGGATCATACCCTGACTTTGTTCGCAAGTCGTGGAAACCAGCTAAGAAGTTAAAGAGCATCGCGGATGCAAAACAGACAAAGATCGCTTAACTTGTTAATCGTTTTGAAATTTGATAAAGCCTAGAATGTGAAAAAGGACTATTAAGGATGATCATTGCATAAATTAAAATTCAGAACTTCTTCTATTTTAACCAAAATGATTCACAATTAGTTTTACCTTTGGTTAATGATTCAAACTTTTAGTTGAACTTTCCACAACTCTTATATCAAAAGTGAATACTTTTACTTAATCCAATTTAAGGAAGGTGAAAAACAACATGGTTTCTGAAGGAAGAGGAAGATTGTTCAGAAGAAAAGATGGCAAGTATCTAATCTATCTCCCAGTGGATTTGGCAGAAGACAGCATGTTTCCATTCAAAACCACATCCTCAATAAGGCTGAAGATATACTTCAAGCTCGGAGATAGCAAACTATTCATTGAAAAGTGGAGCGAGACTTCTGAAGAATCTTCCGAGTAGATCTTGAGTAGTCGCTGTGCCGGATTTCCCACGGACAAGATAGTTAACTTATTTGTCAGAGTCTCGCAAGAAGATCTGAAAGAAACATTGTTTTCTCCAGTTCCTCAGCATTAATCAATGGAATATTGTTAGGGACTAGTTTTCCATCCGTTATGAAAACCGGTTGCGCGTCAACAATCTGGCTGATACTCAGGATTTCTTTGGTTCTCTGGTCAATGTCCTTCTCTTTTCCTTGAGACACTGCACCAATTATGTTTACATGGTTTTTTGGGTTTTGAGCAATGAAATCGAAGGGCGCTCTTGTTGTTGGTGTGACTCTAAATCGGCAATGCATGAATTTTTTCAAAACGGTTTGCAAAAATCGGTTTCTGACAATCTTTCGTTTGGCGGCGGCGAAAAATCCTGGAGTTGGCGGAACTAGTTGAAAGATATTAATTGGCTTGGCTACTGGAATGCCTAGGATCCATTCTAGGTTGTATGTGGCTGAAACCGACGCCTTGGCCATGCCCCTCTCGTAGCCATATAAGGTTCGTCTTGAAATGCGCAGTTGCTCGGCTAGCTTGCCGACTGAAAGCTCAAGTTCTTGCCTGCGGTTCCTTACGGCTTCACCGTCAAGTTTGACGTAGTAGCCTCCAGGTCCAGCTTCTATAAGCGGGAGCATTCCTCTTAAAACTACGTCTTCCAGAGTTTTCAGAGTGACTGCGTAAATTTCATATCGTGTGTAAACGGTGTCATCTTCAAGTTGTTTTTCACGTGTATGATCACATACAAACAACGGCGTGGCGGAGAAAAACGAAGAAATTGCCTTTAATTCGAATGCATCACTTAATGAGATGTTTCCGAGGTCGGGTGGCACACTGATAAATGTTAACTTGTTGCCATATCTGGCTGTGAGGCAAAAGCAGCTAGGTCTTGCGCTGCATCTTTCAGAGATTTGAAAGCCAGCGGTTCTAAGTATCGATTCCGCGGCGTTCAACGTCTCCTCCCGGTTCATCTTCTCTCCTCGGTCCAAACAACCCTTGATCATAGTTTCATATAAACATTCACGGAAAGTTTTTTAAGCAAAGCAATTTTTTCTGCAAGTTTTGTAAATTTTCAGGTGGCTTTAAGATTATTTTGCAAATGCAAAGGTTCCTATGGAGCAGTCTGAGTCATGAGGAATTAGGCACTTATTTTGCAGCTCTATGTTTAGAGAAGAAATTTTCATGACTGATGAGTTGGAGTTGTCTTTGCGGTGGGCTCTTTCTTTTTAAATATTTCCATAAATTTTACCATTGCCATTTCCGGAAAGAATTTTTGTATGTCTGTGGCTATACCCCTCTTAGCGAGCTGCAATCCCTCAATGTAGAAAGCTTCTTCAGGCACGTTTATTTCTATTGCGGTTTTCCTTATTTTAGTGTCAAACTTAGCTATATCAACTGCAGGCATTCTGCGATGAATAAGCGCTGCAATCTTTTCATCTCTGGTTTCAAGTTTTTTTTGCACAGTGGTCTCATAGACCAATGTTTTGCCAGCCAGAGGCGGATTGAAGTCAAGTTGGACTCTTCCCGCACCTATTGTTCTAACAACGGCGAGTTTTCCATCGAATTCCAAGCGCATTCCAAGCTGAGGCGTTACACCTTTGGCGGTGAGACGTCTAAGGGGAACCAGCCTAACCTTTTCTGGATCTCGATTTCCAAACGCCTTGTCGGGTGGTATTTCTACCGGCGATGTTTTGTTTAATTCGAGGTTGAGCAGGTTTTCATCTAGAGCCTTAAGCACCCAGCCTTCACCTACTACAACCAGTTTGGGTTCGTAGATTTCTCCTTTTTTGTAAAGTCTCTCCTTCTTGGCTACGTCTTCAATTGTGGTGTCGAAGACTTCGCCTGTTTCTTTTACCTTGGCTACGTAGTCCATTAGGAGAAAATCGCCTTTTTCAAAGGGCATGATGCATCATCTCGTGACACACATTTTCAGCGTATTTCGCCTTTAACTCTTATTCACAGATGCTCCAGTTGTACTTCAACCTTTTCGTTGAAGTTGGCGACAGCATAGTTCCCTTGTCTAGCTGATCCCGTATTAACTATAACCGTGTCGCCGATGTAATCTATGCCCATAGCCTCATGAATATGCCCACAGAAAACAATGTGAGGCTTTTGGTCTTCAATGAATTTTCCGAGAAAGCCTGATGTCACGATAACCTTCAAAGCAGCACCAGCATGCATCATGTCTTATTTTGGGTCATAATCTGGGTTTCGAGTTTTATTAAAACTGAGCCCATAAAGCGCTTGAACCCAAGCGTGTTCAAGCGCGTAGGGCGTCTGAGACGAGTTTTACGACTTTTCTCGCTTCTTTTCCCTCAGAGTCTTTTGCTGCGTTGAAAACCATGATAGCTATGCCGCAGAGCTGTTTGCTTTTAACCAAGGCTTGAAGCGTCTTCTGAAATTCGCTTGTTGAAAGGCCGTCTGTTACAGGTAGGGCTTGGGCTGAAATAACAGTTCCGTCGAGGACATCCAAGTCTATGTGTACATATATGTGGTCGCACCTTGGTTTTAGGTCGTGAAGAACACTTTTAACAGCTTGTTCGACACTGAGCTCTCTAATTTTTTCTCTTGTATAAATTCGAATCTTAGATTCTGCTAGAGCTATTTTCTCCATTTTGTCTAGGTCACGTGTGCCATACAGAACAATGTTTTCTTCTGGGAGTAGAGGAGAATGACCAAACATTTCTACAAGCTCTTTTGGTCCTCTTCCAGCTGTGATAGCGATGTCCATGCCGCCGATAAGTCCGGATGGCGTTGTTTCCGGAGTGTTAAAGTCTCCATGTGCATCCATATAAATCAATCCAATTCTAGGGCCCAAGGCTGTTCGGAGGCCTTCAATTATACCCATGAGAACGCTGTCTTCTCCGCCTATGATAAAAGGAAAGTATCCTGTATCAAGTATGCTCTGAACTTCTGTCGCCAAAGACTCGCATACAGCCTTAACTTGCTTTGGATTTAGAAGTTTCGGGTTGCTATAGTTTGGTGGAGGTAACTTTACTTCGAGGTTGCCAAAATCCAGCACTTCACTGCTAATCTTTTTCAGTTTATCAATTAATCCTGCGGCCCGGAGGGCTTCTGCGCCTTTATCTATTCCAGGTCCCTTCCAGCCAACATTGTAAGGGACGCCAATAACACCAACTTTAGAGAGTTTTGGCATAGTGCTTTTCTCATCGATGGATTTAGTCTTTTAACATTGTTTTTAAAGTTTATTTAGAATACTCTCACATATGGGAGAAGTAAGATAAAATGTCCTCCTACTTGAGTGAAGTTAAAATGGGCGAGATATTGTTGGGGTGTTCGGGTTGGCATTATAAAGACTGGGTTGGTCCTTTCTATAGGGAAGAGGCTGAAAGCCTCTCCACCTACTCGCGAATCTTCAAGACTGTCGAAATCGACTCAACATTTTACCGCAACCCAACCAAGGACATGGTCCTAGGCTGGTTGAAGTATACCCGCCCAGACTTCGTCTATGGAGCCAAGTTACCGAAACTGATAACGCACAAGAAGAAACTTGACCCAAGGCAAGGAATCGAAGAAGACCTGCAACATTTTTTAGAATTGATGGAGCCCCTGCAATTAGAGGGCAAACTGGGCTGTCTTTTGGCACAGTTGCCGCCGGGTTTGAAGTTCAATCCCAGTTTAATGGAAAGTTTCTCCGCTCTTTTCCCAGCAAAGTTTAGGTTGGCTGTTGAGTTTAGGAACAAATCGTGGCTTAGGAACGAAACTTGGCGGCTGCTTGAAAAGTATAATGTGACCTACACCATTGTAGACGAACCCTTACTGCCGCCTGACATGCACGTTACAAGTGACATAGCCTATATTAGGTGGCATGGAAGAGGCGAACGCCCATGGTATAATTATCACTATAAACCCGAAGAATTGCAGCCTTGGGTTCAGAGCGTGAAGGAGGTAGCGCAAAAGACTGAGAAGGTTTACGGTTATTTCAACAATCATTACCATGCCTATGCCGTAAAGAACTGCCTTGAAATGGCTGAAATGCTCGACGTAATAACACCCGAACAAAGAGAAGTGAAAAAGACGGTGAAAGAATACTTAGAAGCAAAAGCAAAGGAACCTCCGCCTAAACCTGCACTGGCTTTGACGGCGTTCATGCCTGAAAAAATCGAACAAATGACCTTGGAAGAACTGCTCCGCTTGTTCATGGATCACATTCGAATCAAACGTATCAACGATATTAAAGACAGAGAGGTAACCTTACAAGAAGTGTCGGATGAAAGTGTCAAGGCGCGGGTCCGTGAATACCACGTTTCCATAGACGTCCCCAATCGTTTGGTGCTTCACGACTGCGCCGACTGGAGTCGATGCGCACCCGTCAAACAATTTTGCAAACATGTGGGCAAAGTGATGATGGTAATGCCTAAAGACAAAGCGGTTAACATCATGAAGAAGATGGGTTCTGAACGCGAAAAGTGGGGGTTCAAACCATACGTGGCTTAAGTGCGCCGCAATGGTGCTTGTGACACAACAGATCAATGTAGCTTAAGAAAGCAATAGGGGTGAAGGTTTGCCTTTAACTCCCTTTCATTATCCTGTGGCTTACGTCGTTTCCAAACTTAACAAGAAGCTTAGTCTTCCCGGGTTGATGGTAGGTTCAATGTTTCCAGACCTTGAGATACCAATCATAATCTTGTTGTTTGGAACTCGAATTCCTGATAGGGCGCTCCTGCACAGTTTGGTTGGCGCTGCCAGTATTGGAACAATATTATCTGTAATCTTTACCGTTTTAATGTACCCACTTTTAACCAGCAGTTTGTTCAAAATTGACAAACATAAGATTGAGAGCAAGTGTAGATTATCTTTTGCTCTCATTTTTTCATGTTTTATCGGGAATCTGTCCCATGTTTTGTTAGACATCGTAAACCACCCGTATAATCCCATTTTCTGGCCTTTCTCACAATCAACCCCTAGCCCGATTTGCCTAGCTCTGGGAGACATGCAAAACGCATCGTTGATCATTCACACAATTTTAATCGTTCTCTTTGCCTCTTTGCTCATCGATCAACGTAAAAATCTCTGGGAGAAGTTACTCGTAGGAGAATAGCACAAAAACACTAGTGAAGTTCTCTGATTAGACTGTTTATTTCCTCTTAGGTGTTATAAAAAGTGGGAGAATTGTGGATCTTTTAACTATATACCTCTAAGTAGAGCAAGATTGTATGCTTTCGAAATTCTAAAAAGCATCTTAACTGCAAATAGATGTTGGTGGAATATGTAATTGAGTCAATCGCAACCCGTTCTAATTGTTACCACACCCACGGTGTCGGGCTACGAAATCGTGAAGGTTCTAGGCGCAGTGAGCGGCATTACAGTGCGAACCCGAGGCGTAGGCGGCAAAATTGTAGCTGGGATAGAGGGCATATTTGGCGGTGAAGTAACCTCTTACACATCTGAATGTGAAAAAGCGCGGAGAGAATCTCTGCAAAGACTAATTGAAAACGCCCAAAAAGTGGGAGCCAACGCTGTTGTAGGTGCAGACTTTGAAACAAGCGACATACTGCAGGGCTCAGCTACAACATTCTCTTCGTATGGAACAGCTGTGATTATCAGACCAATCGAGAAAAAAGAATAGCTGCTTAATCTACTAACTGAAGCATTTCCAGTAATTCTTCAGTAGTCTCTTTAGTGACTTCAGTGTGTCTTCAACTTTGGAGCGTACATAGTCAGGTTCAACCGACGGTGTATACAGCTCCTTCACATCAATTTTCTCCAAGTCCAAAACACCAGCGGTAAGAGCATACCAACACTGAGGCAAAACCTTCGGGTTGTAGCCGCTTCCTGGCATGAGCACAACCTTGCCATCGCACACTTTTTCGGCGGTTTCAACGATTGTTTGTGAAATCTTGAAGAACCCCTGCACGGTTAGCCCAAGGCTTCCAAGCATGTCGGCGAAGTGAGGGTCACTTCCACCGTTGCCCACGATTAGCTCTGGCTTGAACTCGTCAGCTAGAGGCATTATAATTTCTTTCAAAGCGTATAGATACGTTTGATCTCCAGTTTGTGGTGGCAAAGGCACGTTAACGTTGTAGCCTTCTCCAGCTCCGCGTCCAATTTGTTCGATGTAACCTGTTCCAGGGTAGATTGTTCTCGGATCCTGATGCAGTGAGATAAAGAGCACATTGGGGTCCTCATAATAGATGTCGCTTGTTCCATTTCCAGCGTGCACATCGTAATCAATAATCATTGTGCGCTTCAAATTGTATTTTTGACGTAGATATTCAATCATAATGGCGATGTCGTTGAAGAGACAGAAACCGCCTCCATAGTTTCGACCTGCGTGGTGATAGCCGCCACCGATGGCCACAGCACGATTTGCTCTGCCTTCAAGAACTGAGTTTCCAGCCTCTATGGCTCCGCCCATAATAAACATTGCAGCCTCAAGGATCTGTAGTGAAACCATTGTATCCATATCGTACGGTCGATTTTGCTGAGCCAAACGAAAGATTAGGTTAACGTAGCTCTTATCGTGAACCTTGAGCAAATCTTGTTCGGTGGCTGGTTGAGGTCGCAACATGAAAACGTTTGGCAGCTTAAATATTCCCTTTTCTTCGAAGAATCGCATGGCGTTAGTGAAGCGGTCTCCTCGGAAAGGATGTCCTGGACCTAAGTCGTACTGAACGTATTTTTCGTGGTAGGCTATGCCAGCCTTCAGGTGCTTACTCTCCGAGCGTTAAACACGTTTGCTAACGCTGTTTCTATTTTCAGTATTAGGTCAAAATAAGTTTGTCCTTTTTTAAAAAAGATTGTAGCAGAAAAAGAAAGAAATTTTAAGGTTTATGCGATGTGCGATTAACCTTGCCTTTCTTTATTCTCTTCTTTCGTGGTTTGGTTGCCGCTTTCGCTCTGAAAGGGAGAACCGCCTCCCTCGGACGGTACGGGTATGGGTTGTTCAATGGCGCCACCTGTAGCAGTAGGCACTTCTATCTGTGGTTCAATAGCCGCCTTGGTTGTTACCTCAGACTGTTTTTCAACTATTGGCTCTGTAGGCGTTGATTCTGCAGTCTCAACTTGGATGGATGTTGGCGTCAGTGTAGATGTTGTCACTGTCTCTTTGGGAATGAGTTGGATGATCACTTCTTTTAGCGTGTTTGATTCTTGTTTTGTTGCTTCCATGCCTAGGCTGAGGGCGTTGCTTTCGGCAGTGTGCACTTCTTGGCTGATTTCTTCGGCTGCGTATGCCATCTCCGAAATGGCGAGGAAAATTTCCAGTGTTTTGAGTTGCTCTTCGAGTTGGTTGAGTTTTCGGGTCATTCTTTCGGTTAGGGCTTTGCGTCTAGCCTCGACTTCGGCAATTTCTTCCGTCACTTCTTTGCCAAGATATTCGTATGTGTACTGGGATATTTTGCCCGCGTTATACAAATCATCTAAGACGTGTTTTTTTCTCTTGACTAAATCCATTTCCCTGTTTATTCTCTCAAAAGATTCTTTCCAAGCGACCAATTTGTTACACCTGAACGGGTATGCGCCCAGAGAACAAATTAATCCTTTTTAACATGCAGATATATCTCTAACAGTGAAAATCAGCCTTTTTCTGAGTTTTCTTCAAAAAATATGTTTAAATATGCGCCCACAGACAATCAAATATCGCTTTAAACATGCTTTTTTGGTTTTCCCTCTTGAAAGGTCTACTAAGAAGTAATTATCTTGCAGTCTTGCAAGGTGATGATCAAAGTGTAAGAAAGGACGTATTTGGAGGTTGTCAGGGCAATTATGAACGCGAATGACAAGATACAGTATCTCATGAACAGTCTGCTTAAGGTTCAAACACAGTCGCAGCGCTAAACAGGTACATTAAAGTGGTTTATCGCCGAACAGTTTGGGTGTAAGTTTGTCCACAGCGCCTTTTACTTTTTCCCACTCTTCATGGTTTCTGATCTGAAACTTGTGTTTGCGCTTCCACTTGTCGCCTCTATTTTGCCACAGGTACATGGCGATGGAGCGTCTGCCAAACGATTCAATCATAACTACGGCTTCCCACCACTTTTCACTCTTAAAAATGGTGACGTAATCTACGACCTTGTAGAAACTGGACAGGGGCAACTGTTCAGTCTGTTCAGTCTGCTCGGTTGGTTTGCTTGGTTCAGTCATTTGGATTTCGTCTCCGCATAGAGATAGCTGAGTTGACATTTAAGGGCTTTTGCTTAGACGCTGGAGAATCGATGTTGTATGAGCTTGTTTGGATAGGTCTTTTTATTTAGACCAGTGTCTCTCATGTTCAAAAATTAATGTTGCTGCACCTAAGGGTTGATTTATCTGGATTCTTTGTGTGTTTGTTCTCTCACAGCCTACCCTCCGGTCTACAATATGATCCAAATAGGCTCCAAATAGCATCGAACAAACTGTTAGGTTTTCAGAATCAGAGATTCATAAAACCGATAAAGTATTAAGCCAAAATTCAATTGAGCAACCAATGAAATCTAAGCGTAAGCAATGGAATTACGACGTAATAGAGGAATATCGAAAGTGGTTTGAGCGCGCTCTCTCCTTTCTATTTTCTGATAGGTATGCTACGTTGAGAATTAGGTAATTTAACGACTTTTAGTCCGTCTTTGTTGTAGTTTAATAGATTTGGGAATAGTCCTCTTATTCGAGAAACCACTTTAGGCTCGTGGGCGTTGGTGTTGAGCAGAAAGAGAACAGTTACCTTTTCTGAAGCCAGCATTTCCAACACTTGACGCAGAAAGATGAAGGTTTTCTCTGGCTCCATCGTTGTCAACAGTTCTGAGAGAATGTCGAAAACAAAACAGACGTTTGCTCGAGCATAAGTTTCTAGCACCTTGCCAAGGGCGTCTAGGACTAGAGACGGGCTTTTGGCGGGTAAGACCACTTCATTTTTTGAAATCATTTGCGGAGTGGACGTTGAAAGCGATGTAAAGAAAAACCTGATTGTTGGCTGTTTGGCTAGATGCGTGTAGAGAGGGCTTGTTTTAGAGGTAAAAACAATTAAAGGCTCAACATTGGCTATACTCTCTCTTGCTAGGTAGCTGGCTACGCTCTCATAGTTGGACGCAGGGTCATACTCCAACAGAATCTTGCAACCGACTAATCGTTCATGGTCTAAGCCTATTGACCCCGAGAACAAACTGGCATCTTCAATAAGGTCGATAAACCTTGCTGGCACAACGTTTCCTCTGCCGAAGGCTTTCAAGATTTCATTTACTTGTTCTGGCTCCATATGTTCAACATTGACGGCTGTGATAGCCATTATGAAAGATACATACACTACTCCCGCTGGTTCTTTAGACACTACCCACTCCGAAATTTTTGGGTCATCCCATCGTGGGTCTAGCCAATAATCCGAAATGAATTTTTGCCAATTCCCATCAACAAAAGAAAAGTCGCCAAGGTCCATAACGTTTCTTACGTGCTTGTATCCTCTCTTTTTGAATTCAGCCCACACCCTTAAATCTTCTAAAACCGCTCGCTCATAGTCCAATTTGCCATTTGGCATTAAACTTTGGGTTACGCTACTCATACGCAAAGTACCATCTTTCGCATATTTTTCAACATCAATCCCAAATTCAATGAGCTTATCCCTTACAGTTTCACGTTCCTCGTCTGGATAACCATACCAAACTGCATCACCATTCTCAAGACCATCACGTATGAATGATGCGAAAACCTTCATCTTATCAGAAGCTGAGGTGTACGTTATAAAAATCGACTCCCCTTCCCTAACGTTTAGAATAGAGCTTGCTCTCAAAAAATCAGAGGTAACAGAATGTCTCGACCCTCGCCTTAAAGAGTCCAGAATATTCAATACAGGCATCTTGCATCGCTATTCAATTAAAGATTCTCCAGACATATTTGGCATTTCTGAACCTCCAGTCAATATCTTAGCAGAATAGTTTTACCTATCCATATGGACGCGCGCCGGAGGGCTTCCACGTGAAAAATGATGTAGAAACCATGGTGAGTAAGTATGTGAGTTATCTTTTGAGGCACAATCCTGAAGACTTAGAAATGGACAAGAAAGGCTTTGTTGAATTGGACGACCTTATTTCTAAGGCTAGAAGACGTTTTCCAACGATGGATAAAAAACTCTTGATGAAAATAGCTGAGAAGAATGAAAGGAAAAGGTTTGAAATAGTTGGAAACAAGATTCGTGCCTTGTACGGTCACACCATTCCTGTGCACATGTATCTCGAAGAAGACAAGCAAACTGCGCGGCTTTACCACGGGACAACCCCTCAAGCTGCCAAAGAGATTCTGGAAAAGGATTTGCAACCAATGAGGCGGAGATGGGTTCACCTTTCACCTACAGAGGAAATAGCCCAAGAGGTTGGAAAACGCAGAACAAACAATCCAGTGATTCTCGTGATAAATGCATCCGAAGCGAGACGCCACGGCATAAGGTTCTTTAGAGCCACAGACAAAGTTTATCTCTGCAAGTATGTTCCTGCAAAATATATCAAAACCATTTAGTTTTTTGATGAACTATACAGAGCCTCGATCTGGGATGAAAGAAGTTATTATTAACTGTTCTGTAGGCTTGTTAATAACTTCTGACACAAATCCCCAACAGAAAAAGAAAAAGGGAAGATCGCAGGAGATATCGCCACATGCTATTATTTTTATCAAACGTCACATGCTTAATTCTATTAAAAGCCACGGTTAACATTCAAAAGGAACAAACATTGCTGAAGAAAGTCTTGCTTATTCGTGTTTCAAAAAGGTTATATTCGTCTCCCGCTATGTTCGTTCGTGGCGGGTGTTAGAAAAATGCAAGAAGGTGGCCGCCAAATTCAAGGCTTATTCTGAGCGTTGGTTAACTTTAGATTATCGCCCGCTTGAGTTGGAAAAAGAAGTTCGTGAATTCTGGGAAAAGCATCGGGTTCAGCAGAAACTTGAGCGGCTTAGAAAGGAGTCTGACAAGGGCGTCTTGGGTTTTGTTGAGGGACCGCCAACCCTCAATGGCACGCCTCATGTTGGGCACGCTCGTGGACGGGTGATGAAAGACCTTCGCTATCGATGGAAGAGCATGGAGGGTTTTTATGTTCCGTTCTGGGCTGGCTGGGACTGCCAAGGCTTGCCGGTTGAGTTGGAGGTTGAACGTGAATTAGGCGTCAAGAACAAACGAGACTTGTTGGACAGAGTGGGCGAAGAACTCTTTGTCGCCGAGTGTAAGAAAACAGTGATGAAATATCATAAAGAATGGTTCAACGCCGACAAAAAACTGGGCGTTTTCATGAACCATGAAAAGGCTTACTGGACATACTTAGACGATTATATCGAACGTGAATGGCAATACCTCAAGCGCGCTTGGGAGCAAGACTTGCTTGGCGAAGGCTACTATGTGGTTGCTTACTGTCCCCACTGCCAAACATCGCTCAGCAACGCCGAAGTAGGCTTGGGCTACGAACAAGTGGAAGATCCGTCTCTCTACTTCAAAATAAAGATGCGAGACAAAAAAAACGAGTACTTCTTGGTTTGGACCACAATGCCCTTCACATTGGTCACCGACATGATGCTGGCAGTTCATCCGAAAGCAGAATATGCCAAAGTCAAAGTAGGCAAAGAAACATGGGTTCTCGTGAAACAACGCGTAGAACCGGTAATGCAAGAACTCAAAATGGACAATTACAGGGTTGAGGAGGTTGCCTCAGGCAAAGAACTTGAAGGCGTCAAATATGAATATCCGTTTTTGGACACAGTCCCGAAACAGCGAGAACTCGATCAACAACCTCTGGTGCATACGGTTGTGTGCGAAGACTTCGTAGATATAAACACAGCCACAGGCGTGGTCCATTTGTCGCCTGGAAACGGAGAAGACGACTTTCGAGCGGCTCAAAAACGAAACGTGCCAGTTTATGTTCCGTTCGACGACGAAGTTAGGTTCAACTCTGAAGCAGGCGAGTTCGCAGGCTTATTCGCCAGAGACGCCGATCCCGTAGTGGTTGATGTACTCCGCAAGAAAAGATTGCTCGTTGATGTTAAAACCGTCACCCACGAGTATCCCACATGTTGGCGGTCACACCACAAACTGGTGTGGCTGGCACGTCGGGAATATTACCTCTGGACCGACAAAGTCAACGCAAGAGTGGTGGAAGCCGCTGAAAAAGTGGACTATTATTTTGAGAGCCCCAAAAATCGTTTCCTAACATTCCTAAGGGAAAGTAAACCGTGGTGTGTTTCCAGAGAACGCGTGTGGGGCGCCCCCCTACCAGTATGGGTTTGTACAAAGTGTGGAAACAAAGACTTGGTGGCGAGCAAAAAGGAGTTGCTTGATAGGGCCACCGAACCGCCAAGTCAAAACTTTGAATTGCACAAGCCTTGGGTAGACCGCCTTACGCTCAAGTGTCAAAAATGCGGTGGCTCAATGAAACGAGAACCGTTTGTCCTCGACACTTGGCACAACAGTGGCGCCTCATCCTACGCCCGTTTCACAGATGAAGAATTCAAAGCGTTTGTTCCAGTTGACTTCTTGACAGAAGGGATAGACCAAACCCGAGGCTGGGCAAACACTTTGCTGCTTGAACACGTCATACTTACAGGGAAAGCCGAAGCACCATACAAAGCTTTTCTCTTCCAAGGCTTGGCCCAAGACGCAAAGGGCAGAAAGATGAGCAAGAGCTTAGGCAACGTATTAGAAGCCAACGCGGTTTTAGAAAAACACTCGGCGGATGTCTTCAGATTCTACACTCTCTGGAAATGCTCTCCTGTTGACGCCATAAACTTCGACCTGCAAGAAATGAACAGACGCCCATACCAAGTGCTGGGCACACTTTATCACATGCATCGCTTCTTCATACAAAACGCCGAATACGACAGATTCAATCCAAAAGAACACACCTTAGAATGGGCAAGAGAAAACAACAGCCTAAAACCAGCCGACTTTTGGCTCCTTTCAAAACTTCAACAAACAATAACAGAATACACAAAGAAACTTGAAACATGCGAGTTCAACTTTGCCGTGGCAGAACTCGAAGAATTCGTGGTAGAGGTGGTTAGCCGCCAATACGTGCCAATGGTGCGCCGAGACCTCTGGAGCGACGACCCACAAACACTCAACCGGCGCCTAGCCGTCTACACAACTCTTTGGCAAACACTGAAAACTGTGGTTTCGCTCTTTAATCCAGTCACACCCTTCCTGTGCGAGTTTGTGTACCAAAATGTCTATCGAACATTAGATTCTGCCTTACCAGAATCGGTGAATTTCGAAAACTGGCCCACACCAAACGAGGCGCTTCGAGACGCCGAACTGGAACAGGCCTTCGACACCCTACTCAAGGCAGTTGCATTATCATATTCTGCTCGCCAATCCGCCCAATTGAAACGTCGATGGCCATTACAAGAGGCGGTGTTGGTTGCGCCTCCAAGAGAACAAGAAGCCCTACAAAATCTCGAAGACGTGTTTCTAGAACTTGCCAACGTGAAGAAGGTTGAATACCTCAATAAGTTACTTGAAACCAACTCTGCGCTAATGAAAAGCTTGGCACATGCATCCGAAGGCAATTTACATGTGTTCCTAAACAAACAGAGAGACGAGAACCTATTAGGCGAGGGCTTGATGCGAGACTTAGCCCGCCGTGTACAAGCACACCGCCGAGAATTGGGATTCAGACCTACAGATATACTTGAAGCTGTTCACTTAGCTGAACTTGATGCTGAAAGCGAAAGGCTCCTCCAACCATACCTCGATCAAATGGCAGAATTAGTCAGAACAAAGAAGGTGTATGTACACAAAGAAAGATCAGAGGTCAAAGCTGAATGGCACGAACACGCTTTTGACGACAAACGAGTGTGCATCGCCATAACACACACTTAGCCCAAGATCAGTAAGTTTTTCAATGAATTCCAAAGACTAAAACATTCGAAGGCCGTTAAACAAAGCTGCTTGGATCCGAGTCGTGTGGCTATGAAACCTCGTTATTAATTCTTTCATTACTTGTTCGCGAAAATTTTACTCGGTTTTGTCTGTATCCCAAGCTTTTTTGAAGTAGCTATCAAATTTTCATCGTCGGAGACTAAAACTTTGCCGATTTCTTGGGCTACTGTTAAGTATGCGGCATCATAATAGGTGATGTTCGATTTACTCGCGTTGTATAGTGTCTTAACGCTCAAATCTGCTTCTCTGATATGTATGATTTGCATGAGATCGAGCAACGAGAAAACAAACTTTAGCACCTCAACTGCTTCATCAACAGTGAGCCTTTTAGCTAAGTTACATTCTTTCCATATGGCGTTTCCAAGTTCATAGTACGCCAATGACGTGGTCACGTTTTCCTTCATTACGTCAACAACTTTCTCTCCGAGTTTGCTAGCCAAAATCAGAATGCTGCCTGCATCAAACACGTAACTCAGTTTTCATCCCTTGCCTCTCTAATAGCACGAGTTATTTCCGCGGGGGGAATTTTCTTAAGCAAACGGCTTGCCTTTAATGCAAGTGCCTTCAATTCCTCTTCCTTTCTACGCTTAATCTCATCTTCAAGGGCGTTTCTAACCAGCTGACTTATGTTAACGTTTAATTCACGCAGCCTCTTCTTGAACTCTTCAGGAACCTTAGCTGACACCGTTACATACTTACCCATTTGTCACACCAAAAAGTAATACAACGTCGCTGTATATAAAGGCAACCCGTAGATTAGCGTACGCTCATAATTGATTTTCAGTTTTTGGTGCGAGAAAACTCTGAGTGAGACTTTTGGTTTTTGTATATTCCCTAACGATTCGAGTCTTAACCCTATGAGTTTTTCCGAGGAAAGATGTAGCGCTGTCCAGATTTTATCTTCAGAGTACACTTCAAGTGGATTGTGCCAGTACCAGCCAGCTGGATTGTGCACTGTTAGCTCGAAACTATAGGGAGGAATTGCATCCAATTCGTGTGTTAAAGCGAGCATTATATAGGTCCTCAAGCGATTTTGCGAAGTCGAGTTTAACCTTTTTCCGATCCTCCTATTCCATAGATTCCAGCTATGTCACCTTGATGTTTGTTCTCTCCCCGGATCATGCGAAGGCGTTTTCTTGTTACTTGAAAACCTAATTTTTCAATTAGTCGTGCTCCATTTATGTTTGGAACTGGCATTCCGAGTCGTAGTTCTATTTTTCCTTCTTCCATAGAGTTTATGTACGCATTGAGCAGTTCTTCTGCCTTGTCAGGTTTTCCGCAAACCCATGGCCCTATCAAATGTGCGTTCGGGATTTTTCTGCTCATAAGGTAGCCTAGTATCCTTTGGTTTTCTCTTGCGACGAAACAGTGTTGCGGTTGGTCTTTGTAGAGGCTCCACAATACGCGCAGTCTGTTGGCGCCGAAGTATTTGGAATCGAATTTAGCTATGTTTTCTATGTCTTCTTCCTTCATGGGAAATATCTTTTCTCCAACACGATGCTCTGGTTCTTCTTTTCCTTTCAGTTGTTTGCTTAATCTAAGCGTGTCAAACTCTTCTCTAAACCCTAAATGCTTATAGAGTGCAACCGCTTTTTCCACAGCCTCCAACCGTATTGTTTCTACGCCTGCCCTTTGCAGGTAACTAATCGCTGTGTGCATCAAAATTGCGCCCACCCCTCTTTCTCGCTTTTCAGGGTTGACAATTAGGAGACCTATCCATCCCATTTTGCCGTAGCAGATTGAAAACACGTGTCCAATGGACTTGTTTTGATCTTCAGCTATGAAGCATCCGTTTGGTTCGTATTGCCAGCATCTTTCAATGTCGCGTCTGGTGTATCCCCAGCCTTCTCTTTTGACAGATTCCATTACATAATCGATGTCAGCTTGCATCCAAGATCGAATTGAAACCATTTTGTGAACCTCTGGCGTGTTGTCAGCAATCTATTACAAGGAATCTGGAAATCATTTTTTGAGTGTGTCCCATTTCCAGTTCTAAATCGACTCATGCTTAGATTCTTCTAGATCAGCCAGATGTATCTCTTAAAAGTTAAGGCTTCAATAATTTTTGCTTTCTCATGGCTCCAAAGTCTTCTTGAAGCTCCTCGGCTAAAGACCAAATATTACATAAAAACAAAAGTTTCGTGGCAAGACTTAAGTCAGCATCAGCTAATAATCAATTGGAGAATAATCAAAAATGTTTTTCATTACGTTGCTGCAACCGAAAGGTAAGGGCGAAGACGCCGTAAAATACCTTAAAGAACTGAAGGCTCCAAGGGGTATCACGCTCAAAGGCGTTTACTTCACCTATGGAAGATGCGACGGTGTCATAATGTTTGAAGCCGAAGACGAGGTAACAGCCATGAAGTTCATCATGCAAACAGGATTTGCAACACTATACACGGTTGAAACCCTAATAGCTGTTCCCGCCAACAAACTCTAAAAACAAAATCTTTCTTTTTATTTTTGATATAAGGCAAGAAGCCGTGTTAGAAGAATGTGTTAATCGATGTAGCCTGCGCTGGATTTGTCGAAGTCTTTGATGAGTTCGATTTGAAGGTCTCTTGGGATCGGAATGTTTTGTGAGAAGTAGGTTACTTTTGGGAAATAGAACGCTACGCCTCTTTCTGCCATTATAGTTGCCGGGTTGTCTTTGCCTAAAGCTACGTTGCACACTTCGTAGACGAGGTCTCTGACTTTTTCTTCGTCAATATATCCCAGCGCATGTAAGTATTCGTGAAGGAGTAGGTGATAACAGTAGGCGTTGAAGACCTTCTTGTCTGTTGTGCGCAATGCAATGTCATAAGGCGTCTTATTCATGACTATTATGTTGGAGCCGATTGGGTAAAAAGCGCCGACGAATTGTCCCCTTCTAATTCCCAGATTTGCCAAACCCAGCATGAGTCCGGCGCGATGCTTATTCAGAAACTTCCTGACCGATTGTTTTACCAACTCAAAAATGTCGGCCAGAGTGCTGCACTCTTCGAGTTTGACGTTGAAGTTTTCCAAGAATTATCACGTTCCTTTTGCTTTTATTAGAAGGTTCATTCAGACTTTATCGAAGGATTTAAACTATCCTATGGGTTTTATGAAAACGTTTTCAGGGCTGAAAGACAGTCTCTTTCCGCACTTGGGGCATTTTCCATCATAGCGCTGAACAATCTCGTCTGGTGGCGTCAATTCTAAACCCTCGTATAAAACCGCGCCGCACTTTTGACAAAGCACCCGTTGAGGCACTTCTCCACGCCCACTAAGTAGATACTGAATAAAAATGACTAGACTCTATATAAACTTACGTCTGCTGCACCAAGTTTGGCTGCGGTAAATTTATTTTGCTTGGAGTTGTTTTTGCATTGAGCGTGAGGCATCATGGATATCCTTCTGAGCATTATCCTCTTGCTGATTTTCTTAGTGGCCCTAGACCAGTTCAGTCATTTGACTATAACCAACGCCATCAAGGTGTCGGAGATTTCTGGGCTAGGAAAAACAACTGTGGGATTTCTCGTGATCGCGTTTTCCACTTCTCTGCCAGAGTTGAGCGTGGCGGTTATCTCAGGGTTCACAAATGAAGCTGGAGTTTCGGTTGGAAATGTTATAGGATCAAACATCGTCAACGTCTGCTTAATAATCGGATTGGCAGCTCTTCTTGTGGCGTTGAGGCGACGTGAACCTAGAAGTATGATTCCTTCCATGGCTAAGGAAGAACTGGGCACGTTATACTCTGGTCTTTTCATAGCCTCCATTGTTCCATTGTCATTAGTGTATCTAATTTATGCGAGTTGGCTCGTGGGCTTGGTTTTGATAAGCATTTTCGTTTTATACGCCTATCAATTGTCAAAAATTAGAATCTCCTTGGGAGAAGCCACTAGCGTTAGTGATCAAATGGGTGGGAAACTACGCCTTTACATGACTCTCACTTTGATTGGGGTTCTGGGTGTTATTGCAAGCTCGTATTTTCTTGTTAACTCAGCTGTGGTTATAGCTGAATTTGCGGGTGTACCTAAGACTTTGATTGGCGCCACAATTATTGCTTTTGGCACCAGCTTGCCAGAATTGTCCATTGACACTAAGGCTTTTCTAAGGGGCCATCCAACGCTGGCTCTTGGAGACATCATTGGAAGCTGTTTCGTGAACATAACTCTCATCTTGGGAGTTACGTTGGTTGCTCCAGCCTTTATCGCTTCGCCTCTGACCATTAACATGATCGTTTACTTGGATTTGGTTATCTTCTCTCTCATGGCAAATCTATTTCTCTGGTATTTTCTGACGCTGGGGCGTTTGGGTTGGAGGGAAGGCGTCATTCTACTTTTCATATATGCGCTCTTTTTAGCAACAACCCTCGGCGCCATACGCATACCTCCATCATGACTTCTTACTGATTCTATGTAAGAGAGGTGATGTCATGGAAGAGAAATTTATAAAAGTGACAATCGGCGCTAAGCCGTGTTTAGGCGCCTTTGCCTTATTTTCTCAATAGTTTTTCTAACGCCGTCCCAGCCTTTGGTGGTTTTTGCTTCGACAATTTCAAAAGCGTCTTTCGCTGTGAGTCGTTCCAGCTCTATGCCCGTGGCTTCTCTTGACAAGAATTGGGCGGCGCGCAAAACTTCACCGTTTAGTCTTGAGTCAGCCATGTCAGATAAGTGCACAATCAACGCCTCTGCGGTTCTCGGTCCGATGGGACTGTACCGCCAGCCCATGTGGGCTGCAACAATATGAACTAGGTCTAGTGGAAAACCTCTTTTAACCAACTCAGCGACGATAAGAGTTAAGTGGTCCAGCCGTTCAGCAAGGGGCGTCAAGCCGTAGGTTCCGTTTTCTTTGGCTACGTATGTCAAAGGCTTAAAAATGTCGTGGAGAACCACTCCAGCCACAACCATGTCTCGGTTAACTTTTCCATGGTAAACCGTCTTTACAACATCGCAGAGCGCTAAAGCAATGTGGGTTGAAGCAGCAACATGCTCCATGAAACCTCTTGGATAACTGTGATGATGAGACACGCCGGCGGGCGAAATTTCCAAAGGCAATCCAGAATAGATTTTGCCCTCAATCTCCACCGTCGGGTTTTCTATGAAAGCGGCTACCTTGTCTCTAAGCGACTTGTTGCGAATCTTATCCACGATCTTTTTCAGCTGAGCATGCAAAATTTGACATCTCCGCTGAAACTACAACCATAGTCCAGCTGTTTTTATATTTGTTGCTTAAACATCAATCAAAATAATTACGCAGAAGGTTTACTCCTTAAGAAATTGTTTGCATAGAGTATTTTTCTCTTGGTTTGCTATGGCATGAGCCAATCGAATTGGCTCTGGGATTCTGTAGCGTAACGTGCAGTTCATAACGATGTCTATGGCTCGCTCTAATGAAATCTTGTGTCCAATGCTTACAAATATTGGCTTTTCACCTTTTTTGCCAACAGCTGCGCCGATTATTTCATCTTTGTCAATTATGAGCATCCATCCTTCCTTGTTAACGGATTGAACCTGCCCGCATAGAAGGCCCTTTGCCACGCCAATGGTTGGCCTGTCCAATTTTAAGCCTAGGTGGCTGGCAAATCCCAACCGATATGGATGCGCTATTCCTTGTCCATCTACAAGAAAGACATCTGGCTGTGTTTTCAGTTTGGCTATGGCTCGCATGCTTGGGAGAATCTCTCGAAAAGATAATAGGGTTGGAATATAGGGAAATCGGGTTTTCACAGGCGCCGTCTTTGTTTCTACAACCGAAAGAGAAGCGTAGTCTAAGACAGCAACAGCGCCTATAGAATAATTTTTGGTGTATGCGACGTCTATGCCCGCAACATAGTGAATAGTTTCTGGGAGCTCGTCTTCTTTGATGACTCGTTTGGAGAGATGCAGTTGCATTGCATGGGCTTTTTTCACGGAAAACTTTGCGTCAATCTTGATTGGTATCCTCAGCAATCTGAGGGTTCAACTCTTTCGTTTCGGTTTAACCATTCTCTCAAGCTTTTTAAGAGATTTTTCTAGGGAGTTTCTCCTAGCCTCGATTGTGATGTCTCCTCTTGTGGTCTCAATTATGTGTCGTGCTACATCGCTTTTTCTTCTCAGCCCGGGTACGAGCATGTAGGCTTCGTCCATAGACATGAGTTCAACATAGATTTGCTCCATTGTCTGCAGACAGTTTTCAGCGGTTTTCACATCCCCTTTTCTGAGCGAGTCGAGGGCTCTGCGCCTGAATTCGCCGATGACATCGGCTAAACCAAGCACGTAAGAAACAGCTGGAACGCCCAGTTCTTCCGGGTCGATGAATCTGTTTTCTTCAACAAGGTGAAGAAGGGTTTGAGCTTCAGCGTATTCTTGAAAGGCAGCATCCACCATCCCCATATAGACCATGTCAGGATGGGTCTTCGCAACTTCGCTTAGTTTGGTGAAGATTTCCTTGGTTTCCTTCAGAAGTTTTTTTGCTTCCTTGAACCTTTCTCCGTGCGTGAAAAGAATTGCCTGCTTCGACAACCGAGTGGCTCGACGCATGGTTTTCTGAATCTCTTCGCGCACTTCTTCTTTCTCTCTCAATTCCGTCTGAATCTTGGCAAGAAGCGATTTTAACGACACATCAATCACAACCAAGAACTGGTGTCTAACGGAGCCTTCAGTGCACCTAATATATCTTGCAAATATTTAACGTCTTTTGGAACGGTTCTCTTAAAGAAAGCTTGTTTAAACGAGTTTAAGTGGCTTTTCCAAACGACTCAGCAAGACTACTCGGCTTTCGGGGGCTTCATTCAAAACGTTGTATCCAATTTCTTTTGCCAGTGTATCAGCGAAGTCTCGAATTTCCTCATGACTCGGCATGTTTTCGAAGTCTAAGCGCAGCCGTGAGAAACCCACGTGCATGTAAGCCTTGGGCTCCACATACGTTGGATTTGCCCGTTCAATTAATCGAGCGTATTTTTCTGGATGACCCAAATTCAAGTGGCGCGTCAAAGTTAGCCTGAGTACGGTGGGGCACTTGAAACTCGGCAGTAGCTCCAATGTTTCGTTGAGTTTCTCCCAAGCTCTTGGAATTTGTGGTCGACACGTTTTTAAAAACGAGTGTACGTCATTGGCACAGAGCGAAACATACAATTGGGTGGGTTCTTCACCGAGTTTAGATAAAGCCCCTGGGACCGTCCCATTAGATACAAGGAAGGTTGTGAAGCCGCACCGATGAAAACTTCTGATCAGATCGCCAAGATATGGGTATAGAGTAGGTTCGCCAGCTAGGCTTATGGCTGTATGTTTGGGTTTTAGGGCTTCTCTGAACTTTTCCCTGTTCGTTTTGGGATTGCCTCTGTATCCTGTCAAAATTTTTAACTGAGCCCTTACACACGCCTCAACAATTCTTTCAGGCCTATCCCATTTGGGCGCTGTTGTTTCTTCCCATTTTAAAGAGGCGATGTCTCCGCTTTGGATCCGCCAGCAGAATCGGCATCTCATTGTGCAGTTATGAAGCGTAGGCGTCATCTGGATACACTGATGGCTCTTTATGCCGTAGAACTTTTGTTTGTAGCATGGACGGTTATGAACAAGTGTTTCGTAAAGCCATCTGCAACGTTTAACGGCTGAGTGACCGCCGATCAAGTGATACCTCTGAGTCTTCAGCAATCGCACAAGGTTGACGGAAGCATCGGCTTGCAAGACTTTAGACCCCTACCGTGAAGAGTTCACCTACCACTAAGATTAAATTCTACCATTAAAACATGGCTGTCCACATGTGAATCAGAAAGTTGGCTGAGAAAAATTAAGATAGTTGAGCGGGAGTATTTTGGCACAAATAGCGCGTGTTAGTGAGATACATGAATCAGATTAGAACTGTGTTATTCATTCAAGTTTTGAATTCATTCGTTAGTGGCGTTCTGGGGGTTGCTCTACCACTGATGATGAAGTCTAGGAACATTGACGTGGTTTTGATTGGGCTTGTTTTTGCATGTATGCCGTTGATTATGCAGTTAGGAAGAATGTTCTTTGCTACCATCTCTGATTTTTGGGGCAGGAAGCTCTTCTTTTTCTCCAATGGCTTTTTGAGTGTTGTTTCAGGATTGATTTACTATGTTGCTCAGACACCCTTGGAATTCTCGTTTGGGAAGGTTGCGGAAGGAACTAAAGAAGGCGCATTGTGGGCGGTGAATAGAGCTTTCCTTCTGGAAAAAGGCGAGCATTGGAAGGTTTTGGTCTATTTGAGAACGATGGTGTACATTTCATTTGCTGTTGGAAGTTTTTTAGCTGGATTCCTTATTCTTCGGCTGTTGTTTGAAGGAACGATGCTACTCTGCGCTTTGATTGGAATCCTCGTGGTTCTTTTGTCTTGGTTATTGGTTGGGGATCAAAAGAAACCTTTCAGTGCTCGGAAAGCTTTACTTTTCCTAGATTTGAGAAAGAAGGAGAGGGTTTTCAAGGTGTTCCTAATTCTCTTTTTGGTGATGGGGCTATCTCTTGGCCTCATTGGTGGCTTTGTTATAACTCTGTTTTTAGACATGAACGGGTTTAGCGCAGATTTGATTGGATTGATTGTCGGCGTGCGGATTTTGTTCGCTGGTTTGTCTTCATATATTTTCTCCAAAGCTGCTAAGATTAAGCAGCTTATTATCATGAGTGGGATGCTGTCGTCTGCTACATTCTTCTTGCTTGGTTTTGCGAGTCCTTTTCTTGCAGGGGCTCTTGTGATTTTTTATGGTGTTGTTGAGGGAATTAGTGCTATTGGCCAAGAAGGGATTTTGTCGGCGATATCTGATAAACGGTCTTATGGGACTGACATTGGCTTATTGTGGATGGGTTTTCACTTTGGAGAGTCGTTGAGTCTGGCTTTCTCTGGTTTTCTTATTGCGATGTGGGGTTTCGTAGCTCCGTTTTTGCTCATGGCTTCGACTTACGCAATTTTTTATATACCTGCGTACTTCTTCACCACGGAGTAAAATTGTTTCAGCATATGGTTTTCCATCATCTTCAATTTGCGCGCTTTCTGCTATTGGTTATCATCACGCAGACAGAAATTGTCAAGATTTTGGAGAAGCTTTCTCATTTCTGACAAGTTTTATATCTAGTCCTCAGTATTGACTTTTGTATGCATTTCTTTCAACACTTAGTAACGTGATTAGCATGTCAAAGCGAAGTTTCCTTATCTTAGCCATATTTGTAGTGACTCTCGGCATTTCGTTCTATGCAGGTGTAGCAGTGGCACATCCGCCTTCGCCTCCAATTTGCAACGATCCAGTCTGCAACATAGATATATTGGACTTTGAATTTAATCAGTCCGCCGTAACTATAAGGCCGCCCAACCCAGCCACTGGGGAAAGCGTCATGGTGGTGTGGTATAATCATGGAAATAATCTTCATTCCGTAACGAGTGGTACAGGCGGTTCACCAGACGGAATCTTCGACCGTGATTTGCTTATCGGAAGAACCTTTCAGCTTAATATAACCCAAAGCATTTACGACCAAATCCTTGCTAAATACCCTGATGGTGTTTTACCCTACTACTGTAAGTATCATTATGGATCTGGAATGACGGCAATATTGGTGATCACAGGAGAGCCCATACCTGAGTTTTCGTTGCAGACTTTCGCGTTAACAGTTGCGCTGATATCCATTGTCTTATTGGTGATGATTGTGCGCTATGGGAAACGGAAGAAATTTCCTGTAAACTCCCCTCTTTTTGTGTTATGTAAGGTATAACAGTAATTTTGGAGGTGCTTAGCCTCTGATTTCTTGAAGATTTATATGCAACTTAAGCCTTTCACGTTTCTAAAACAGGAACCATAAACACTTATAGTTAGGTGACAGGTTTTCGTTTAAAACTTGGTGACAAAACGATTGAATAAAGAAAACGAAACAGAAAAAGAGAAGGTTGAATCCAAGACTGAAGAGAGACGGTTAACCATCGTGCGAAGAAAAATTTTCAGGTTTCAAACTGTACGAATTGTTTTGCAGTTTTTGTTCTTTTTCTTGTTTAATGCTCTTATTTTCGGTCTGGGCCCGTGGCCTATTCTCCTTCCAGTAATAGGGTTGCTCGGGGTACCTCAAAAAGCCATGGGCGATGCGTTTGACGCCTTGCAGTACATGCTTTACCTCCTTATTCCGCCATGGTTTGCCTTAGCCTCAATCTTGTTGAGCGCTGCTGTTGTGGGTCGAGCCTTCTGCGCTTGGGCGTGCCCTTTCGGTTTGGTTCAAGATATTCTGAGCTTTTTGAAAAGGCGACACACACAAGTTTCGTTGCGAACACATAATGATATGATCAAGGTCAAGTATGGGGTTTTAGCCGCCACATGGTTTGTTTCAGGGGTTCTGGCAGTGTCTGTGGTTGCGGGTATTGGAACCCGTTATAAGGAGTCTCTGGGTGTTTTTGCGATAGCACCCTTCAACACTTTGAGTCCAGCTGACACCTTGTTTGCTGTTTTGCCCAGAACAGTGTTAGACGTTCGTTATGGTCTTGCTTTTCTCCTAGAAAAGCCGAGCGACGAGTTTTACGGAGCCCTTGCATCTTCTATTACGTCGGTTCCCGTGCTCTTTTGGGTGCGCATCGTCATATTGGCCTTGACGTTTGCACTGGTTCTTTATATTCCAAGAGGCTGGTGCCGCTACCTATGTCCTCAAGGCGCCTTTTCGGCTCTATTGAGCCGATTCAGCTTTCTGGGATTGAAACGTGACCCTGTGCGATGTTCAAAGGCTGGATGTCGCGATTGTGTACAAGTTTGTCCAACAATGGTTCCCATTTTAGACCAGCCTTGGGAAAAGTTCACCCATCCCGAATGCATAATGTGTCTCAAATGCGTTGACGCCTGTTCTACAAAAGCTATAAAACCGAAATTTCCATGAGTAGGGCTTAACTCTCTGTTAAAGAAACATCTTCCTCTGTAGAGCTTGAGCGTCTGTTTCGCTGGTGTTAACTCCACCTTTAAGAAGCCTCCAACGGTAGCGTTTGGCTGAAAAATCCATTTTCTTGAGAAGCAAGACTTTCTTTTCACCTTCAACATCATCAAAGATTACTCCTTGAACTCCTCGTCTAACTCGCATGAATTTCTCGCCTTTTTGAGTTACACTCACTCTTAGACTATAACTAAAAAACTTATATTTTGGTTCTGAATTGATTGCGTTTGTCAGTTTTAGTTGCAGGAGGATCGCGTATGGCAAATATAAAGGAATTACCTGCTGCTAAGGCTGGGAGATTCGAACGCATAGGCGCCCACACCCACATCAAGGGGTTGGGACTCGACGAAAACCTAAGCGCTATAAAAGTTAAGGATGGAATGGTAGGTCAAGAAAAAGCGAGGGAAGCCGCAGGTTTAATTGTTAAAATGATTAAAGAAGGCAAGCTGAGCGGCAAGTGCATAATTTTAGCGGGTCCGCCAGGCACCGGCAAAACAGCCATCGCAGTGGCCATATCGCGCGAACTGGGTCCAAACGTTCCATTTATTCAGATGAGTGGGAGCGAAATCTACAGCAGTGAACGCAAGAAAACAGAGGTTCTGATTGAGGCCATTCGCAAGTGCATAGGAGTTGAGATTCACGAGATGCGTAAAGTGTACGAGGGCGAAGTTATCAACGTGAACATTCAGACCGCGCCTCATCCCTATAACCCATATCAGAAGGTGCCTGAAAGCGTACGGTTGACATTGAAAACTACAGAAGAAGAGAAAACAATTGAAGCAGGAGCCACAATCGCCCAGCAAATCATTCAAGAAGGCATTTCAGAAGGACACGTGGTTCAAATAGACGCCGAATCGGGCAGAATAGCCAACTTGGGGCTCAGTCTGGATAGTACAAAGGGCAAAACCTACGATGTGGACACGCGGCGAAAGATTCCGCGTCCCGACGGCAAGGTTATGAAGGAGAAGGAATTCGTTTACACGTTGACTCTAGCCGACATGGACGAAATCAACGCCAGAAGCCGAGGCGGCAGCTTCTTCTCAATGTTTTTCGGCGCGGCTGAAACAAAAGAAATTGACACCGAAATACGCACGGCGGTGGATCAACAGGTCAAAGAATTGATTGACGAGGGTAAGGCGTTCATTCATCCAGGCGTTCTGTTCATTGATGATTCGCATCTCCTCGACCTAGAAGCGTTCAGTTTCTTGGGCAGAGCCATGGAAAGCGAACTTGTCCCCATAATAATACTTGCAACAAATCGAGGCGTGGCACGCATCCGCGGAACCGACGTCAAAAGTCCACTCGGTTTTCCACTCGACCTAATCGACAGAGCCGTTATAATAGCCACCCAAGAGTATGATCCAGAGAGCATACGAGAAATTCTGCGCATTAGGGCAGAAGAAGAAAAGGTCAAGTTAGAAAAAGAAGCTTTAGGAAGACTGACGCAGGTTGGAACAAAGAGTTCTCTGCGCTACGCGGTTCAACTCCTAAGCTTGGCTGCGCAAAACGCTCGAGCAATGGGGCACGAAAAAATAATCGTGGACGACGTGGACAGAGTGGATTCGCTCTTCATGGACATCGGGAAAGCGGCAGAGCATCTGCAAAAGTACGAGGAGAAATTTATGAAACACTAGCTCCCAGACGGTGAAAATCGTGTCAGAGCGCAAACGAAAGAGAAGAACACCCTTTGACCTATTCGGTTTCGATGAGGACGATTTTCTATTTGGGCCACAAGAGTTCAAACTAAGCGATGGAGGTTCTGGCTATTCTATATCGGTCACTTATGATGAAAAGGGCAAACCTGTGGTTAAAGTTCAAACCTATGGTGATGTTGATACTACGGAGCTGCGCAGAGACATTGAGCAGCGTTATCCTGGAGCAAAAATAGAAGGACTAGAGAAGCGACCCCTTATTAGAGTGGTTGAAGAAAAAACAGCCGTGAAAGAGGAGACACGTAAAAAGAAAGAAATAAAGCGCAAAGAGGAGAAAAAGAAGCCCATAATAAGGATAATTGAATAATCCAAAAAGACGAAAACTCTCTCCGCCCGCCATTCCAAATAACGAACCGAGATTGAAAAGTAATTCTTTTCATACTTTTATATTTCACTGTTCCAAAATGGTCAAAAAATTTTCATGGGCATCAATTTCTATTGAACAATCAACTCATTGATGCAATAAAAACGGTTTAAAAACACCAACCATAACTGCTGCGCTTAAACCCAGTTTCCGAATCTTTTTGACTATACGCGTGCAAAATTTTAAACTGCACAAAATCTTATAGGTTAAAGCAAGCGGAGGAATTATGATTAATGAAACTGAGTGGAAAGGTCGCCCTTATCACTGGAGGAACACGGGGAATCGGCTACGCAACAACCTTACTTTTTCTCAAAGAGGGAGCAAAGGTTGCAATAACTGGGAGATCCGAAAGACATGGAAAAGAAGCTATTGAAAATCTGAAAAATCAGGGTTTCAAAAATGTGATTTTCATCCAAGGCGATGTCTCTAGATCAACTGATGTCGAGAGGATGGTTGGAACCACAGTAAAGCAATTTGGACAATTGGACATTCTGATTAACAACGCAGGAATCTGGGTCACGGGAAACGCAGAAAATACATCAGAAGCCGATTGGGACAATATCATCAACGTGAACCTTAAAGGGGTTTTCTTGTGCTCAAGATACGCCATGCCCTATCTAAGGCAAACTAAGGGAAGCATCATTAACATGGCTTCTTCAGATGGCTTGGTAGCTGAACCAAAATGCGTCGCCTACTGTGCATCCAAAGGAGGTGTTGTCTTGTTGACTAAGGCTATGACCCTTGACCACGCCAAAGAGGGAATTCGAGTGAATGCCGTCTGCCCAGGTTCTATCATGACAGACATGCTCGAGCAGACTTTACCAGCTCAAGGTGAGCCAGAAAGAGAAAAAGTACTAAAAGAATACGCGGATTATCATCCTATGGGAAGAATAGGAAAACCAGAAGAAGTTGCAAAAGCGGTTCTCTTCTTGGCATCTGACAATTCTTCATTTGTAACTGGAACAGTCCTCTCCGTTGACGGCGGAGCTGTTGCCCAGTGATCACCAACTTGGTATAGTGTTTACATCCTAGGCAAAGACGGAGCTGCACGCAGAAACTTTAGTAATCGTCTATGTGTGGCTACTAAACGTCCAAAGCCACAGCTCTGTATTCATTTTCGCATGGAGGCCCTGCAGAAACGTACATTTCTTTTTCGTTTAAGTCGATAATAACTGAAGCGGCGCTTATTTCCTGCTCAATTTCAGGGTCTCGCTCATCCACATGTTTGCAAATGGAATTGGGATAATTGAAATGATCTCTGAAAAGTTGTTGAACGATTTTTAAATTTATCTTTCCATATCTTCGGCTGAGGAGCCTCTTTGCTCTGTGTTCTCGGATAAGTGTGTCAGGCCATCTGATTTTCCACGTATCTTTGATGTTGAGTCTAGTGGATGTGAAATGGTTTGCATGAACTAATATGCCTCTTGTTGGATATTTGTAGTCAGCATCTTCAGGCGCGGCTTCTATATCAAAGGCTTCTCCATCTTTATGCGCTATTAAGTAATTGGCGGAGCACTTTCTTTTTGCTCGTAAAATAGCTCCAAGCGCATCGCCCATAGCTTTTGAATTCAAGATTCCACGGCATATAACGTGGAATGGAGTTGAAGGCAGCCTCTTATCCTTATTCGAAACCAAACCATTCACGCATACTCCAATTCCGGCGGAGTTTAAACCGATTTTTCCAACCATTCCGGCTTCTGTAAAAGTGAGAATGTTTGGTTTATTTTCTTGTTCTATTTTCAACAGGATGCAGGTGTCTCTTACAAAAATGCTCCAATCCCAATTTTGTCCCATGAGCGTGTGTTTAGAGGATGTTGCTTCCGGTATCACAGCCAACGATGTGCATCCTGTCCATGAACTGTATATGAGCTCATATCTGGCGTTTAGAGCTACAATATCTTCAACTCTTCGCTTAGCTCCTTCGGCGATTCCTTGAATTTCTTCCATGATTTCAGAGTCGTAATTTTCAATTATAGGAATAAATTTCTCTGCTTCTTGTTTGACGCGTTTCCAGTCTAATTTCGAATAGTGTTTGAAAAGCTTTGCATATGTGTCTAAATTTTTTACTATAGACGTTTTAGCTTGAGAACCGTACTGCTGCCCCCGTGCATAAGAGTCTCCTTTAACAGAAACTATGGGAAAGGGTTCCGACTTCATGCTTAGTGCCCTCTAAAGTTTATGGATAAACAAAAGAGGATACCTTTATAGTTATTTCTAATGGGCACCTTGGAAAAATTAAAATTTGGTGAGCAGAAAGATGTAAGGCTATGCCGCTAAAATTGCCGAAAGGTAAAAAATGTGCTGTGTGTTTGACATTTGACTTCGATGCCATATCTTTATGGGCCGGAACCTTTGGGACATCGTCCCCGGTAGCTGTCTCCAGGGGAGAGTTCGGGGCTAGGGTTGGAGTGCCTAGGATATTGGAACTTTTAGATAAGTACGGCATAAAAGCTACTTTCTTTGTACCAGGGCACACTGCAGACACGTTCCCAGAAGTTACCAAGTTGATTTGTGAAAAGGGCCATGAAATAGGTCACCACGGCTACTGCCACGAGAGCCCGGTGAACATGAAGTATGAAGATGAGGTCAAAGTCTTGGAGAAAGGTGTCAACAGCCTGAAAAAGGTTATAGGCGAGGCTCCAAAAGGCTACAGGTCTCCAGACTGGGACATAAGCCAGAATACTATTGACATACTGCTTGATCATGGGTTCATATACGATAGTAGCCTTATGCGCCAAGATTTCAACGCGTATAAGTGCAGAAGAGGAGACAAGGTTCACACTGATAGGGCGTGCGAGTTCGGTGAGGAGACGAATCTTATTGAGATACCTGCCAGCTGGGACATGGACGATTTTCCACCCTTCGAACCTTATGAGACCCAACAGCATCTAAGTCCAGGCTTGTCAGCGCCTTCAGCAGTATTCGAAATATGGTCGGGCAACTTCGACTATATGTACCGATATGTGAAGGGAGGAATCTATATCTTAACATGCCATCCTCAAGTGATCGGTAGAGGCCACAGAATCCTAATGCTCGATAAGCTCATACGGTACATTCGAAAGCATCCAGGCGTTTGGTTCGCGAGAGTAATTGACGTAGCCAAAACCTGGATAGACTAAAACTGAATATTTGAAAAGCAATGATACTAAGCCGTGTGCGTGGGCAATAGGCCCCGGTTTAGAGGGCTCTCTCAGAGAGATATCTTAACCAAATCTTCTGCTCGTATGTATTGAGATTCCTCGATCTCTAAACCTTGTTTCAAAATCTCCATGACTTTAGGTTTTTCTTGCGGAAACTCGTATCCATCGTAATCTTGTTTAAACAACCAAACGCAACCTGAACCTACCTTATAAGCTGGATTCATAAAATGATCAAAACAAACTTTGCCTGTAATGTCCAGATTCTCAATCATCATTTTAATCTCTCTTAACTCTTCGTGGGGTGAGAGCAGTTGAAATTCACCATTCTTCCATTCCTCAAATAGCGGCGTTGCTTTACGAGGCACAAATCGTCTTGACCTTAGGAAATCTGGATCTATCTCGTTCAAAACTCTGGCCGTATTTCTCGCATGTTGTTCTGAGAAAGTTTTTCCACCCAACCCCGGCATCCAATATTCTGAAAGCTCGAAGCCCGCTTCCTTTGCTTTTCTACCTGCCAGGATGTGTTCTTCGCTGGTGACGCCTTTGTTAACGTATCTCAATAATCCATCATCGCCAGTTTCTAAACCGAGGTGCAGCCTTGAGAGGCCAGCTTTACGCAGTTCCCTTAATTCTTCTAAAGTTTTATGAGCAAGGGTTTTCGACCTAGCATAGGATGTTATCCTTTGCAGACTCGGAAAAGTCTGCTTCAAATATCTTATCACTTGGAGTAGGTCGGTAGTACGCATGATCAGGCTGTTTGCATCTTGCAGAAATGCGCTCTTTGCACCTGAACGAAGCCAGTTAAACACATTTGTAACGCTTTGAAAATTCTGTGATTCACTTTGATCCAGCTCCATGTAGTTCTTGTTGTATAGGAAATAGGAGTCGATTAACTTAGCCGCCCAGTCCAATCCTCCAAGTTTTTTTGCTATGATCTCTATTAGTTCGCTGATTGCCTTAGCTGCGTCTATGTCCTTTTTTATTTTCTCTACGCTTCTCAGTTGAAATCGCTCTCGATTGTAGGGGGTACCGTAACAGAATTTACACAGGCTCCATGGACAGTTGCGAGTTGCCCTTAGAAGCAGTGAACGGCTTCCTCCCTCTGAGGGCGGTCTTAAGGGGCCTATTTCGAAGGAATATTCTTTTAGTTTTTCAATCTCTGGTATATTCATGCGTTGTGTGACTCTCCGTCAATCCGTGTTTTCAAGGTTGACTCTAATTAGTTTTCTTGTATAACCATGTTGAGCTAGCGCCTAAACCTTTTTCGAAGGGTAAGTTTAATTTGGCTTCTCTTCAATAAGATGGAGATTCAACTGATGAAAATCGAGGGCTAAGATGGGCTTTAGACTCTTGTACTTAGGACTACTAATTAACTCGATTGGTATAGGGATACTTGTCTTCGTTCTTCCATTGTACATCGATTACCTGAAATTTGACAGCCTGACCCTTGGTGTCATCATTTCAGCTGAAGCCATAGCCTATATTGTGGCGTCGCCAATTTGGGGCAGGGCATCCGATGTCGTGGGAAGAAAGTTGGCGTTGGTCTCTGGAATGTCCGGCTACGCCTTTGTGGTTTTGCTCTTCTCCTTCGCAAATAATCCTCTCCAAATATTGCCCATACGACTGTTGCAAGGATTTACCGACGCATCTTACTGGACTGTGCCAACTGCGCTCGTCGTTGATGTGTACAAGTCTGATGATATGGAAAAGGCCTTAGGGAATATGGGAATCTTCCAAGGAATAGGCCTTGTCACTGGACCGTTGGTAGGCGGAGTCATGACCGTAGAGTTCGATTATTCTATCGCCTTCTACTTATGTTCGGCTTTAACGTTTCTCTCAGTTCTTCTGATCTTGTTCGGTGTTCATGTGAAGAAAATACCGAGCAGAGAGATTAAGGTCTCTTCCAAAGTCTGGTCCAGTTTCGATGCGAAGGTGAAGAGAAGTTTTGCGGTTGTTTATTTAGGTTCTATGATGTCCTCTCTATCCTTCGGAGTTGTGGTTTCTAATTTTCTTGTGCATGCTGATAACGCACTAAAGGGGAGCACATTCTTGGTGGGTCTTCTCTTGGCCAGCTATTATGTTGTGGAGTCATTTGTTCAACCTTTAGCTGGCAAGCTGTGTAACATAATTGGTAGGCGTCCTGCTATTCTCTTGGCCTTTGCCACATGTGGTCTTGGGTTTTTCACTCTAATCTTCTCTTCTTCTTTCGTTTCTTTTCTAGTCGCCATAGCAATAGTGGGCGCGGGTGTGGGTCAGCTTTACATTACGCTGACAATTGCTCTCATGGATCTGGCTCCGACTGCTGTGCGAGGTTTGCTTTCTGGTCTTCAAAACATCGCTTGGGGTGTGGGTTATTTTCTCGGTCCAATGATTGGAGGGGTGTTAGCTCTCTATTCTGTTGGCGCGCCCTACGTCTTCTGTGTCATGGCGGCGGTGTTTGGAGGCGTCTCAACTCTAGCCTACTACGCGCCGGAGTAGTTGATTTTTAATTCCCGTTTCATCTTTAACGTTTAATAGCACAAGACTACATTATTCGTTTGGTAGACCAGAAATGAGCAGGAGTAAAGGCGAAGAGAAGGCTGTGTATCATCCGCCCGTGCCTGCACCGAGGAGACCGGAGAGACCAGAAGAGTGGAGATGGCCGTCGCCGACGCCTTTGCCCACAGTTCCAGTTGAAGATATGGGAAGAGTACTCAAGCAAATACTAGACAGACTCGACGCCATTGAGAAGCGTTTGGAAAGAATAGAGAAGGCATTGATGGAAAGGCAGCAGCCTCTCCCATGACAAGTAATTACTAACGGCGCTGCATTCAAAAAATTGTGAGGATGCTTCTTAACAGTTAAGCAAGGGTGCGCCATTTCCTAACGCGTTGTCCAGTGATAGGAATCGATTGACCACATCTTGAGCATTTTTTGTTTTCGGTGATTTTGTACTGAAGGATGGTGTAGTCGAGGCGTTGGATGAGCGTTTCTCCACAGTTGGGGCAATAAGTGTTTTCGTATTTATGATCATGAACGTTTCCTAGGTAGGGATAGGCAACTCCGGCTTTCTTAGCCATTTCGTAGGCCATTTCTAACGTTTCAATTCTTGTTGCTGGTTTCGTGAACTTGTAGGCTGGACTATATCGGGTGAAGTGAAGTGGCGTCTCTGGTCCAACGGTTTTTAGGTGTTTTTTAATTATCCAGCGCATGCATTCTTCGTTGTCGTTCACGTCTGTGACTACAAGATTGACAATTTCCACGTGGAAACCCATTTTCTTTGCTTCATGGGCGTTTCTCCAAACCTTTTCTACGTCTGCTCCGCCACAATATTTTTTGTAGGTTTCCTTGTCACCCTTTACGTCGATTTTAAGTCCTGTCATGCCGGATTCTTTGAGAAGTTTCAGTGCTTCAAGCGTCATGTATCCGTTAGAAACGTAGCATGAGTATAGTCCTTTTTCGCGTCCAAGTTGAAAAACTGGCAGAACCCATTCGGTCAAAATGGTGGGTTCTTGAAAACTGGCACACAAGCCTTCGTCTTGTTGATGCAAGGCTAGGTCAACGATTTTTTTGGGTTGGAAAAAATGACCTGACTTTGTTGGGTTGGGTTCTACCTTTGAAAGATGATGGTTCTGACACCAGACGCAGTCGAAGTTGCAAGACCATGTGGAAAAGGTGAGCGCGGTTGAGCTTGGCCAAAAATGGAAGAACGGCTTTATTTCAATTGGGCGGCTTTCAATTGCGCTTAAGTCGCCGTAAACCAGCGTAAAAAGTGCGCCATTAATGTTTATTCTTGTTTTGCACACACCACGGTTGCCAGGAAGGATTACACACCTTCTCTCACATAGGCTACACTGCACTTTTTCGTTTCTCAACCTCTCGTAGAGTAGGGCTTCACGAACTGTAGGAAGCTTCAACAGTTCCGACATCTCTTGCAATCGCTGCACTTCTGCTACTCAACCTTCTCAGTCAGAAAAGACTAGTTGAAGCACATTAACTTTTTCAGCATTACTGAATCAATAGGTTGATGAACTCAAACTTTTGCATTTTTACTTGATTACTCTGGCCATGTCTCGCCAAGTTGAGCCCTCTCGTATCATAGCGCATAGGTCCAGCCTCAGCCTCTGAATTTCGTCGATATTTCTAAACTGATTTGAAGTGTTCCCAGCCTCGGGGCTCTATGGGAAAGGTTTTTCGTCCAACCTCAAGAAGAAGCGTTTTCTCACTAGTAGTCAAACCGATTTTGATTAAGTTAGTGGCTTTCTCCGCTTTCTTCCAGAGTTCTGGTTTGATGGTTACTATGAGTTCGTATTCTTCTCCGCCGTACAAACATAATTCAATTGAGTTTAGCTTGTGCATCTCTGCAAACTTTTTAGCTTCTTGAGCTATTGGAAGGTTGTCCATTAGGAATCCAACGTTGCTGGCTCTTGAGATTTCGTGTAGACTCCATGCTAGTCCATCGCTTGAGTCGATTGAAGCCGTTACAGCGCCTGTTTGGGCAAGGGCCAAGCCTTCGCTTAGTCGCGCTTTAGGCATTAAAACGCTGTCAACCAAAGCTTCCTTCAGTTTCGATGGTGCAGAAAGACGCTTTACAAGGATTTTTAGGCCTGTTGCTGTGTTGCCGAAGGAACCTGTGACCGCAACTATATCGCCTGGTTTGGCGCCCTTGCGCAACATGAGATGTTTTTTCTCGCCGAGTCCAAGGGCTGCACAACTGATAATGAGGTCAGAGGCTTCGCTGGTGTCTCCACCCAAAATGTAGGCGTCGTATTCCCTTGCCCCCGCGTTTAATCCACTGCCAATTTGTTTAATTTCCTTCTCAGTTAGGTTTTGAGGAAGGCCAATGGAAGCCAACAATGCGATGGGTTTTACTCCCTTGGCAGCCAAATCGCTTACATTTATGACTACAGCCTTGCGGGCAGCTTGCCAAAAGCTCATGCCAGGAGGCACATCTGTTTTGCCTACAAGTATATCTGTTTTTATCACAGCGAGTTTTCCTTGTCCAATGTCAACTGCACAGACATCATCTCCGAATGAAACAGGCGTACGAGGCATAGTTTCTAATTGACGCTGGATTATTTCGATGATTTTTCGTTCACCAAGCTCGCTTGCTCGACTCAGTAGGAGGCCCCCTTCATTTATAATTGTCTTACTTGCTTTAACAATTGAATCTTACCAAAATAATTGCATTTGCATATTTCGGGAAGGACTTTTTAACGAATTAAGTTTGCCTTTGCCCAATTAGAGCCGCTTTATGTAGCACATTGATTCGAGACACCAAATTTCTTAAGAATGACGTTTACCCCTTTCACTATCTGGTTGCCCCGGTGGCTCAGCTGGTAGAGCAGCAGCCTCGTAAGCTGCGGGTCGCGGGTTCAAATCCCGCTCGGGGCTTCACTTATTTTGTATCACTTTAAACCATTTATGTGTGCTTGTGTTTTTCTGTTGGGCGCGAACGGAGAAGGTTTATTAAGTCTCACTATTCAATATTATTATTGGGGTAAGAGCACTCAATAACGTCTCCGGCGGCAGAAAAATGGCAAGACAGACGCAAGATGTAGGTTCTCTGCACTGTCCCTACGTTCAGTGTAGAAAAAAGTTTGAGAAACCCATAGTGCTAACTGATTCAACCAAAATTGTCAGAGAAACCTACTATGCGTGTCCACATTGTTTCCATAGGTTAGATGTGATTGTTGACAGGGAAAAAGGCAGTGTTGTGGAAATAAAAATGGCAGGAACATATCATCAGGTTGAAGTCGCACCTGCTGAATGCAAACATTATTTCGGCTTTCTGAAAAATCTCAGCGACGATGCACTGATTCCAGACGAGTGCGCCATATGCTCAAAAATAATGCAGTGTTTTGTGAGAAAGCCGAGTTAACTCTTCATATTTTAATCAGTTCTGTTTGGATTCTTTTCTGCGCGTTGAAGGCAGAAGGAGAGGCAATTTACTTATCAGATGCAGTTTGCCCTGATCGCCAAAATTCAACTTGTAAACGGATCCCTATGCAAATTTCATGAAGTTTTCTGGCTCCTAAAGAGAGTATACCTTGCACAATTCTTAATAGAGTTGGCAAGTTAGTAATTTGGGTTTAAAGGAGATATAAACGTGAAAGAGAGGGAGAACAGCGTCATAGAGAATTACTGCCGAATGCCGGTCTTTGGCAGTGCTAAAAGTAAGATTGAAAAGGCAGATGTCGCCGTGATAGGTGTGCCTTTCGAAAGCACCGTAACTGGTAGATCAGGCACAAGGTATGGACCGAGATCAATAAGGGAGGTTCTAAGAAACTTTTGGCCCTACAATCTCTATATGGGGATCGATCCCTTTGAGATTCTAAAGATCGTTGATTATGGAGACTTGGAGGTGATCCACGGCAACTTTGAGGCTACGGGGTCCCTGATTGAGAAGGCTGTATCTGAAATTCTATCCTCTGGGGCAGCTCCCTTTGTTTTAGGAGGAGAACACACAATATCGTATCCGGTGGTAAAGGCAATAGGCAGCGACATTGGAGTGATCCAATTTGACGCCCACATGGACTTAATGGACACTTATGACGGACAAAAACTTTCCCACTCAACAGCCATCAAACGAGTGTGTGAGGTCGTCGGCCCCAACAATGTGGCGCAGATCGGTATTAGAGCAGCCTCTATTGAGGAGCATTCATATGCAAAAGAAGTGGGCATGAGGTATTACAATCCTTTAGATGTGGAAAAGAAGGGAATGAATGCGATAATGTCAGATGTTCTGAGAAGCATGGAGCACCTAAAGGGAATCTACATCACCATCGACATCGACGCCTTGGATCCATGCTATGCTCCTGGAACTGGTTGCCAAGAGCCAGATGGCCTTTCAATAAGGGAGATGATAGCCGCGATTCACTCGTTAGATGGATCAAAGCTTGTGGGTATGGACCTAGTCGAAGTATCGCCTGCAGGAACATTCGATCCAACACCTTCAGTAGCGACAAAACTTCTTTTAGAAGCCTTAGGTGTTATTGCTCGCGACAAGGTCAAACAATGAAACAAAGAAAAACCCCAAGAAAACTATAATCCTGCGCCTTAAATTCTTCTTAACAACCAAAACTGAAGTTTGCGGAGACATCACCATATATAAATGAAACCGAAATTTTATTTGAGAGGCTAGTGTGTTTTACTGAGAAGACCAACCTCTTAAGGGGCTGTCGGCTAGCATGGTCTAGGCTAGGAGACAAGAAAAGCTCTCCAGTTGGGCTCTCTTGACCCCGGTCCAAATCCGGGCAGCCCCACCATACTTGGAGTTTTTCAGCGGCAAATACTTTTTTTTCACTTCTGTCTTTAAAATTGTCTCCTAAACTTCATTCCTCATCTGCCTGCTATCTTTCGACGCTTCTCGGGCACTATGTCTTTCACAGTTTCGCGGTTCTTTTCTTGCAGAGTAATTCATATTAATATTTTCTTTACTATTTTGGTTAAGAACTAAGGGAGAAGAAAAATTTGCCAAAGATTTTAAGCGAAGAGAAAATGAAATTGCTTAGCGCTTTCTCTTGGGAAGAGGTTTTAAATCATGTTCAATCCGTCTTTGAAATAGGAGAAAAGGCGGCAGGAAACCCGGAGGAATTTAAAGCAGCGAAATTTGTTGAAAATCAGTTTAAAAAAGTTGGTTTAGAAAATGTTCAACTTGAACCCTTTCCCATCATCCGTCGGAACTATAGAGTCAACCAGCTGAAAATACTGGAACCATTCAGGAGAGAGGTTCCTTGCGCAAACGCGGGAACCAGCTTGTCAACTCCGCTTGAGGGCATATCAGGAGAAGTTGTCGACGCGGGTTTTGGGACGTTAAAGGATTATGAGAGGCTGAAGAATAACGAATTGGAAACAGAAGGTAAAATTGCTCTCGTGGAGAGGAACGATAATTTAACATACTGGCATGATATGGTTTGCCATTTGGCAAACGACTTTGGTATAAAAGCCGTGGTATTCGCTTCCCTTGTGTCTGAGCGCACTGCTTTCAGAAAAGATGCTTTTCCTTTCCCTTCTATACCAACTGTGTGCGTAACTTATGAAGGAGCCCAATATTTGCGTAACGCATTAGAAAAAGGAAAGGTGAAAGTAAATTTAAAGAATATAATTCAGATGGATGCCAATAGTACCTCCTATAATGTAACAGGAGAATTGATTGGATCTGAATACCCCGATGAAAGAATCACGCTGAGTGCGCATCACGACAGCTGGTTCGGAGGAGCTAATGACGACGCTCTTGGAGTTGCCACAATAATAGAAATTGCAAAGATCCTTAAGAAAAAATACAAGCCGAAACGCACAATCAAATTCATTTCATTTGGCGCAGAGGAATCTGGGTCAAAAGATTTTATGGAGTGGTGCGTGGGATCCTTCGCCTATGTAGGACAACACCGTGACGAAATCAAGAACACTGTAGTCAACATCAATTTTGACTCATTTGCTTATGGAGATTCAGTGAAGGTACGAGTAACTCCAGAAATGGCAACCTGCGTGGAGAGTTTAATAAAAGAACTTGGCTTCCAAACAGTGGTTGAGGTTATTAACCTACCGACAACGTGGACTGATCATTGGTCCTTTGTGATGTCCGGAGTATCGAGTATAGACCTTTCAGCCTTAGGAGTAGCGGCTTGGGAAAAAATATATCATACAAATTTTGATACTCCAATCAACATTAGCCATAATCTTTTAAAATGCGGGGGAAAATTTGCACTCGCTCTTACTTTGTTAATTGATTCAGAAGACATTCTGCCCTACAATTTTCCTACAACCATAGGAATTTTGAAAGAGCATCTTTCTCATAGGCTAAATAAAACGAAGGGAATCGTGAATCTTTCAAAGGCACTAAGAGAAGCAACAAAATTAGAGATATTAGCTCAGGAATTTGATGAATTGAAAAATAAAGGTTCTAGGAGAAAGAGGGCAAAAAAAGATGCCGCTCTCATCAATAGATCTCAACTTGAGATGCGTTCTTCGTTGAACAAATGCGTTTTAGGTACAGGCGGAGAAGCAAACAAAGAGGCAGCCTGGGTCATTGCCGAGCATCTCGATACGCTAGTAAATCTAAAAGCTGCAATACAAGCCTTGTACGCAAACAATTTGGAATCAGCGCTGGAATCACTGGAATCTCTCAGAACCATGAAGTGGGGATTAAATTTTAACCTCAAAGTTTACAACAAAATTTTTAATTTAATGTCAAAATTTGCTCGCTATCCTGGAATCTATCCAAATCTAATGGCTGAAACACTGTCTCTACGAGAGAAATTGGGAAGCAAAAGAATCGACGTCTCCAAAGAGTTGTCTTCCATTGAGAAAAAATATAGTACCACGGCAGACATGGTGAGTCATAAAATATCCGAGCTAGAAGCTGCTATTGCAGAATCTTCACAAAAATTAACGAAAATAATTTGCAGACAGTCTTAAATTCTTGCGTGATTGTGCTTAAACTATCCTCTATACCGATTTAATTCAGTATACTAAAGATGCCAAAGTTTTTTAAAAATGTTTAATATGTGGCTTAGGTTTCAATGAATTAGCGTGGGCCGGTAGTTCAGTGGTATGAACGCCGCCCTCGCACGGCGGAAGTCGCGGGTTCAAATCCCGCCCGGTCCACCTTGTTTTGGAAAAGAGACTTGCACCAGATAGGCTTGGCCTTAAATACATCACAGCAATAGAAAGCGCCCAGATTTTTCACAAGCGTAAATAAAAGTGAGAGTTAAGCTGGAAAACCAGAGTTAATTATATATTCTTAGGGCAAAATTAAATTATTTAAAAAAGAATGTAAGGTGATTGGAATAAACTGGGCAATTGACCTTAAACCAAGAAAAGAAGGCATCTCATGGTCGCAAACAAAGATTTGAAACACCATCTAGCGTACACTGGAGCAAGCGACTGTTTATTAAAAGCAAGGGCATGAATCCTACAATCAATCCTTCCATATCCAAAAGGAAGCGAAAAAATGATCCTTCAGAGAGCTTTTCAACAAAAAGCAGCTCTCTAAAAAGCCTCCTCCCATCAAAATTAAAAGATTTATACGACAAGAATGGTCGTTCGATCTTGAAAAACCTTCAGATGAAAATTGTTTCCGATATCAATTCTTGTTTCAAGCTTTGGAAAAAATTCAGCCCCCAAAAAACACTTTTTGACACATGGGAGTTCCGTTTGGCATTTTACAAGGCGTACCGACATAAGCCCTACTTTTTATTGTTAAAAAGGCAATCTAAAGAAATAGCCCTTTTGCCCCTTTGGTATGAAAATGAAAACAAGAAATATTTCTGGTTTGGAAGCGATTGGCAAGAGGAAGTCAGATTCTTCAGCAAAGATCCAAAATACATTCCTCTCCTGCTTTTTCTTGCTCCCTCTCCTCTTTCGTTGAACGCCATCTCCCCAGACTCGGTTAGACTCTTAAAAGGCAAAATAAAATTTGAAAAAGATGAGCCAAAATACGTTTTAAACTTAAATGGGTTCAGGAATCACGAGGATTATTTAATGACACTAAAGAAGAAGACAAGGTGCAATTTAAGAAGGAATAAAGGAAAAATCGAAAGACAGAATCCAAAAATAATCATTAATCGTTTTTCTGATTTCAAACATTTAGTGCGTTTATGCAACGAGAGATTTGAGCAAAAAGGCGAAGAAACAGATTGGGAGGATCCAAAAAGGGTAGAAGCTTTTCGCCAAGTAATAAGATTATCGGGAAAATCCTACAAAATAAGAATGATCTCTGTCTTAATCAACAGAAAAATTGCCGGTGTGGACTTAATTGCCCTTTTCAACAAATGTTACTACACCTTGAGATGTGGATACAATGTGAAGGATTTTCCTGGAATTGGGAGCTTCATCAACCTCTTTGAGATCGATGATGCCATAAAGCTTGGAATGAAAAAAATTGATTTCCTGCAAGACAGCTACGAGTGGAAAGACAAATTTTTTGACGCAGTTCCTCTTTTTAAATATGAAAAATAATGTCAGATACCTTTTTAATTAACGAAACTCTTGTTTTGCCGTATAGAGCCATCATAGAGATTCTGCGTTCAGAAACATGAAATAGATGTTATGTCAAAAAGACGCTCTTTGATGATACCTTGACCAATGCAGAGATAGATACAGAGTCAGTGCCTTCCCCAGAAGCAGACTCATTCATCAGCGTGTTCAACATATGCGAAGGAGAGTCGGTTGTTTTAACATACACTTCGCATGTAGATAAGCTTAGGTTCTTTTCAGCATTTATTCGAGACGGTACAGCCAACGGTGACAGAGTTCTATACCTCTACCCACAAAAAGAGGGCGAGATGCTCCAAACAGCCCTTTTGAAACGCGGAATCGACGTGAAGAAGCTTGAAAAAGATGGCACCCTATACCTAGACAGCCTCGAAAAATTCTTTCTTACTCATGGCAGGTTTGACAGAGACAAGGCAGTTAGTATTCGCCTAAACTTTCGAGAAGAATCTCGAAAACAGGGTTATAGCCACGTAAGAGACATTGAAGATGTCGGAGGCTTCTCTTTCCTAAAAGGCAAGTGGCAAAAATACATAGAATATTGGGCAGCATCTGTTTGGAACGATCCAAAATGGGCCGTCAGCCCAGACATGATTGGGAAGGTGTACAATCCCTTCATTGTTGAGGTTACCGCCGTCGATGTAGGAGCCATGGGTGAAAGTACGGCCTTAGATTTTCTCAAAGCTATGGGCAATGGAGTGGTTGTGCCAGCGAAGTCGCTCGATCTTCCGAAGGTCAAGACTCCCTTCTCTGATTCTTTAAGTCTCAGCCATCTCCAGTTACTCGGTCAAAAAATTCTTTTTGAAATCAGCGCGGCCTCTGATTATGAGACGGTGATAGGCAATCTGGCGAAGGAGGCAGCGGCCAATGCTGAACCAGTATTCGTCTTCACTCACCTCAAAAGTGGGATTCACCAGAGCCTTTCTAGGGAGCTAACAGCCAAATTTTTCCTGACAACGTCCTGGGTTAAAAACCCTGAACTAACCTTTGAAAATGAAACACTTCTACCTGCTGGTGAATCAGCAGCTGTTCTAGAATCCCTTGAAGTTGTCCTAAAGAAATACGTCCACACCAATCCTCACTTTGTATTTGACAATCTCTCTGAGATTCTGCTAAAATATGACCTACAAGAAACCCAAAACTTCATCAAGCAGGTCTTAGAAGTGCTCTCATCTCAAAATGCAACAGTCATTTTCCTCTTCAACAGCCAAACCTACGACAGCGAGACCGTTTCAAAAATAAGGGGACTTTTCAAAAATCGCCTAAGCTATGAGAAAAACGGACTAATCTTAAAAATCCCTAAGCCTTGCGTGCGCACCCCTGCAGAGTAGAATACAAGATAGAGAAGCATTTTATACTCATCAACTATAGCGAATTTGCTGTTCTTCTCGAAGTTTTACTTCCTAAGTGGTCGAAATTTGTCAAGCTGTTTTACCTATTGGACAAACGTGAATGCAGACGCCGCATATTTGCTCCCAGTCTTCAAGTTGTAGTTGTTTACCCACTTCACTATGATGCGCGTCGCATCTAAATTTGTCTACGGTTCGATTTTCCTTAAGGGCTCCCGCAGGACACGCCCGAATGCACTTGTCACAATCCTTGCAAAGGTCCAAGTCGAGGGGTTTGTCACCCATGAGGGGGGCATCTGTAATAACCGAAACCAGTCGAATTCTTGGACCAAACTTGGGAGAGAGCAAGAGACTGTTTTTTCCAAATACTCCGAGACCCGCTAGATACCCCACGTGCCTATGAGAGAGGTCTCCCATGTTGCATGAGACATCGTAGGGAGGGGAGGCTGGAACCTGAAGAGCTCGGTAACCCTTATCTTGAAGGAACCTGGCAACACGAAAGGCTATTCGATCCAATTCGCGATTTGCAACACTATAGGTGATCGAATACTCACGGCTTGGCGCTGACTCAAGAGATGCATCTAGCAAATGAATCGCCATTACAATGACACTTCGAGCTCCTCGCAGAAGTTTCTCAGGACGATGTCCTTCAGGCGCTTCTACAAATGACTCCGCTGAAGCAATGCCAACCAAATCCGCGCCTTGACTAAGGGTTAAATCTTTTACGCTCGTAGTTAGTTTTTCGTTCACACTAATCAACCCAATTAGATTATTGAAAACGCATATGGAGCATACGGTTGTATTAATGTTCTCCTGTCCTTATTTGACTACTAACGCTTGTGAAAATCTTTTGCATGGAGTTTTGCTAGAAAATGATGCTAGAGTTTTTGTGGTTAGAGATAAGATATTATACCACTGGTTTATTTTCACTGCAAGTTTGATACCTTTTTTCATAAAGCTCACTTTCCCTCCAGCATATTTTTGAGAGCCTTTTAGTTGAGCTACCTGTTCTAATTTTTCTTAGTGCAAAGCTGGAGTTTGGATAGCTTTGCATGAGAAAGTGTGAACATTGGTCGATAGGATGTGCTCTTTATCCCCCTCCTATTGGTTCGAAGATCCTCACTTCATCTTCATCCTTGAGTTTGTATCCTTCGTCAACCATTAGGCCGTTTACATTCACCATCCATATTTCGTTCCTTGGTTTCTCAAGGATTCGAAGAAGATCTCTCACCGAAGAATCTGAATCAATCTCGATTGTGTCCTCAAGTCTATTGTCTAAATATTTCCTGACTTTTCCATAAGCCACAACTTTAACTTTTATTGAACGCAATGAGGGGCCCTTCAGGTTGCGTTTGTCGCCAGTTCAATTCAGGTAACACTTTACTCGTCATGCATTATATGATCCTATCTATTTCGCTTACCACATCGGGTTTTTGTTTTGGAGGATTAAGAAAGACGTAACTAAATAGTCCTATTGCGAATATTGTGAGGACCCACGAGCCGAATCCCCATGAGCCAATAATGCCCACTGATAGTATGGTCCACCAACCGGGAAAGATCTTTGTGTTTTTCTCTGAGATATTTGTCGCTTGAGCGCGGGTAAAGGGTTGAAATGTATCTTTGGCAAATGGTTCTGTGTTTGGCGTAGTGTCACCGCTTCAGTTGCATCTTTGTTTAAGTCGTTAAAACTCAAATTTTTGAACTCAGTTCTTTCTCTGCTCTTTTAATTATATTGTAGAGTTCGTTTTGTATGCCTTTGTCAAGAGGTGGTACCGAATGTTCCTTAAGGATTTTCTTCACTCTGTCCTTGGCTCTTTCGACCAGGCTTTTGCCTCCAGCTTTCTTCCAAACCTCATAACTACTCCTGTCAATTAGATCAGGCAGGAAGTGCTCCTTTTTGAAGTGTTGCAATGTATGTTTTTGGCCCAAGTAGTGACCTCCAGGCCCAACGTTATGGATAATATCAATAGCTAAAGTGTCATCATTTACTTCAATTCCCTGAAGTGGCGTTAGCATAGCCTTGCACAGCTCGTCGTCGATCACCAGTTGCTCAAGGGAAGCCGTCATAGAACAACCGAGACCTCCTGCCCCCGCTACTACATCAGCGCCGGAAAGAATTGGGAAAATGGCGCTTATCACTTTCTCAGCGCAGGCCTGAGGTCCAGGCACATTAGCAGATGTGGCGAGGCCTGTGACAACCGTGTTAATGCCGTAATGCCTAGCAATTTCCACTGAAGCAGCGTTTAAGAGGGCTTCCTCTGGTGCGCCCGCTGCCCATTTGCCATATTTCATGTCAAAAGAAGCTGGGAAATAGTGGGCACTTATTTGGGTGCCTGGATACAAGAGCTGGATTATGGAAATGCCGCCTATAATTTCAGCGTTTGTGACAACGAGAATTCCAGCCTGTGTCACTGGCGCTGTGGCTCCTGCCTGAGCCATGCTGCCAACAAAACTTGGTGAGCCAAGCTCTGCGAGTCTCAAGGTTTGTTCAACGTACAATCCGTGGAACTGAAGAGGTGACATCGCGTAGAAGCCTCCGCCTAAAAAGGGTCGTTTCCTCATTTCTTCCTCGCCTCCCGCGATTACTCTTGCCATCTCAAGTTGATAGTTAAATAAAACTCGGGACAATTCTGGTGATTCGACATTGCCACTGCCAAGATTGATGCCTGTGTGCTTTTCTGTGTTGTTCAATCTTGTAATTGTATCATACGCGCCGCGAATATGTTCTGGCTTTTCAAAGGACGCGGTCATGCCTTCAACTGAGGGATAGGAATCTAAGGCATCGGTGACTCTTGTTATATTTGCCAAGTCGGCGCTGGTTGAGGGTTTCCATTCTCCTGTCTCCAAATCAGCTGTGTTTACGCACAGGCCGTCAGTGCCGAAGTAGATGTGTCTCCCATCGATTTTGTAGTCGTATTTTGGATTTCTCGGAGAGTAAACGTTGACTACCTTTGACGCCTTTCTGAGAGATTCTTCAACTAGGGGAGGTGCGAAAAATACGGTCTCCTTCTTAAAGTCTACACTGCAACCCTTGTCCTCCAACCTTTTCAGGATTTCTTCGCCCTTGATAATTCTAATGCCAGTCTTCTCTAGGACATTCAAACTGGCCCAGTGAATTGCTTCGATGTCACTTTTTGTCAGAATGCGGTAAGAAGGCATCTTTGAAGGTTTCTCAAAACCCATCAACTTCTTTCACCACTAAACTTTGAGTTGATGCCTTAGAAAGAATATGCTTATATGTTTTATTGACAAGTTAAGGGCTGTGCAACTCTAATTTATCGGCAACCCAAGGTATATCTAATTCCTCGAGCTTCGCTCTTGTGGGTGCTCCTTTTTGTTGGTCCCATCCCATCATGTCGTAGCAGAGGCTCTTTGCCTTTTCCAGTTTCTTGGCGTCGACTACTGTATTTGACAGTGGGCCGGACGTTTGTGGGTGGAAGAAACGGTTTGGTAGCCAATCGTCCTTTCTTGTGAATCCTTCCCTAACGTTGAAGGCTCTGGCCATGTTGATTGAACGCTCACTAACCTTCATTATCTCCCATAAATTGCTATCCCAACCAGTTACAGCTCTAACTATTTCTGCCATTTGATTTTCATCCCAAGGAACAAAATCGCACATTAGAAGGCAGTTGTACATAGTCTCAAAGATGACTTTATAAACGTAGAGTCTAACTTTTTTTGGACCGAAGTCCTCCAATTGAACAGGTTCAACAATGCCAAAAGAAGGCATATCTCTTGTCCATGTGTCGTGTAAAGTGTTCATGTGATCTGCGCCCGTTGGACAAACCACATACCCTAGTGCTAGTCCCCTTTTAAGGCGAGGATCATGCATTGGCACCTCTTCGCCCTTTATATGAACCGCAAATTTTTCTGCCCCTCTTCCAATTTTTTCAGCGGCTCGCATTGTTCCCTCGGCTAATAGGTTCCCTATTCCTTCTCGGTTCGCAATCATTTCAACCATTTGCAACATTGCTTCAGCGTTTCCGAAAGTCAAATTGATTCCGTTGGTATCCTTCTTGGTTATGAGTTTGTTCTCAAAGCATTCCATGGCGAACGCTACTGTACACCCAGTTGAGATGGTGTCTAGGCTGTAACGCTGGCAGAGTTCATGGGCTTTGCATATGGCTTTTAAATCGTCTATGCCGCAATTAGAGCCAAATGCGGCAAGTGTTTCATATTCTGGGCCCCCATAAATGGGATCAACCACATAGGGTTCTTTGATCTGAACAACTTTCTTGCAGCGAATGGGACAGAAATAACAAGATTCCATGCCTATTCGAACCGTGTCCTTGATGGCTTGGGCAGAGATCGCTTCAGGATTTTGGAACTCGCCGTCTCTAAAATTGCACGTGGGCAAATTTCCAGAGAGGGCCCCCTCTTTCATCATCGCTCCTGTGCCGTATTTGTGCATATTCTTGACTTTTTTCTCAAGGTTATTAATGAGCCAATTGGTTAGTTCCTTAAGTTTGTTTGGATCCGCCATTTCTGGTCCGCCGTGGCCTCTAGCGGCAATAGCCTTAAGGTTCTTTGATCCCATCACAGCGCCCATGCCTGTGCGCCCGGCTGCATGTCTAAGATCGTTAATGATGCAGGCAAAACGAACCATTTTCTCGCCAGCCTTCCCTATTTGGGCGGTTCTCGCCAGCCTATCTCCTACTTCTTTTCGAATGTTTTCTTGGGAGTTTGCGATGTCTAAGCTCCACAAGTGCTGAGCATCTCGAATTTCAGCTTCTCCATCGTGAACCCAAAGATAGACAGGCGACTTAGCCTTGCCCTTTATGACGATGCCATCGAACCCTGCGTGTTTTAACTCAGCTCCCCAAAAACCGCCAACCTCAGCTTCACCGTAGGCTCCCGTGAGCGGCGATTTTGCTCCTACACTGTTGCGGGCGTTTCCTGGGATGGGTGCTCCTGTGACGATACCCGGCGCAAAAATGAGCGTGTTCTTTGGCCCTAGAGGGTCAATTCCGGGTCCGAGTTCTTTCAATAAATAATAGGCTATAACGGCTCTGCCGCCAAAATATCGGCGGAAAAAAAATTTGGGTGGCCTCTCTGTTTTAACCGCGTTATTCGAAAGATCGACTCTGAGAATCTTCTTGTTGTAGCCTAACGGCAATCGTGTACTGGCCTCGCATTGAAATCGTTACGTTATTAGGGAATCTGAGGAAGAACTTTTGCTGCTTTGTTTTTTAGGGGCGCACTTCTTTTGTGATTGTTTCTTTAAAGGTAAACCCTTTTTTAGCGAGTTTAGCTAAGAATGGCTCTGGTTCTAGACCTTCAGGTGGGATAACTCCCTTAGTCTTTACCTCTCCTTTGGCAAGCATTACAGCAGTGGTTACCGCTGGAACCGCTACTCCTCCCGCTGTTGTTCCAAACTTTTCTAAATCTTCCTTGGCGTTGAATATTCTATACACTAGGTGGATGATTTTTTGACCATTTTTTTCACCCTTCACTTCTGCCAGTGAGCATCCAACTGCTCGTTCTCCGCTGCGCAATCGTTTCTTCTCCATTTTCGCACGTGTTTCTACTGCGGGAGGTGTGAGCGCTAATAGAACATCTCTTGGCGCCACTTTTACGCCCTTCACATCTATTGGTTTGTCGCTGGCAAATCCCATCTTGATGAATGATCCAGCCATTCTGTCTGGGAGTTGCTTCATTTCCACGTATTTAACTCCCTTTCCTATGAAGCGAGGAAGCGTTTGAACTGGTTCGTAGTCCACGTGGCAGAGGGTTACTGGGCCTACGGGCTCTGGAAATGCATAGGTTTCTACGCCTGAAAATTGGGGCACATCTTTCCATTTTCCGTTTTCGTAGACCTGTGGGTAGAGCCATTCGGTCAGCGCTATTTCTGGGCACCATCCAGGGGACCATGTTGGTATAAATTCTTCTTTTTCACCCCATGTGCCTCCGAGCTTCAGTCGTATCTCTTCTACGCGGTCGAGTCTATCAGATACGTACCTTACGGCGGCATTTGTGGTAAATGGTCCACCGGTAAACACCACAGCGGTCAATCCGGCATCTTTAAACTTGCCATCGAGGGCCAACTGCTTTGTAACCCAGACTTTTGCAGGCACGTCTGAAGCTAGGTCCACATAGTTTGCTCCACTCTTTAAGGCTGCATTCATTATGTTTAGGTTGAATCTGGGTAGAATAGCGTTTATGACGGTGTCTGATCCCTTGATGACTCGAAGCAGATCGTCGACGTTGCCAGCATCAACGCGTTCAGCAGAAGCCATATCGCTTTTTGATTTTTCTGCAGCTTGCTTGGCCATTTTCAAGTTTATGTCGGCGGAAACAACCTCAGAGACTTCTGCAGTGTTTGCTGCGACAAAAGCGCAGCCAGATCCTTGAACTCCTGCACCAATAACTGAAATCTTCACGCATACGCACCTCTCAATATTGGCAAGAGGACGATTCTTGTCTTCTCTTGGTATTTGAAGTTT
>Ga0315306_10000035_pt1 | contig 62647 bp, 73 predicted proteins | sample TDP1_MG_FD_203803 | JGI IMG/M metagenome (GOLD analysis project Ga0315306, IMG submission 203803) | Freshwater sediment microbial communities from Lake Towuti, South Sulawesi, Indonesia - TDP1 | ecosystem: Environmental > Aquatic > Freshwater > Lake > Sediment | place: Indonesia: South Sulawesi... | reverse complement strand
AACCAGAAACGGCTTTTGCCGAGATTTCTTCGGTTCTTCACCCATATTTCTCATCCACAAACACTAATCAACGCACTATAATAAAGCAATTTTTGCACATAAAAATGTAAATCAACTATGGAATCTAACAGATGGCCCCCATGAGTCCCATGGGACGTCCTCAGGCGACCCAACGGAGACCCTTTCAAGGGTCGTGACAGTCTAACAACGTCTTTGACAAACATCAACCATGATGTCTCTCAGTGAAAAACAAGATGGTGAAATTCATTCAAAAGCTTGACCGAAACAACAGGGTCTACATTGCCAAACCCCTGCGCCAAGCAGGCCTCGTGAACACCATTGAAATTTTGCCGAACGCAAAGGCAGCAGTCATCTACCAAGCTGGGACAGAAATCAACGACATCCTGGAATCCCTGGAAATCATCACTGCAGACCTGAAACATCGAGCCAAAACCGCTGAAACAGAGGCTCAAGAAAAATGACAACCGACACCAAACAACTCATGTTCTCACCACTGAAACGCTTTCAAAGAGAACATTGCCAACAATGTAGCCTCAACTGCAACCCCACAGAACAACGCATGCTCCTCTGCCTCTTAGCCGCCTTGCTGGACACCGCACAACGAAACAACAACCTAAACCACTACAGAGGCGCCCACTACTGACCTTCTCTAAGGCTACAACTGCGTCTGCTATATCAAAATGTAACACGTTTTTGAGGGCGTCAACGGGGCTTGCAGCGTGCTTCTTTCGGCGAGAAACGGTTGATTTTGGCTTAGAAGCAAACGTGTTACATTTCAACATGGTAGCTGAAGGTGTAGCCCATGCATAGGGCTGTGTATTTTTGGAAGGATTTGTATCCGCTGGTTCAGCGTTTTTGTCGTGAGCGTGGCGTGTCGGTTAATCGGCTTGTGAATGAGGCTGTTTTGGCGTTTTTGAAGGCGCCTGGAAGTGATGGGGTTTTGGTGTTGTTGCTTGAGAAGGCGGCTCTGAAGCGTGAGGAGCGAGAACTTAGGGATGACTGGCGTTTGATTCGTCGTAGCGGTTCTGCTCTGCCCAGTTATGTGCAGGATGTTTTACGTGAACCTGGAAGAACCGTTAGCCTCGTGCGGGGTGGTCAGGTTCCGTTGAAGGCTTTGAAGCCTAAGGAAGAGGAGGTTTTCAGAAAAATTGCCACAAGGCGTGAGCAGATAGCGGCCAGACTCGCAGAGATTGAGCTTGAGCTTTTGCGAGAGGTTAAGCCGTTCAGGTTGAAGCCTGAGCCTGGGCGGAGTACATCACGGTCACGAGCTCGTGATAGAAACAAACCCTTTGGCAAGGGAGGAGCGTGATCGCGATATGCCCTTGAAACCCTTAGGTCGACCAGCCTATCTTTTGCCAACTGAGATTGAGCAAGACGACGTTGTTGAAATCGTTGAGAAGCCTTGGATTGTTGAAGCTGAAAAGACCAAGTTTGGAAAAGAACGCGGCAAAGCCATCGTCAAAATCCTGAGGACTGGCGCCATACGCACTTGGACCATGAACAACACCACTTGGGACAAGCTGATTCAAGCCTTCGGCGAAGACCCAGGACAGTGGCTGAACAAAAGGGTTCAGATAAAGAAGGAAGTGCGCAACGTGTCAGGCGTGGACAAAGAGGTGTTGTTCGGCAGACCCTACCATGAACCGCAGCAGCAGTTGAACCCTGAACCTTTCAACCCCAACCTCTACGGAGCTAAGCCGTTGCCCATAGACGTGGCCAAGCTGACGCCGGAGCAGAAGCAGGCTTTGTTGAAAGCATTGTCAGCCTAAACCCCTGAAGAGTCTTGGCAGCATCCAAGACGAAACACCCTATTTTTTTGCGGTGTCGGGTGAGATCAGAGCAAATGCCAGAGTGTCCTCAGTGCCGCAGTCAACGAGTCTGGAAGGACGGCCTGAGGGAGACAGCTCGAGGCTCAGTGCAGCGTTGGACCTGCAGAGACTGCGGATACCGGTTCTCGGAGACCGTTAACAATGCTGCTGTTAACGCTCATTTTCAGCCTAACGGCGATACCCCCCTCTATTTTTCAGATGGCTCTGAGCATTATGAGCGCCTTCAGAAACTTCATACATTGATTTTAAAAAGCGGAGCCGACAAACCAGTCTTCTGCCGAGTAGGCGCCTCGGACAACGAGGCGAAAAACTTGGTCGAAGTAGAAACCCGAACTCAAGAGAAGGCCGCGGGAGCCACAACCACCCTACCAAAAGACGCAGAAGCCATCAAGGGCAGAATCGTCGAATACAGCTTCTGGCTGCTAAAACAAGGATACGCCAAACCCACAATCCATGGAAGAACAAAACTGCTAAAGCGCCTAGTCAAAATCGGAGCTGACCTGCACGACCCAGAATCCGTTAAAGAAGCCATCGCTAAGCAGGAGTGGAGCATAGGCAGAAAAGCCAACGCCGTGGACGCTTACACAACCTTCCTCCAGATGCAAGGAGCAAAATGGATACCACCAACCTACAAAAAGATGAGGAAAATCCCATTCATCCCAACAGAAACCGAAACTGACCAGCTGATTGCAGGCTGCAACAAAAGAATGGCAACATTCCTCCAACTACTCAAAGAAACAGCAATACGTTGCGGAGAAGCATGCCGACTGTGCTGGACAGAAATTGACCTCGTAAACGGTTCCATAAGAGTAACACCGGAGAAGGGAAGCAACGCCCGAAACCTAAAGATATCAAACAAACTCATCAGCATGCTCAACGAATTGCCGAAATCAAGTACTCTGGTCTTCGACGCCACCCAAGACGCCATGCGAAAAAGCTTCCAACTGCAACGCCGAAGAATAGCCGCGAAGCTGAAGAACCCAAGGTTGCTACAGATTTCCTTCCACACTTTCCGACACTGGAAAGCTACAATGGAATACCACAGAACAAAAGACATCCTACACGTTATGCAAATGCTGGGCCACCGATGCATACAAAACACATTGATCTACACACAACTCGTAACCTTCCAAGACGAAGACTTCATCGCCAAAGTAGCAACATCAGAAAAAGAAGTCTGCCAACTTGTGGAAGCAGGCTTCGAATACGTCTGCGACTACAACGCAAACAAAATCTTCAGGAAACGAAAATGACCCCTACAAGAAATTTGTTAAGGTATGGGGTTCGTTGTATACGGGCGGGGTGGGATTTGAACCCACGACCACAGGCTTAGGGGGCCTGCGCCCTATCCTGTCTAGGCTACCCGCCCGGTGCAGTCTGCTAACAGATTTCTTAACCATTAAGGTGTTATAACCGTAGCGCCGCGTGCGTGAGTGACTACCTACCTAGAGAGAGGGGTCACGTTGAGATGAATGTTGACGAGTGATGATGAACTTGAGTGAAAATGTTTTTTGCGTGTGTGTGCGCACAGCTGACCTAGCCCCTCTATTAGGCGCCAAATATGAAATGAATTGAATGAAAGGCGATTGGAGCTGGGAGAAAAAAATAGATTCTCGGCGTAGGGAGAGGGGGGGTCTAATAGAGGCGTCGAACAGCGTCTGTTTTGGGGTCTGAATCTGGAAGGCGATTAGAGTTGGCTTCTGTTTGGTGTGCGCAAAATCAGCACGAAGGAGGTTTGTTATGGCTCAATCCTAACGAAAGGAATGGGTTGAGGATGTCACTGAGGTTGTGGTTAGGAGAGTTAACGTTCGGGATGATGGCACATCACTAGGCAAGCAACACTTAAGTTGGGCGTTTAGGTTGAATAGAAAAAGTGGCGGGGGTACCCGAGCCAGGTCTAAGGGGGAGGACTTAAGATCCTCTGGCGCAGGCCTTCGTGGGTTCAAGTCCCACCCCCCGCACCACCCATGGAAAAAGTCTCGGGGAGTTTGTACGGGTGATTTGTTTGCGGGTTTTAGGGAAACGCGGGTCGCTTTGTCTTTGTGCATTGTTATGTTGATTTTGTTTTGGCATAGGCGTCGTGTATTGCCTTGGTCTGTGGAGCCGTCAACAGAATATTCTTAAGGGATGCGTCTTTGAGTTTTGATGCTGTCTCTTCAATGAGGGCTATTGCTTCAGCATGGTGCTCATTAGCTTTTAGTGAGTCCCCGTGTTTTTCGAGTAAAAGCCCAAGGGTATAATGGATTTGCCAGAGCAGAGGCGGGTTCCCCACCTGCTGCGCCAATTTCAAGGCGTTCTCCATTAACTTGATTGCTTCTCCTATGTTGCCAATTTCTGCGAGCGCTTCAGCCTTTAACTTCAAGCCCTTGGCTATGTATTTCTTGGCACCTGCCTTTTCAGACATAGCCAGCGCTTCGTCAGCAGATTTTAGTGCTTGTGAGTAATCGCCTTTAGCAAAAGATATCTCCCCGAAACCTAAAAGCACACGTGTTTTAAAGCGCCACATCGCCCCTCGATACAGAGGAATCATGCCGTTTGCATCCGTGAAGTATTTTTCCGCATTCACATAATCCTTCTTGTATAAATAGTCCATTGCCAGGTCTACTAAGAAAGGCAGGTCTCCTTTGCAAATCACGTTTTTTGCCTTCAATGCTTCTTTATGATATTGTAGGGCAAGTTCGATGTTTGACAAGTCATGATAAATCCAGCCGAGAGTAGTGAGAGTAGGCGTAACAAAATACACGATGCCGTAATCCCGAGATAGCTGGAGACATCTTTGTCCAGTTGAAATGGCATCGTTGTATTCCCCTTTGCTGCCTTGGAGGTAGGTCAAAGCAAACAAACAGGCCAATTTCCAGAGACGGTCGCCCGTTTCTTCAGTTAATGCCGACGCTTCATTGAGGTATTCTTGGGCTAGATCGAAGTCGCCTTTCCAACTATATAACTCCCCGAGCAGCAATCGATTACGGGCATCGTTGACTTTGTCGCCTATTGCTTTACATATCCTAGAAGACTCTTCAAATCGCCTGATGCTTTCATCAAAAGTGTCGAGATCATAGCAGAGGATGTAGCCAAGTGGGTATAAACTTCTGTCTTCAACGAGTTTGTTCCCCGTCTTTCGCGCCATTTCTATTGCCTTAACAAGGTGTGACTTGGCCTCATCCCATTTTCCACCTAAATACAGAGCATAGCCTATCCAGTAGTGCGCTTCTGTAATCATTGATTCATCACTGATGCTAGTAGCATTTTGTAGTAGTGAGTTGAAATCGTCGATAGCCTTTGTTACTTCTCCTTGACCAAGCCAAGCTCTGCCTCTGAGCATGTAGATTCTAGCAAGATTTTCACTGGTAGCAAGGCTAGCGACCTTTTGTGTCGCTTCCAACGACTTGTTTAGATATTCTATTGCTTGCAGGTTTGCAAAGATGTCTGCTGCTTTTTCGCCAAGTTTGACAAGGTATTCAAAAGCCCTTTCCGGAGCACCGCCTGCCACATAGTGAAGGGCCAAGTCAGCTATGTAGCCATCTGAGATTCTCTGGGTGACTACTTGTTCTAGGCAACTTGCAGTTTTTAGATGATATACCCTTCTTAATTCGCCGGGCAAGTTTACGTATATGACTTCTCTTATTTTGTGGTGGGTGAATTCGAATGTTGAATCTTCAGGGCGTATTAATCTGTGTCTCTGCTCGATTTCAACCAGCGTTTGCAAAACATCGGCGATGTCCGATGCCATGATTTTACTTATGGTATCTGGGTTGAAAGAATGGCCACAGACAGCCGCCAAGTCAAGCAGTCTTCTTTCTTCGCGTCCTAGTCTCGCTATTCTTCGAGTGATAACTTCGTGTATCTTAGAGGGTATTCCCATTTTCTCCGTTGGGGCCGTAAGTATCCATTGACCTTCTTTTTCTGAGAGAAAGCCTTCTTCTACAAGAAGGTTGAGCGTCTCGAGCGCAAACAGGGGGTTGCCTTCTGTTTCGTCATAGAGCTTCTCCACAAACTTTTCATCTATGGAAGAGCGAAATATGGACCTTACAAGCTCGGGGAAGTCATTTCGCTTTAAACCGTTCAGCTCCATTTTGATTAACAGGTCTTCTCGACTCATGGAGAATATGGTTTCTTCTAGAGGGTGAAGCTTTTTCTCTTCAGTTGGAATAACCTCTTCTGGTCTATATGTTCCTATAACGAGAAGCCGAGAGTTTCTACATTTTCGAGACAAGTAATGAAGTAGGGCTAGACTTAGGTGGTCTGCCCATTGTAGGTCATCTAAGAAAAGGATTAGAGGTGTCTGGGTTGATAGCTGGAGAAGAACTCTTGCCACTGCTTCAAACGTTCTGTCTCTCTCTATTTCAGGAGTTAAAAAGAGTTCACGTGCCTTAGGCTCTCTTGCGAATTCGGGGCCTTTTAACCATCCTATAATTCCCAGATGCTTTGTCATGACTGATTTTGTTTTCTCATCGCTTGTGGTTGATATGTAGCTATTGAAAGCCTCTGAGAAAGGGAAGTAGGGGATAGCTGCCTCACTCAAGCACCAGCCTGAGAGAATTTCTGCTCCCATTGTCTTTGCGAAGTTGAGAAACTCATTGACCAGTCTTGTTTTTCCAACTCCCGCTTCACCATAAACAAATACAGTGGTTCCCTTTCCACTCAAGGCAGAGTCAAGGCAGTGCATAAGGCGTTTAATTTCCTCATCTCTCCCGACCAAAACTGGCTCAGCGGGTAACTTAGACTTCAACTCACATCACCTCCAACAATTCTAAATAGGCAATGCTTGCCTCCGTAACATGCACCTTGGAAGGCTGCTACTCTTTAATCCCAGACCCTACACATTAAATAGCTTGGAGAAGCACATTTTAATCTATTGTTCTTACAAAATCGTGTCCACAAGCGCTTGCACAAAAAAAGGAATTTGCGGGAGACTGTGGAGACATCGCCAGCTCTAGGCGGGTTCAAGTCCCACCCCCCGCACCACCTATGAAAAAAGTCCCAAAACTAGACAGAATCTTCACTTTTCGGAAACCATTAGCTCTTCTTGTATCTCGTGAAGCCGCAGTGCCCACACGTGTAGCGGTCCCCGTGATCCGCCATGAAGAATCCGGGTCCGCAGCGCTCACAGTAGGGACGCAGCCTCACGAGCCCGCTTACATCAACTTTGTAGCGGGTGTAGGCGCCTTTCTGTTTCTTCTTGGGCTTAGGAGCCTTCTTCTCCTTGACCTCCTCTTTTGGCTTCTCCTCGACTGCTGGCTTCTCGACCGCCGCTGGCTTCTCAGCGGGCTTTTCCGATGGCTTCTCTTTGGGTTTCTCCTCTTTCTTTACCGCTGCCTTTTCGGTTTTCTTCTCAGCCATTGTCATTCTTCCTTCGTGGGCTTCTCCACCTTTTCCACTTTCTCTGCTTTCTCGGGTTTCTCTGGCTTCTTCGGCTCCTCTGCCTTCTCCGCCGCCTCTTTCTTCTCCTTCGGCGTGTTCCTCTCTATGACGTATTGGGGTTCCACGAGCCTGACTTGCTCAATGGTGTCGTAGGCGTTAGCCTCTCCCCTAGCTGTCATTGTTCCAGTCTTTGTCTCAATGCGCTTTACATAGACCAGCTCGAGGCTTGTCTTGAGCTGTTCCGACAGTTTCTGTCTCACCTCAAGCCTCGACGGTGTGCCCCGAGTCTGCTCGTGTTTCACCTCGAAGGCGAGCTCTCTCCTCTTGAGCAACGGGTTATACTGTTGCCGGATTATCTTGACTTCCAACGCCTCATCCTCTCGGCTGGGTTGTTGATTTGAATAGAGCCGCCTTTACTTTAGCTTTTCTGAAACGGGCTCCATGGCTTCTATGACTCGGCGAACTCTCTCTCTTGTCTGCTCCGTAACCCTCACGGCTACAACTCCCTCGTCGGGTTGACCGTAAACAACCAAAGCATTATCTGGTGCCTGCAACACCGCCGCTAGTGTGAGCAGGTCTTCCTCTCCCTCAACCAGCACTTTAGTGGACTGTTTTAGCTTCAGCGCTCTCAGAATGGTTGTCCACGCTTCGCGCGTTATGGTTCCGGGAGGATTTCTCACGTTTAGTGTTCGCTCTGCTCTGACTTGGGTCGGCGTGATTCTCTCTCTCATGACCTTGTTGTCCACGATGGCGACTTGAACAGGAATGCTGCTTTTCGTCATGTTTTGGGAGACCACGTCGCCAACGGAGATTGTGACAGAGGGTTTCTCTTCTCTGATTAGCTGCTTCAGCCTCTGCATTGCCTCATCCGGTGAGCCTCTCAGAAGCGTTCCGAGTGGAGACTTTAACTCTTGGCGGAGTTGGGGTGTGAGTCGTAATGCCCTTTCTATCTTGTGTTGCCTCCTCCAGAAGGAGAACATCAGAAGTGCTGGTCGCTGAGGTTATCTAACCCGCAGGGCGTATCTCCCCTTCTTTGTAGCCTTTATGGCTCTGGCTATGGCTGAGCCCTCCGGGTCGAGTATGATTACGATGTCTGTGAAGTCGTCGCTGAGGCTGGTGGACTTGCAGTTGGGGCAGACAGCCTCAGTGGTGATGAAGCGGCACTCCCGACACGCCTTCTCATTCATGCCCCAGGTGTTCCTCCAGTCGACTGTTTAACAGGCTGCTTCGCGACTGCTGCTGGCTTCTTCGCCTTCTCCATCTCTTCGCCCCTAAGCTTATCTAAGTCCTTCTTTATCCATTCGAGCTTGCCCAAGTAAGGCTGCCTCGCTGTCACTCCCACCTTCCCCGAGGTTCCGCCTTTCCCGAGAGAAACCGCCGTGACGCGGACTCGCACGGGGTCTCCTGTCGCCAGCTTCCTTCTTGTTTCCTTGCCCATGAGAACCCCCTGCCTTTCATCGTAGGATATGTAGTCGTCCAGCAGCTGGGAAACGTGGAGCAGGGCGTCTATTGGACCAACCCTGACGAAGGCTCCGAAGTCGGCGATCTCCACAACCTCACCCTCGACTATCTCCTGAATCTTTGGAAGGAAGGTGAGCAGCGAGAAAACGGCTCTGTGGTATGTCGCTCCGTCGCCTGGGATTATTTTGCCGACTGGGGTGACTTGGATTTCCGTGACGGCTACGACGTAGCCCAGCTCCTCGTCCACCATGCCCTCGTATTTCATCTTCAACTGCTCGTAGCCCACGGCTTCTATCGATTGACCGAACTTCTCCGGCGAGATGCGAATGATATCTTCAAGGGTGACTAGCTTGAACATAACCGTTCCCTACACAGATTCCTCTCTAAATAGTTAAATGCTTCCCTCCAACTCCAACCTAGACTTTTGCCTCAGATAGATAACTGGCAGGTTGATATCTCTTAGCCTCCTTCTAAGGCTTCTATCGTTTGTGGCAACCGGGCACTCCCATTCTTTCGCGATCCGCAGAATCACATCGTCACTCGTCTCTCTGACATCGTGTTCGACGTCTACGACACGACATTTCTCGGCTAGTCTGAGCGCCAGAGAAGCCCCACTGCGAGTCCTCACGCCGCCCTTCGAGGCTATTCTCTGAATCTCCTCACGCGTCACAGAGAGCACAACCGGCTCAAACTGTCGATTGAGAAGTGTTTTCAACTCCTCTAACACGTCGATTTTGAATTGGAATGGCAGAAAGAGGAAGTTAGAGTCCAGAATCACTCTGAGTGTCACGGTTTTCCCATTATTCCTCTATTATTCCGTAGCCTATGAGGCGCCATCTTCCAGCGATTTTTCGGCTTATGGCTGCGCGGGCACCTTCCTCAGCGCTTATGGGTCGACTCAGCCTAAGCGTGGCAGCTTCACCCTTCACCGAGACCACACTTCCGGCGGTTATGCTGGTTCCAACGTCTAACAGAAGAGTCTCACCGGTGCGCACGCTCTCGATTTCCATCAGTTCCTTCGTTCCAAGGGCGCGCGGAAACAGATGGGTCTCCATGGTTAATTCTGAGACTGTGGGGGGCAACGTCTCAGGCTTGCCCACAAGATTGCCTGTCAACCCGTCAGCCTTGGTTAAAGACGGGTCGAGAAGCGTCCCTATGCCAACCAAGCCACCCGGCTGAGCCTCCTGAACAGTTTTGCCTCCAACCTGAAGGCTCACGACCTCTGTGAAGAGCGGCTCGTAGACCGCTCTCCCCTGCTTCTCGAGACGAATGCCCGGGCGGATCTCAATCTCATTGCCCACCTTAAAAACCCCCTGGAGTATGGTGCCGCCTATCACGCCTCCAGCCAGCTTGTCAGCTGGAGTTCCTGGCTTGTTCACATCAAAGGAACGGACAACGTGCATTTTCGGCGGCTTCGCTGGGTCGCGCTTGGGTGTGGGGATGTGTTCCTCCAAGGCTTGGATGAGAGCATCGATGTTGGCGCCGTGTTGGGCGGAAATAGGGATTATTGGCGCTTCTTCAGCCACGCTTCCCTTCACAAACCGCGTTATCTCTTCGTAGCTCTCCAGAGCCCTCTTCTCGTCAACTACGTCAATCTTGTTCTGAACAATCACGAGGTTCTTGACATCCACTATCTCTATGGCGGCGAGGTGCTCCCTGGTCTGCGGCTGGGGACAAGGCTCATCCGCCGCTATGACTAGGATGGCGCCGTCCATAACCGCTGCGCCTGACAGCATTGTCGCCATCAGAGCCTCGTGTCCCGGAGCGTCCACAAAGCTTATGGCTCTCGAGAACTCGCCGGGCGAGCCGCAGCCTGGACATTTGGGTTCTGTGGAGTAGCACTGGGGAGGCGGACAGTTCGGACACTTGTAGACGGGTGTGTCGGCGTATCCCAGCTTGATCGTGATGCCTCTTCTCAATTCCTCGCTGTGCCTAGCAGCCCAAACGCCCGTTAAGGCTTGAACCAACGTGGTTTTTCCATGGTCTACGTGCCCAATCGTTCCGATATTAACCTCCGGCTGTTTGGGCAGTTTCTTCAGGAGATTCACCTCCGGCGCTGGTTGTGGCTTCTTCAACCTTGGCTTCTGCTTCTTCTTTCTCCTTTCTGGCTCTCTTAGCCTTCTTAGGTTTCTCTACAACCTTCGTGTTGACCTGAACTATCTCTTCGGTGATGACGTTTCCCCTTATGGTTTTTCTTTGTCGCTCTCCCTCGCGGTTTGGGTGAAAGCCAACGCTCTCACTCAGGATGACGTTGACTCTTACTCCTCCGTGTATGTTGGGGCGCATCGGAAACCCGTCCTTGTCCGACCCGCCTGTTATCTGCAGTTTTTGACCCGACATGCCCACAACGGTTCCGTCAATGACTTCTCCGAGACGCCTTCCGATGAGGGGAGCGGCTCGGGTTCCCTCCAACTCAACAACCTTTGACTTGCCCGCCTCCGGGTCCGAGACTATAACTTTGAACTTAGCCATACGATGATTTATCCTTCCTGCGCTTGACGGTTTCTGTTGGCATAAGTGAAGATGGGCATCCATTTATTAAGGATTCGCTAAAACATACAGCGAGTTTGAGACGGAGGTGTCTACTTGAAGAACATCGAATCTAAAGTGATTGAGCAAGTCATGAAACGCAGACGAGAGCTGACAAATCTCTGCCGAGAACTCATCCAAGCTAAAGGAGAGAACCCCCCAGGCGATGTCCAAGAGGCTGCCGCTGTGGTTGAGCGTTTCATCGAGAAAGACGGAATCACTTGCGAGAGATTTGAGCCCGAGAAGGGACACGTGAGCGTTATAGGCACAGTGGGCAAGGGCAAGCCAGGCCTAATCCTGTGCGGGCACATCGATGTCGTTCCGGCAGGCGACGCGTCTAAGTGGAGTTTTCACCCCTACAGCGGCGACCTGAGAAAGGGGAGGATTCTGGGACGAGGAGCGAGCGACATGAAGGGCGGAGTGGTCGCCATGCTCATGGCTCTATCCGTTGTCAAAGACTTTGAGGCTGACTTGTCTGGGGTTGTCACTGTTGCCAGCGTGTGCGATGAGGAGGCGCAGGGTCCAGGCGGCGCCATCTGGCTGCTCGAGAACAAGAAGCTGTCGGGAGACGCCTGCCTAATCACCGAGCCCACGGGCTATTTGGAGGACGGGGGCACAGGCAACTATTCCATTGTTGCTGGCGAGAGGGGCACCTGCTGGCTCCTAATAACGGCGAGGGGCAAGCCCGCGCACGGGAGCCTTCCGCCACTGGGTATCAACGCCATACTCAACCTGACTGGTTTCCTCCCAAAATTGAAAGGGCTGGAGAGCTCAACAGTAGGGTTTCCAAAAGACGCTGTAGCACTCATCCGAAACGGCAAAAAAGAACTAGCTAGAGTGGCGAAGAAACGCCGCGTGTCTGTGGCTAGCCTCACAAGGGCGCTTGACCACTACACCGTCAACGTTGGAACAGTGGCTGGTGGAACCAAGGTCAACGTTGTTCCAGAGAAGTGCAAGGCTGAGATCGACATAAGGGTTCCAGCTGGCGGAAACCCAGACGGGGTAGAGGAGTTTGTGCGTAGCATCTTGCCAGAGGATTTCGATTACTGCGTGACCAATCGGACTATGCCCTCCTACACGCCAGCCGACAATCCAATAATTAAGACTGTTCAGCGGGGCGCCCAGCCCGTCTTTGGGTACAAGCCTCCAGCCACCTACATGGCGGCGACGAGTGACGCTCACTTCTTCCGAGAGATGCTTGGAGTTCCTACCGTGGCTTTCGGACCGGGCTACGGTGAATGCTGCCACACCTACAACGAGTTCGTTTATGCCAAGGACGTCGTGGACATGGCGAAGGTCTACGCAATCGTCATCGCTAAGAGCCTCAGCGCTTGAGCCTCTTCTCTGGCAATGATAAGGCGCGCTCATACTCGTAGACGATTCGGGAGGCAACAGTCCATGTCTCCAGCGTGTCGGGGTCAACACAGACAACAGCGTCCGCCAGCCTAAGCGTATCCTTCGAGAAGTGTCCTCGTGGAAAACCGCCAACCAACACGACTGATTTCTTTCTCTCCAACAGTTTTGAAACGTTTTCCTCGATTGTTTGCGGCTTGCCCATTTTGCTAAACGCCACGGTGTAGGAGGGTTTAATCTCCTGAAACAATTGCATCAGTGTTTGTTGCTTCAGACTAAGCAGGGCAGTTCCCTCTGGCGGAACTCTGCCGAACTCGAAGAGCTGCTCCATCAAGCCAACGAAGCGGTTGTAGTTGCGTGGCAGACGGGCGCTCGAGTTCACCGTGATTACATTGTCATTTAAGGTGTGCACGTAGACTTGAAGCAGACCTTCTTTGTTGAGAGGTGCGCCCAACGTCTCCAGAAGTGCGAAGTGAACGATGTCTGGTCGTCCGCGTCTCATGTTTTGTTCAAGCTTCCTCATGGCGGCGTGGTGATAGGAGCGATCAAGAAGAAGGAACCGTGGGTGTTTCCGATGTAATTTGGAGTAGCGTCGAACAGAGGGGTAGCTCCACAACTTCTCTGGGATGGTCTCTAGGGCTGACTCGGCTAAGACGAGAATCAACAAGGCTCTGGTCTTTCACCTTACTGGTAGGAGAAGGGTCGTTTCAATAAAAGCTTGATGGACTCTTGACTCTTTCTCCCAAACAACGAAGAGATCCTTAAAGGTCTAAAACACCAAGATATAGTTGGAGGCGCATTCGACGAAAACTTTGATAGGTTTATTTTTGTTGCTTCTCGGGGCGTCGCTATTTCTTTTGTCATTTTTGGGTGTGAGGACCGAGACTGTGATTGACGTCTCCTTTGCTTTAGGACCTGGGGAGAAGTATGAGCCGTACGAGAGTGGAACTTACCACCATACGAGAGTTATCAGCAAATCAACCTTAACGGGAGAAGTAGTGGTCGTAGGCGCAGGCATATACTTTGCAGCGAGTGGCTACAACACTGAGCACTTGAGAAACGTCTTCATTAACCAAAACTGCATCTTTGTCATCAACTCTGCCGATGATTTGTACACATTTACCTTCGACAACACTGCGGGCAATACGCAAAGTTTAGTCAGATTTATACTGAAAGAAAGATGGATGAACACCCTCTTGCAAATACCGGGCTTTATCGGTCTATTGATCTTTGTTCCTGCAGGACTGGTTATGTACATCAGGAACCTCCGCAGGCAACCAGGTGCGACGCGCAACTGTTAAGGCTAGTCAACATAAGCTTATTCTAGGGTAGTTAGTTACTTGATTCATGCAGTTTGCGGAGTCCCAGAGATGACTGAAACCAGGCAGATAGCCAGAGAGCGCATTCACACGCTCTTTCGCCTAGCCAAAGAGGCAGCTCGCGACGAGCCGGAGCGGGCTCAGCGCTACGCTCAGATCGCGAGGAGGATAGCCATGAGGGCTAGGCTTCGTCTGCCAGTGGAGTATCGGCGGCTTATCTGTAGGCACTGTAAGAGCTTTATCTATCCGGGCGTCAACTGTCGTGTTCGCGTGCAGCAGAGGCGGGAGCCACACGTGGTCATCACATGCCTAGTCTGCGGCAAACACACGCGCATACTCCTACGGAGCAGAGAGATGAAGAAAAGATGATAACCTCCGGAACGAAGCGTCGAATAAAACGCGAACTCAGCGCCGAAAAGCCCACCGTCTGGGTTGGGAAGGAAGGCGCTACGCCACAAATCATGAACGAGATCGGGAGACAGCTAGACAAGCGAAAGATGGTGAAAGCCAAGATACTCAAAACGGCTCTTCAGAACGAAGAAGCGCGAGACATAGCCTCAAAAATCGCGAGCCAAACCGAGTCCTCCCTAATCGAGGTGCGAGGACACACGTTCATCCTCTACAAACCGAGAAAAAAGTCTAAGACGGAATGAAATCACTCGTTAACACAGAATCAGCCAACAAGTCCGTGCTTTTTCAGTTCGGTTTTTAGCAGTTCAAAGTCTCTCCCAAGCTCGTCCCTATACCTCGGGTTGTGCAGGACGGCTGCGGGATGATACATGGGAACCAAACGGACACGGAGATTCAAGAGTCTTGTCTGATAGACTCTTCTACGCACCCTCGTGATGCTCTCCACTTCGCCGAGTTCAGCCTTAGAAAAAATGTAGGCGGCGGAGTGTCTACCCAAGGTCGCAACAAACTTCGGTTGAATCAACTCAATCTGACGGTCTAAATACGGCGTGCACGCATCGACCTCAAAGGGTCGTGGATCACGATTCTCGGGCGGTCTGCACTTGACCACGTTGGTGATGAAAACCTCACTCCTAGGAAGCCCTATCCTCAACAACAAAGAATCCAAGAGCTTGCCAGCGGCGCCTACAAAGGGTCGCCCCTTCAAGTCCTCCCAGTAGCCAGGCACCTCACTCACGAACAAGACAGTAGCGTCGGCGTTTCCCTCGCCTGGAACGGCGTTTCGCCGACCTTCCCTAGGTCGCATTTGGCACAGGCTCGAACCTCACTTGCAATGGCTTCCATCCGCTGTCTCTTTGACAAGCTCAGCCTCCTTCATCCTCTTTTTCCCAACCCCGACAACACCGACAACAGCTGATACAGCTACAGTCACGGGAACAGCTAGGATGACGATGGTTTCTGCTATCCGAAGAACCTTCGCTTCCTCTATGGCGGCTTCGGCATGATGGTGAACTGAGACTATGGAGAGGGTTGCGTTTGCGTACTCCCAATCGTAGAAGAGCTCAAGCGAATCCTCTAGTTCCTCTCTCAACGACATAATCCTGCCAATGCTTCCATAAGTGTTCAATGTTTCGTTGGAAAGAAGCTCGGTCGCCGCTCGATAATACGAGATGAACGACATTCTTCTGCGGGCGTCTTTACAGAAGGCACAGAAGCGGCTGGTGTAAGCGCTCATAGAACATATCGGCTTCAGTCTCTCCGAGTGATGCGACAAGCTCATCCAATGCCCAATCTCATGCGTGATGAGATTTGTAGCTCTGAGGACAGAAAACGTCCCACGTTGGAATCCCATAATGACCAAGTTGTGGGGAAACCAAGAAACTCCCGAACCCATTCCTTCGCCGAAAGAGGTGTCGTTGCTCAACTGCAGAAACACAACTGGAATTATGGACTGGTCTTCGACGCCTGTTAGATTGAAGTAATCAATCACTTGATCAAACAGATAACTGTTTATAGGGTCGTTCTCTCGCCAATCCCACACAACCTTCCATAGAGACTGAATCGACGTTCCGGTGCCATTCGAGTAAGAAACAGTGTAGTTCAGCGGCGTCGGCAATCTGACGGTTTTGCTCCGAATGAGTTCGTTTAATTCGGCGCTCATTGGCTTCTCACTGACCTTCATGGTCCAGTTGGTCCACGGCATCAAATCCTCGTAGGACTCCTTTATCTGTGTAAGACAAAGCCGCGCTGTTCCGTTCAGCCAGAGAACTCTCACTTCGTATTGCTCATATCTCTGCGTGGCAGCCGATGCCCATCTGGAGTCGAAGTCGCTAAGGAGGCTGGCGAACAAATCTTCGAGGGCATTGTTGAAGAGTCGGGCAACATGGTCTGTTAGAGAGATTCCTCCCGACCATCCTTCGAGTCTGTCACTCACATCGAAATAGACTACTCTGCGTGTTCCCCCAAAACAATTTGGAAAAGCCCAAGGTCTCACTGAGTAACCGTCTATAGAAACAGTTGAGCCGAGAGGGAAATCTGTTTCTTCAGGGAGGTAGAACCAAGAGTGATTCACCGAGCCATCAGGTATCCACATGTAGACCACCAGATATCCACGCTTCGGAACAGCAAGGCATTCTTCCTGAGACAGCAGGGTGTCCAGAAGAGTTACATTGTAGTAGGTGGTTCCCTCAAAATTGTAGGAATTATCCTCAAGGGCACTCATGACAGGCTGGGGAAAATCCTGAAAGCTGACGGAAACGCTGAGATTCCATTTTATAGTGTTCGGATGCGCAAACTGTTCAGCACTTTTGCTAATCCATGACTTGAAAAAGCCCTCGTCAATGTAGTCGGGGGAAATGCCGAGAAAAACAACTTTCATGTCAGCGGTTTGGTTGAATTCTAACTCGGGGTAATCTAAAAGACCTGAAGTGTAGATTCCTCTGTGGATAAGCGCCCCGCTGGGATAAAACTGTACGTAGCTGAACATAAGAACTAGCGACGCAGAAACGAAGACCACTGTGCGACGTGCCAAAGCATCAGGCTTCCGACATCTTAGACAAGAGCAAGCTAGGGCTTAAAAGCATAAAGAGTTAGAAAAAAGAGCGCCTCTTTTCTCACTTAGCCAATGTTTCGCTGATTTCTTTCACCGTCAAAATCAGCTTTTCGATTTCCTCTTTCGTGTTGTAGAGGTAGGCTGAGGCTCGAACGGTTCCAGCCTTTTTTATGACGGTCTTGCTGAGCGGTTGAGCGCAGTGATGCCCAGACCTCACCATTATGTTCGCCGAAACGTCCAAGGCTAGGGCAACATCGTGTGGGTTTAAGTCGCCAACATTAAAGGAAACCATGCCCACCCTCTGTGCGGGCTCTGGACCGTAAACCTCCACCCTAGGCAGCGCGCTCAAACCGTCATACATGCGTTCTATAAGAACTTTCTCGTGCTTTTGGATGTTGTCCATGCCGATTTTCTGTAGATAATCAACTGCAGTGCCCAAACCGATAACGCCGGCAACATCGGGTGTTCCAGCCTCGAAGCGTCTCGGACTCTTATCCAACCTATAATAGTCTGTTCCCACGTCTTCAATGGTTCCGCCGCCAATGCAGAGGGGCTCCACATCTTTACTGGCTTCTTCCCGCATGTAAAGCGCGCCTGAACCAGTTGGAGCACACATCTTGTGTCCACTGAAAGCCAGGAAGTCGCATCCGATTTTCTGCACGTCCACCTTCATGTGAGGAACCGATTGGGCACCATCTAAGAGAACGTAGGCGCCGTGTTCATGGGCTATCTCAGCAATCTCTTCTACGGGTGTGATCACTCCCAAAACGTTCGAGACATGGGTTATTGCCACAAGCCTCGTCTTGTCGTCCACAGCCTTCTCAAAGTCCGCTGGGTCCAGAATCCCCTTCACAACGGGTTTCCGAGGCTTCACCACCTCCACCCTCACGCCGTGCTTGTCCCTGACTCGAAGCCAAACGATGAAGTTGGAGTGATGCTCCAAGACAGAAGTGACTATTTTATCGCCCTTTCGCCAGTTTAAGCCGCTGGCAACCGTGTTTATGCCTTCAGTAGTGTTCCTCGTCATGATTATCTCCGCGTCGGAGCGAGCATTGACAAAGTCCGCCACTTTCGAGCGAGCCTTCTCGTACTCCTCACTAGCCCTCTGAGACAGCCTGTGGATGCCGCGCTCCACGTTAGCCCTGTACTCTCGATAGAATTCGAGCACGCGCTGAAGCACGGGCTCGGGTGTGAGACTGCTCGCCGTGCTGTCGAGGTAGATGATGCCCGACTCCAGAATCTTGAAGTCCTTTCTAACCTTCTCCACGTTCAACATGTGTTAGACCTCTGTGTCCTCATTGTGAGAAGAGATGAGTTGTATAACAGTGTTATTAAACCCTTTCAACAACCACAAACCTAAGAGCGTCGATTCCACCAAGCGGGTAGCAACATTCATCGCGATCACTTTCAACCCTCTCGCTGCCCACTATGCTCAGTGAGTGAACTCGGCAAAGACAAACACTGTAGTTGTCGCAATTATAAGTTTTTACGCGCTCGTCTTGCAGCAACCTTTATCAAACGATTAATATGGATGATAGAGCGGCGAATCTCATGAACATTTCAGAAAGAATCTACAAGGGCGTAACCATATCAACCGTGACAGGCGACATAACTAGGCTGGAAGTCGACGCCATAGTGAACCCTGCCAACAGCCAACTAATCATGGGGGGAGGAGCCGCGGGAGCCATCTTAAGAGCTGGCGGAAGAGAAATCCAAGAAGAAGCCCTCAAACAAGCACCAGTGCCAGTCGGAAAAGCCATCGCAACCAATGCTGGAAAGCTGAAGGCGAAACACGTGATTCACGCTCCAACAATGGAACTCCCAGCCATGCAAATCGAAAAACAGAACGTGGAACTGGCTGTGAACGGCGCGTTAGAATGCGCCAAACGACTGGAAGTCAAAAGCTTGGCTTTTCCAGGCATGGGAACGGGTGTTGGAGGCTTTAACGTGGACGAGGCAGCAAAGATTATGGTAGACGAAGTAATGAAGCACATCGACGGTGGCACGTCTCTAAAGCATATTATTCTCGTCGGGTTTGGAGAAGACTTAACTGGAGCTTTTCAAAGAGCACTTAATTCGTATGTGCCATAGGCTGTGCACTTAGGTATTACAGTTTCTCAGCATCATTGCTACGGTTTTGGAATTTCTTCCTTTCTCCGCCTCATCAACCTTCGAGATATGAGCAGTGAAGTTGTGACGATTGCTGCACCTGCAACTATCAAACCCACTATAAGCCATTCTTCAAAGCCTTCACCAAACGAATCTTGTGGGCCCGACTCCAAAATCATTTCGTCTTCCATGTAAACGTAGAAATCATTGTCAATGAGGAAATCTCTGGCTCGATGAGACGAACCCACATAGTCAGACTTCATCACGTTCATGTATTGAACCACGCTCTGAGAAGTGACGGCAGCGTTCGTTATCGCCTTAATGGGATCAGCAAATCCACCCTCTGCGAATGTTAGGTCGACTGGCAACCAACCCCAAGGCGGAACGTACACCATCGCCCACCCGTGCCATCCAATCTTTTTCGCAACTTCTGTGACGTGACCCTGCCAGTATGTTGATGTGTCGCTTTTTATTGTGGGCATGTAGATTGCGCCAACTTGAAGGTAGGCGGGAATCCCAAGGATGCGGCTCAATGTGATGAGCAGTATGGCTTGGTCGTCGCAGTCTCCTCGGCCTTCGTCTATAGTTTCGTTTGCGTACAATGGAACCTCGTGCATCGGGTAGGGGTAGGCGATGTTGTTGTGAATCCACACGACAAGCTTTCTAACAATAGTGAGAACTTTGGTTTCGTTTCCAACCGCGCCAACTATGTCGTGCGCCAAACCTTGAAGCGTTGAGTTACCGGTCAGCCAAGGTCCTTCCTCCGTTGTGTATTTTTCGCGCAGGTCTTCAGATATGTTCTGTAAAGCGCCTGACCAGATTTCGGTGATTTGTGGAAGAGGGCGAGGCTTGGAAGCCACATGATATGTATTAGTGAAGGTGATGTTGTGTCCTGGGGTAAGTTGCGTTACTGGAAAGTGAAGAACAGCGACGGGGTTTCCATCTGTGTCGTTTCTCGTGGTTTCAATGGTTAGGCTAGAGTTTATGAGTTGAACCGTTTGCCAGGTGGTGTTCATGAAAAGGCTGATTGTTCGGTCGTCTTCTGTGAAGTTCCAAGTTTGTGTTCCATAGCTGGGGTTTGAGTACGTAACGGTCATTTTTACGACGTATCTTCTGTCCTCGGTTTGCCCCATCGTCACATTGAGGCTCTGAAACGCAGTGCCGAAGAACAGAACAAGAACAATGAAAGAAGTGGCTACGGCTCTCTTCATTTTGTTGCTCTCACTTGTGAAACGTGTTTCGAACAGCTCTATGTTAACCTTGCGGAAAGCTTGGAATAAAAAGAAGGGAAACGTGTGGCTTATTCTACGTGCACTCTGTAGAGGTCGATGTCCTCTCGCATTTCTCTGGTGCACTCTAAGAATTCCCTGACCGCACGCTTCACATCTCTGGACTGCGTTATGTATCTTCCAGCGATGACTATGTCTGCCCCGTTCTTCAAAGCTTCCAACGCTGTCTCAGGCGTTATTCCACCCGCTATTGCCACCAGAAATCTCTCCTGCGGAAAGGTCTGACGCAGACTCTTTATCAACTCCATTCTGTGGTGAATGCCAGCCTGCTCCACGTCGATGGCGCGGTGCAGAATGACGATGTCGGGAAAATGCTTCAGCGACCGCAGTTTCTTTATTGGGTCCTCAACCTCCATCATGTCAACCACGGCGTAGATTCCGAGCCTCCTCGCCTCGTAAATGAAGCCGTTCAGTATCTCTGCCGCGGCCAGCCCTGAAGCCACAACTGCATCAGCCGTTTCTTCAAAGGCTAGGTCAACCTCGACTCTCCCAACATCCAAGGTCTTCAAGTCAGCAACAATGAACATGTCTTTGACAATCTCTCTTAGTTCTCGAACCGCCTTGACCCCGTGCTTCTTTAGCAGAGGCGTGCCAACCTCCAAGATGATGCGGTCGCTTTCTGGGAGCTGACTGACGATTTCTTTTGTTCTTTCGAGGCTTGGGATGTCAAGCGCGATCTGCAGGTAGGGTGGACGCCACAACCGCGGCACCTTGAACCCCATGATCGGATGTTTCGCCCTGTCCTTGTCGTATATGATCTTCTCCAGCGTGGGATAGTTGGCTAGGGCTCTCCTCAGAGCCAGCTTGGTCGCTCCGTAGTTGTACTGGTAAATCCTTCTGTAGTCTTTCGCCTCTGGGTGAACAAAGACACTGCACACGATAACCCAGTCGTCAACCTTCTCCTTGGGCACAACGCCTTCCTCCACTGCGTCGGCGACAGCCTTAGCCACAGCCGCCTGAGCCGGACCAAAAATCCTCCCAGCCTGTTCGAGATTCTTCACCGTGACCTTGGGAACCAAGAGTGTGTGCGGTTTCGGAGGCAGGTTGGGTCGTATCACGGCCAAGAGGGGCGTATGGCCTGCAGACAGGGTGGACAAGCCGTTGGCGAAGGCATCCCCAACGGGACCCTCCTTATCCCCAATCAATAAGTCTATGTGCGCCACCTCAGTGCCCTCGCCCACCAGAGCCTCACCGATGAGATAGGTGAACCTCTCTGGCTTCTCCGCGTAACTTGGAGGGGCCTTTTCAACTCCGCTAACGTCTTCGAACTTGACGCCGAACTCCCTCATCCACTCGTAAAGCGTGTCCCTGTGCACTTTCATAATCCTCGCAGTGCCAGAAATTGTCGGTTTTGTTGAGGCACTCTTCCTCGTAATCCTCATCTGTCTCTCCTTTTCCATCGCCAAAGACAGCAATCTCAGAAACTCTTCTCTAGTCGCAGGCTTTTTTCCGTCAAAATCCGACACAGCTCCACACTCCACAGGAGAAATACACCGATTAACTATAAAAGTTTGTCGGAATCGGTCTTGAAAACTTCGCTAAAGAAGACGTCAATTGTCGGAAACGTGAGATGTTTTGTGTTTCTCCGACAGTTGTGTCGACAGAAACTGGTAGCTGTTAACCTATTTTCTCTGAACACCGCTGCTCCAAGCTGAGGCGGCTTAGTTCCTTCAGGATTTTCGGATGCCTCCCGACGCATCGCTGTACTAGGTGCAGGTATCTGCTGACTCTGATGCTCTCTGCGCTGACTTCTAGGGCTTTTCCATCGGCGATGACGAAGTGGTGTGTCGGAGTCTCCTCCCTCGTCACGAACAAGGCTTGATTCAGCGCGGCGTGCAAGGCGAGGCAGTGTGGCGAGCCGTCTATTGTGAGGACCGTGACTTCTTTCGGGTGAGAACAAGCGAGCATTGTGGCTGTCTTACTCATTATCAAAGCGACGTTTTCCGCCTCTGGACAACACGTCAAGACTGTTCTCTTCTTCCTGAACCGTTCGTGGATTTTTGGAAACACTTCTTGAACGCACTCGCCAACCAGGAGAATTGATGCTTCCCTTAGAAAGGGCGATTTGACGTGGGTCTGGGTCAACTTCAAGCCGTTTCACGCTCTTGAAGAAACCACAGTAGTTTCTTTGGAGAAAGAGTTTTTGGTTGAAGAGATTTCTCAGCTATTCTCTTATGGCGACTGAGAAGATACCGCCTAGAACAAAAACCGCTCCCGCGACGAAGAGGACGCTGGGAACCTCCGCGAAGATTACCACGCCTAGGACGGTTGCTCCGATGGGTTCCAGCAACGCCATGGTGGCTGTCTCATACGATTTGAGGTTGGAGAGCGAGGAAAAATAGAAGGTGTGCGCCAAGGCTGTTGGCAACACTCCCAATCCGATTAGCAGCATCAGTATTTCCAAGTTGTACGGAAGAGTGAAGGCAGAGCTGGTTAGAGCGCCGAAAGCGAGCACGGTGAGGGCTGAGGCTAAGTATATGACTAGCATCAGAGAGAGCAGAGGCACTCTGCTCCTCGTTCTTCGTCCGTAGCTGAGGTAGAATGCCTCAGAGACAGCAGCGAGCACGGCTTCAAAGTCACCTATGAAATTGGGAGTCAACGTCCCCTGAGAAGAGACAGCCTCTGAGTAGGCGATTATGCCCACGCCGGCGAAGGAGGCAAGCACGCTCAGTATTGCCAGTCGGGAAGGCTTAACCCCGAAAAAAAGCGCAGAGACAAACATCGACCATATCGGGGTGGTGTTCACCAAAACAGTAGCGTTTAGTATGGTCGTGCTCATAACAGCGGAGACAAAGAGGATGAAGTGAAGCCCGAGGAGGAAGCCGAGAACGAGGATTTCTCGGAGGCTTTCCCGAAGCAGACTTGAGCCAAAAGGTTTTCTGAGCGTCATGATGAGCACGGTCAAAATCAGTGAGGCTACGACCAGACGCCAGAAGGCTATCGAGAAGACGTCGAGTCCAGCGTTCTCTGAGAGTCGGATGAGCACGGCGGCTGTACCGAAGAGGGCGCCCGCTGTGACTCCCTCGAGCAAGGCTATCTTTCTGCTTCGCGTGTGCAAGCCATAAGCCACTCACAAGGCTGTGACGTGCGAGTTTGATAGTTTCATTGTTTCTTCGTTTAAGTTTATTAGCTTCAAAGTCTCGAATTATTGTTCTACAGAAAACTTGGACAACAATCTTCAAAAAAATGAAGGCGTAGGGCATGCAGAAGAGGCGACTTGGAAGAACCAACCTCAACGTTTCGGTCATAGGGTTTGGAGGCATACCAATTGTCCAAGCCAGCGTGGAAAAGGCTTGTGAAATGACTAGGCGAGCCTACGATTTGGGCATCAACTACTTCGACACTGCTCGTGCCTACGGCAACGGGGAGGATAAACTCGGCCTAGCATTGAATGATGTCAGAGACGAGGTGGTAATTGCAACTAAGACACATCAGAGGACACGCGAAGACGCCGCTAGGGCTGGCTTGAAGCAGAGTTTGCGCAACCTTCGAACCGACAGAATAGACATAGTCTTGCTGCACGGCATCGACGACGAGAAGACACTGGAGCAATCCATGGGAAAAGAGGGTTCACTCTCAGCCCTCAAGGAAGCCCGCTCGCATGGAAAACTTGACTTCATCGGGCTTTCTGGTCACAGACCGTTGATTCTCGCCAAGGCTATGCGCACCGGAGAGTTTGACATGATTCTTGTTCCCTTCAACATCATGAACCGCGAGGCAGCTGAAGAACTGTTACCCCTGGCCAAGGAGTTGGACATAGGTGTAGCAGTGATGAAGCCTTTTGGAGGAGCAAACCTCCGCTTCGCGGGGCATGAACTGTGGGCGGAGAGAGTGCCAGAAAAAGCCGAATTCAACCGCATATTCGGAGAAGGAAACGCCAAGACAGAGCGTTCGCTCAGATTCGTCTTGGCTCATGACGTTCACACCGTGGTTCCAGGGTTCACCACCATCAAGGAGATTGAGTCAGCCGCGAGTGTAGGGGAGAAGTTCACAGCTCTCACTCAGGAAGAAAAGGCTGATTTAAGATTCAGTGAGTTACCGCCACCCCCGTTCTGCCGAGAGTGTGGGCTCTGTCTGCCCTGCCCAGACGGTTTGAACATACCTTTGATACTCGGACTCGACAAGTACTTCACCTTCTACGGAATAACAAACTGGACCAGAGAGGTTTATGAGAGACTCTCTACCAAGGTTGATAGCTGCTCCAAATGCGGCAAGTGCGAGCCGAAATGCCCGTACAAGCTGCCCATAATCGAAATGCTGAACCAAGCGTGTGAGAGATTGTCCAAGCAGAAAAGAAAAGGAGAAAACACGTCTTGAGAAGAGAAGTCGAAATCAAAAAGGGATTGCGCCTACTGCCTATCAGACCTGTTTATTTGGCTTCTATGGCTCACGGTGGAAAGAAGAACATAATAACAATCGGGATGTTCGCCTCTTTCTCTGGAACGCCCTCTCTGGTGGGAATAGGCATCTCACCAAAGAGACACTCGTATGAGCTCATCCGCAGAAGCGGTGAGTTCGTGGTCAACGTTCCGACCAAAAAACTGATGAAGGCGGTTTCCATATGCGGCAGCAAATCAGGCAGAGATGTCGACAAGTTCGCGGCGGCGAAACTCACGCCCGTAAAGGGCACAAAAGTGAACGCTCCGCTGATCAAGGAGTGCCCAGTCAACGTGGAGTGCAAGGTTGTTAAGGAGGTTGAGACAGGAGACCACGTCTGGTTCATCGGAGAGGTCGTTGCCACACACGCCGACAAGGGATACAGCTGGAAAAGAGGTCTTCTGTTCAAGTGGATTGGAGAAGACGGATTCTACTACAAGGTCGGCGAAAAAATCGGTCAACACGTCGAATAAACAGATCAGAAACGCGGGGCGGTCACTTAGATTGTACTCGCCTAATCTTTTTTGACACCTTGGGGAATCTCTTGTTTTCTCCAGCGACTCCATAACGAGTAACGGGCAGTCCAGCGGCTACGAACATCATTTTCCCAGTTTCTTTTCTCTTTAACAGATTCTCGTCAGCAGAAGCCGCCACAATCTTGCCGACGATGATGTCTTCCTTGCACCAGTCTAAGACACATTCGTAGTGGGCTGTGCACTCCTTTATCCTTGGAGGCTTGACTCTTTCGGATGGAATGGGGGTTAATCCCGCCTCCTCTATTTCATTGACGTTGGGAGGAGAGGGCGTCTCTGTTATGACCGACGCTGTGTAGACTTCCCTGATAATATCTTCAGTTGGAATATTTACTACGAATTCTCTGGTTTCAAGGATGTTTCTGTTCGTGTGGTGTTCTGGAGGGCAGGAGAAGGCTACTCTGCGTAATGAGCTGACGGACATGAAGCCTGTTTTGATGGCGGCGTTGGGTGTGCCCTCCTTGTTTACGGTTGTTATCACGACCACTGGACACAGGATGAAGTTTCTCTCCCTCCTCCAATTCCTCTTCTCCTCATCAGAGAGGTGCTTGGGCGGTTGCAAAGGTATACTTACCTTACCCATCAGTTCTTCCTCCTTAGAAACCAGTATTCGAAAACCCAGCTAAAAAGTTGGTGCGGCCGCCGGGATTTGAACCCGGGATTGCAAGCTTGGAAGGCTTACACCATGAATGATTGTGTCCTAACCAGGCTAGACCACGACCGCACAAACGCTTTCAGCGCTACCACTCTTTTCCTTCCAAGCCAGAATTTAAATAGGTTTCTAGACGGTGTAAGGTTACGTACGAAAAGGAGTAACGGTCTATTCTTTTGCGGTTTTTGTTCCAACCAGCAAGGCGTATCCGACTCCGCCCTTTCTAACGAAGTTCACGATTTCTTGGAATTTCTTCTCGTCTTCGACCTCTTCCACGGCTCGAGTTAGGATAGCGACGCTTGCCATTTTCCTCGTCTCTTGCGTGTAGTCAACGGTCTTCATGTCCGTGAGTCCAGCCTTCTTCATCATGTTGACGTAGTCGTTTAGGGTGACCGCTCCTCCGATGCAGCTACAGTAGAGCTGTGGGTCTTCTGTGATCGCTTTTGGCATGGGCGCCCAAGTTATAACGTCGTGCATTATCACCCTGCCGCCAAGCTTCAACACGCGAACCTTCTCGTTCAGCACCTTCTGCTTGTCCTGTATGAGGCAGACGACGCACTCGCTGATCACGGCGTCGAAAGAACTGTCGGGGAAGGGAAGTTCCAGCGCGTTCGCCAAGTGAAACTCGGTCACCTTCTCGAGTCCCCGCTCCTTAGCCCTCTTCCTAGCCAGGGCAACGCCCTCCTTTGAGAAGTCCACTCCCACAGCCTTGCCGGCGGGTCCAACTTTTTCGGCTAAGGTGAGGACCGTTTCTCCCGAGCCAGAGCCTATGTCGAGCACTTTCATGCCCTTTTTGGGCGCGAGTTCCTTTAAGAGCGCTTCGTGAGCCTTTAGGTCACACCGTAGAGTCTGGGCAACCGCTTCCCCTTTCGCCTTTAGGCTAGCCCAAGACTGCCCATAAGTCTCTTTCACGATTTCTTCGATGTTCTTGGTGGAGTTTGTGCCGCAACTGCAGCAGTTTTCTTCAGCCATTTTCGTTGCCTCTTTAGATTTTAACTACTACCAAAGAGTAGTAGTAAACTATTTAAGCGTTTTCCACCATGAACTTGTTAGAAAAGGGGAGAAAAAGCGCGTGGCTAACGCCTTAGAGGAAGCGTCTAGAGGAAGAATAGTGTCGCGTCTCAAGGAACTGGGGCTGTCAACTCCTGAAGCCCTAACCTACGTCACACTGTTGGCGAACCCTCGCTCGACAGCCAGCACGCTCTGTAAGGAGACGCTCATCCCAGACTCAAAGATATACTATGCCTTGGACGGGCTCTCAAAGAAGGGGATGATACTGATTCAGCAGGGCAACCCAAACCTCTACACCGCACTTCATCCGAAGGAAGCCGTTGCCAACCTAAAGCGTCAACTGACCGAGAGCCTCAACGAGAAGATGAAGGAGGCAGACGCTCTGATAGACTCCCTGTCGCCGATATACGAGAGCGCTGAGAGCCCAGCCGAACTGGAGCTCGCCTACATCATACGCACAAGGAAGAACATCGTAAAGAAGATGAGCGACCTCATAAACTCCGCCAAAAAGGAGGTCACGGTTCTGGTTCAGCAGCCAGAAATCTTGGAGGAGATAAAGCCAGCCTTAACAGAGGCGAAGAAGCGCCGCGTAAAACTCAACCTAGCAGTGACCGATGACGTACTGGAGCAAGAGAGAGACTTAACCGATTTCGGCGAGGTCAAGCGTCTGCTCTGTCCGTGCAACATGATAATCGTTGATATGAAGACTCTTTTGACAACCTCTGCTTGGAGGGCGGAGACAGCAATAATGACGCAAGACCGAAACCTCATCACCGTGAGCAAGGAATACTTTGACAACCCAAAGTGCTGCACGTGACTCTAGCGACACTAGGTAGAGTGGTCCACGTGCTCGGTTCCAGTAGTTTGGGTAATGGAGTGCGTGCCCTATAGAAGAGAGGGACGGTTGAAAGGCGTAGGATAAAATAATCTGGGTTAATAAACAGAAAAGATTGAAGCTTCACGCGCTTGTCAATCTATTTTGTAAAGATTATTGACCAGGGTTTGTGTTAATCTGTGGTGTTTCTTCTCGTCTTCTTCAATGTTCTGAAACAACAGTTTGAGACCCTCATCCTTCGTGTGCTTCAGCTCTTCTTTCAATTGCGCTAGTACACCACTTTCCTTCTTAACATGCTCTTCAAACTCCCTTCTCAACAAGGTCTCGTCTACGTATTCTTCGAGTTCGTGTTCCCACAAGAATTTTTCTGGGTGAACTTCCTTAAGAATTTCAATCATTTCAGCCAGAATGGCAGCGTGCTTTTCGGAGTCAAGGCGCATTTCAAGCAAAAGAAGCCTTGCAGCGGCAATGCCGACTTTCTTTCTCAACTCCCTGAGGTGCTTTATATGCTCTCTTTCAACATTGATTTGTTGCTTAATCAATTGTACCAACTTACTTTCTTGCGCCATTCAATTCCCTTCAAGATTGTTTTTTCATAGTGTGAACTTTGATTTATTAAGCTATTCGCCTTTCTCTTTTAGCGAAGGTTCTTTTCAGTAAAAGACAAGGTTCGTGGTGCGGCCGCCGGGATTTGGACCCGGGTCGTCAGCGTGGCAGGCTGATGTCCTAGACCAGGCTAGACTACGGCCGCCATGTTGCATTTCTCTGGGCTATCTGTGTTAGTATGGCTTGAATTAAGTTTTTCTTACATCGACTGTTTAATCTGCAGCGGAGACTGTCTTGCTCTCTTCTTTTTGGAGGTTGAAAAAGGAATTTGAACAACGGTTGCCCAAGTCATGCTCAAGGATAGGCGTATAGGGCTGGGCACTGATATCTGTTAGACTTAACAGTTGAGGGGTTACTTGCCTTCGGCGACCATCATGGTCACGGTTGACCTGACACCAGGAATCTTCCGCAGGTCGTATGAAACGATGCTCTTGAGCTCGTCCAGTTTCTCAGCTTCTACGAAGGCTATGGCGTCGTAGACTCCGTAAACCGTGTGCGCCTCCCTCACGTTCTTCATGCCCTTCAAGTGATTCACCACGTCTTGTTCTGAACCAGCCTCGGTGTTTATGAGCACGAAAGCTTTAGCCATGTTCTCCTTCCTCTGTGTGTGCCTAAATAATACCCCGAAGTCATATAAAACTAATGCCAAAAGATCGATCACCAGCTACTCTCGGTTTTGGTGCCCCAAGCCCGTTGAATCAGATTAGCCGCGATTTACAACACTCATGCGCTAAGGTTTAAGAGTCGTGAGCGAGTATTCTGGTCTTCTAAAGCCTGCAGGAAAAGGGAGTTTACCCTTGTGGGATTTGTCGACCCAACCGTAGCGCTCATTGCCTCGTTCTCTTTTCTCGGAGTAATGCTGTACAGACGTGTGAACATCGGGATAACTCTGAACGCTACAGCCCTGCTCTTGGCCCTACTTTCACTCGACTGGCTTAACATCCCGACAATAGTCTACGAAACAACCACCGACCTGCTCACGGTAGCGATCGTGCTTGCAACATTTGGAATAATGCTGCTGAGTCAACTCTACAAGGAAACAAGACTCATCGACAATCTGAGCGTAAGCGCAAGCAGAATAATAAACAACTCAAAGATCGTGTCAAGCGTGCTTCCAGCGGTTATAGGACTGTTGCCAGTCGCCGGCGGAGCGTTAATGTCGGCACCTCTCGTGGATTCACAAGCAGAAAAGCTCGGACTAAAACCCGAGAAGAAGGCGTACGTGAACGTGTGGTTTAGGCACACGATCTTCCCAGTCTATCCCATAAGTCAAGTTCTCATAATAACAGCAGCGCTCACAGGAATAGCTGTACCATTAATAATTATACGTCAGATTCCCGTGGTCGTCGTCATGGTGCTTGTTGGGTACCTCATCGGTTTCTGGAAGGTCTCCCCAGTGAAAAAAGAAGGTAGCTTAAACTCCAAGAGCAACGAAAACTTGGATTCGGAATTAAAACGCTTCTTGATCGCTTTCTCACCTATTCTGGCAACAATCGTTGTGGTGGTTGGTTTAGACACGGCCGGTCTCGGTTTGGCAGGCTTGGGCTTCGACGTTTTCATAGCCACACTCATCGGGCTATTGGTTCTAACAATGATTTCCAAGCCGAGCCCCCGAATTTTCGTAAAGCCCATGAAAGGTTGGGAAATCTACGGAATCACAATGGCTGCTTACGGCGCATTTCTGCTGAGAAAAGTAACTATTGCCGCTGGGATTTCAGAGATTTTTAAGACGCTTGCAATCAACGGAGGCATCGACATCATCCTTCTGTTGACATTGATCCCGGCGCTCCTAGGATTTCTGACGGGGTCACCGTCAGGAGGAGTAGCCATAAGCGTTTCAATCTTAGCTGGGATGTTGACTTTTTCGCCAAAGACAGCAGCATTACTCTACATGAGTGCTTACCTAGGCTACTTGATCGTGCCTTCGCATCTATGCTTTGCGTTCACCGTGGACTATTTCAAATGCTCAATGAGCAGGGTCTACAAGTATATTATTCCTTCATTCCTAATATCCTTCACAGCCGCGCTACTGGTCTATTATCTGTTTTAAGCTCGCATGTGAAAAATGGTGCCGAGGGCCGGATTTGGACCGGCGACAACCCGGTCTTCAGCTTCACCCTCAATCGAAACCATAGTGAGTCGGGTGCTCTCCCAGGCTGAGCTACCTCGGCGCGTTCACAGACAAGAAACAATGCATTTGTTTTTAAGTTTTCTGAAAGAGAATGCCCACTCTACAAGTCATCGAACCACAGAAAAAGAGGAAGAAGCGTTTTTCTAAAGTCTTATATTTTTAGTCGAGCAATTGTAGGTTAAAAGGGATGAATGGGAGGTGACAGTTTTGAGTAAGAAAAAGGCGAAGAAAGAGGCTCATGTGTGCCCAACCTGCGAGGAAACCCTGAAGAAGATTGAGGTCTGGGTTTGCCCTGAATGCTGGAAGGTTCAGGAAGTAGCGAAAAAGGCGCCAGGCGAAGACTAGATGGGGGAGGGTGGCTAGCCTCAGACTCAAACCTAATCGAATGAGACTGGCACCATTTTTGTAAAAGCTTTTTTACGGTAACGCATCTGTATAACGTTATCCGCTAGGCTGTAGCAGACAAGGTGAGTTAATGGGTTTCAAATGCGTTCACTACTCGGAAATCAAACTTGAAGATATGGTTGAGTCAGGTGCTGAAGGCGTCGAGGTTCGCTGGCTGATTAGGAAGGAGGATGGCGCGCCCAACTTTGCCATGCGCCGTTTTGAACTCGCTCCTCTTGGGCACTCGCCGCTTCATTCCCACGATTGGGAACACGAAGTCTACATTCTAGAGGGTGAAGGCGAGGTTGTCTGCGACAACGAGAAGAAAAAGATGAGCGAAGGCTACGTGGTGTTCATACCTCCGAGGGCAAGGCACCAGTTTCGGAATGCTGGTAAAACAAGACTGAAGTTTTTGTGCCTCGTGCCACACCACAAGTAATCTAAGCCTTCACTGCCTTCATCGGAATCTTGTCCAGTTTCAAGCTGGCTCTTTTCCCAGCCACTTTCTGAACCGCCCAGTGCATGACCTCATGGTTTATCACGTCTTCGATTTCGCCGTCGTGCTGCTCACCAAAGATGTATACGATGCCCTCTCCCGTGTCGTAGACTCCGTGGATGGGCGGAAAACGAAAGAGAAACTGCAGAGCCTTAGCCATATCTGACAGCCTTCCCCTCAAGAAAAACGTGCACGAAAAAGGATATATGATTACTTACGACTCAACAAATATTCCCAAAACTGATACAAGCCTCAGCGTGAGAAAAGCAAATTATATATTTGGAGCAGTCTTAAGGGTCTGCGGGCGACGATTATGGTTACAACGAGCAGTCTGAGTTCCAATTATGACAGATTGATGCAGAAGGCTAAGGACCTGAATATTCTTCTATCAGCGAAGTCCATCATCGAATGGGACATGGAGACAAAGATGCCCCCAAGGGGAATCACCCTCAGAAGTCAACAGTTGGCTCTGCTCAGCCAATTTGAGCACAGAATGATTACTGATCCAGAAATTGGAACTCTACTAGAAAAAATAGAGAGAGACCCAGACTACGACGCTCTTGATGCGAAGCAGAAGAGAAACGTGTATCTCGTCAGAAAAAACTACGACGAACAGACCAAGCTGCCCGAGGAGCTCGTGGTTGAAACCGCGAGACAAGAAGCCATCGCGATTGACATTTGGAAGAAGGCGAAAGCCGCCAAGAACTTTGCCATGTTTAAGCCAGAACTCGAGAAACTCTTTGAGCTCAAGAAGAAAGCCGCCGGAATCCTGATGGAAGTGAAGCGCACCGCGACACCGTACGACGCTCTTATTGACATCTTTGAGCCGAAAATGCCCGCTGATGCTATCGCAAGCGTTTTCGACGAACTGAAGAGAGGTTTGGTCTCAGTAATTCAGAGGTGTGTGACCTCACCGAAACAACCAGACAAAACCCTACTCCAGCGCAAGGTTCCAATCGATGTTCAACAGAAGATTTCTAGCTCGCTCGCGAGGTTTATCGGGTATGACGTGGAGTCGAAGGAAGCCGGAGGACGGATTGACGAGACAGAGCACCCCTTCACAACCGGCTACTATGATGACGTGCGGATAACAACACACTATTATGAAAACAAGTTCGCGTCTTCTCTGTTCTCCGTGCTGCATGAAGGCGGCCACGCCCTCTACGATCAGAATCTAAATTCAGAGTGGATGTATCAGCCAATCGGAACTTCTTGCTCTCTCGGATTCCATGAAGCTATGTCACGGTTTGTGGAAAACATGGTTGGGCGCTCCAGCGAGTTCTGGACTTACTTTCTTCCCAGATTGAAGGAGTTGACTGGGCCCGTCTTGTCGGATATCGACTTAGACAGCTTTGTCTTCGCGATCAACAAGGTTGAGCCTTCGAAGATACGCATTGAGGCGGATGAAGTCACTTATGGGCTGCACATCATTATTCGTTTTGAGATAGAGCGCGATCTGTTCGCCGAGAAGATCACGGTGGCGGAGCTGCCTGGGGTATGGAATCAGAAGTACAAGGAGTATTTGGGCTTAGACATCGAGAACGACTCTGAAGGTGTGATGCAAGACACCCACTGGGCTAGCGGTCTCTACGGCTACTTCCCAACCTACGCCTTAGGCAACATCTACGGTGGACAGATTGTCGCAATAATGAAGAAGGACATTTCCGACTGGAAAGAACAAATCGCAGAGGGCAACTTCCGCAATGTCAAACAGTGGCTGACTGAAAACGTCTACTATTCTGGAAACCTGTACGACCCCGCAGACCTGATAAAGAGAATCACAGGAGAAAAAATCAACGTCAAACACTTCCTCACCTACCTGAACGAGAAATACTCGAAACTCTACAGATACTGAGCACACGCGTCGGCGAACGCAAAAGCAAGGTAAGACACGTTCAAGCCCTCTTTTTTCCCTTTTTTTATCTTAAAGACTAATTTCTTCTCTTTGTGTGAAGGCTCACCCTCACAATTTGTGACTACCAGATGTCATTTCGAGTTATGTTCTCAACATATGCGTCGCCTTTTAAACAAACCTCAGCCACAACATTGTTCGACGACGTAGAAAGGAGGTGAAAAAGCATGGCACTCCTAAGAAACAACGAATCTGAAACAGCCACAGAGGTTGTCTTTAGAGCCGAGGCGCAACGAGCCAAGGCAGTCTACTACTTCTACAACCTCATCAACAGGGCGAAATGAACACACGCCCCAAACACTCTTTTTATTCCACGTCGATTTGCCCGTGGCTTTTGCCTTTTTTGCAAATTGTAAGAGCGCCAACAAAACTAGGTTCATGGTGGGCCGGGGGAGATTCGAACTCCCGACCTGCGCCGCGTGAGGGCGCCGTCCTAACCAACTAGACTACCGGCCCCCCTACACTTCCTCAAGCCTCTCATGATTAAGAATTGCCATTAAAAGCGTTTTGCAACACCAACACAACATATTCACTCCTCTCTCGGAAGAGGCTATACCCGTCTCTGTCTCTCTCAGCGCCTTCACGCCTATATGACGCCAAATAGAGGGGCTAGGTCTACCGTGCACACACATACGCAAAACACATGTTCACTCAACATGCCCCCCGGTAGGTAGAGGGGTCTCACACGCGCGCAGCAACAACCATAACGCCAAGTTCGCAAACTTAAGACGCTCAAACCTTCTCTTCAACCTCAACAGCCATGCCCTGCCTTACCAAGACCCTGGCGTTCTCCACGGGCAAAGAAGCCACGTCCTCAGCCCTAAACGGACCATAAGTCTTCATATCCGCCCCGATAATCGCCGGGATTTCCCTAACAAAGCGCAGCACGACTTTCCTAGGTTTTTCCCTGCTCTCGGTAAGAGGTAAACGCCCACTGATAACATCCTTCAAGAGGGTTTGATAAGACTCAATAGAAGGAACCATGTCCTTGTACAGTCTCTCCTCTTCCTCTGTCAAACCTTCCCTAGACACAACCTCGCCAGCCGCAGCCCTTTTGACAATTTTATCATGACGCATCTGAAGGAGCTCCCGCACCAGCCTCTTGACATTTTTAGACTCCCTCAGGAGAAGCCTCGCTCTTACAGTCTTCTCGTCAAGCATTCGACTCTCCTCCCGCAACTTCTTCACATACTGCGCCAACATAGCGAAGAAGTCCTTAGGGAGCGCTTGAATCTCCACACTCTCCTTCTCCTTTCTCCAAGCCTCGTAAAGCGCCTCATACATGAAGGGCTTCCTCCGCCACGCGAGCCGCGCCTTTACACAACAAGAAAAGTGCTGCTGCGGTAGGCAGCTCAACCTCCAAGCCCTTATATGGGCCATAAGTTCGGTCTCCAAGCGTGAACTCAGGCGCTTCCGAGATGGCGACTCTTACGGTTCCTTCCTTGAATGCAACAGCGCCCATCATTGGGTCAAATCTCTCAATGTCGGTGATGGAGACCGAAGTCTTCTTCAGACCGGTCTTCCCGTGTAAAGTATCCGTTAACCTTATCAATCGGTGAATGTCCGTCGTGACCACGGTGTCTATTTTCGCCGACTGCCTTTCAATAGCCTTCTGCACTGTCCTCTTCCAGCCCTCGGAACCCACTCCCTTGAGAATCCTCCAGGGTCCCTCGTTTCTCCAGCTTTCTAGCACTCTTTCTCTCTGACTGATTAATGCGTTGACCACACTTTTCTTCAATCCAATCTCTCCTAGCTGTGAGGGAGTGGCGGTGTTAAGGAATTCGTACGTTCCTCTCGCTATTCTTCCCCTCCATCCGGCGTCATCCAGGTTCGGACCGCTTCCCCTTCCCACTCCGAGAAGGTCCAGTTCTAGACCTATTCCCACGATGTAGTCAACAATCTCTTTGCGAGCAATCTGGTCTAGTGCTTGAATCAGCTCGTTCTCGGCGTGCACGTGATATCCACGGTGACCCGAAAACGCCACGTTGATTTCGTTTGATGATAAGCCAAAGTCTCTGACCAGCACATCAATGAGTTTTATTGTTTCTTCCTTGGCTGATTCCAAGCAGACCTCACACGGCCAAGTTCTGTCGTCGAATTTCCGCTCGCCACATTGTGGGCATCTCTCTGGAGATGCGCTTCTTCCAGTGGCGCCACACTTGTTGCAGGTCCAGGTGTCGTGTTGTTTGTTGCACGGGGTTGGAATGTGGTCTGCGTCGATGTCGAAGATTAGATCGGCGCCCAACCAGCCTTTTGCCTCCATCTCTTCTTCGGGTCTTTCGTAGTGGGCGCTGGAGTAGTAGACGTCGGAGGGCGCGACGTTTTCGAGGAGGTTTCGGAAGTCGTCTGGGTTTTTGAAGCTCTTGTGTCTCAGCATGATTCTTTCCTTGAAGATTAGGAAGGCGAACTCACGGTTTTCCATGTGTGTTGGCGGTTGGATGCTGGAAGAGTATGTCTTGTAGTATTCCGCGAATTTGTCTTGAATGAAGGCTCTGGTTTCGATTTTGCTCACACTCGCGGTGAGGGCGGAGCCTCTGCCCTCACAACCCTCAGCTTTCTTCTGTAATAACCGAGTGGGTGCCGTATTGTCTTGCAGATGTCGTCCATGCCCGGGCAGACTCCGTGTGTGCGCAGTGTGTCGCATCTTGGTGGGATGTATTTGGTTCGTGAGCCTCTTCCTCCGGCTATGTGTTCCACCTGGTAGCGGGTCATTCTCTCGTTGAAGTCTGAGAGGGCGCGAAACAGGTCGATCACGTTTTCCACAGTCATGCCTATGTTTACAAGAAACGTTGTGAGCGTGAAACGTCCGGTGTGGGAGAGATGGCGTCCTGAACTCAATGTGTCATATAGTCTCTTTATGCACGGAGGATACGCAACAACGACTATTTCTTTGGGGACCTCTTCCCAGCTCGTTTTTCCTCTCTTCTGGAAGAACAGCTGCTTTAGTCTTTCAACTCGTGTTAATATGTTTGGGGGTAATTCTCCTACCTCTGTCTCGAGTTTTTTCTCGACGTATCTGCGCACCTCTTCTTCGAGGAGTCGGCTCGTCTCGGTCTTGGTTAGGTAGACTTCTCCGTTTAGCAGGATTCTGTTGATGAGTTTCCATTTCTTGTCCTGTATGGTCGCCGCGTTTTTTACGAAGTCTGTGAAATTCAAGGCGAAGTCGTAGATTGGGGTGCCAGTGGGGTTTACGATGGTTTTCAGTTTCCAGTTGAAGTTATCGGCGATTTCTGCTATCACTTCCTTGTTTTCCTCTTTGAGTTGGTTGGATACGCGTTTGGCTTCTGCCAGCGCGTAGGTTCTCTTTATGCGTGGGTCGGCTGTTGCGGCTACAAGCATCACTGCTACTGGGAAGGATGGGATTTCTATGTCGTCTTTGGGTGATTTTGTGCTTATGGATCTGAAGAGTATTGCCTCTTCGATTCTGGCTTCTGCTCTTTCCAGTATGGGTTTGTATTCGGGGTTTTCGAGTTCTTCGATTTTTAGGTCTAGTGCCTTGATGTACTGGGCTGTCTCTGGGAGGAAGGGATAGTGAGTTAGTTGGGTTTTGGTGAAAACCAGTTTTTCTTCCAGCGTTCGGGGCGTGTGTCTGGGCTATTCCACTTCTATGCGTGGGGCGAGATAGAATGTCAGTTTTCCTTCTTTTGGTTGCTGGAAGTCTATGCGTATGGGCATGTCTGTGGAGAACTCCAGTGTGGCCACGTCGCTGGTTGCGGCTGCCGTTTTGATTATCTCCAGCAGGTAGTTGAGGCTGAATGTGGCTTTGCATGGTTCTTTGGCTTCTAGATCGAGTAGGGCGTCGCTCCCTTTCTTGAGTTCCACAGTGGCTCCCATGAGGTCTCCTGTTGCGCGCATTGTCATTTTTTCGTTGTCCATTTCTATTTTTACGTGGTCGCTGACGAGTGATACGTCTTCTATGGCTTGGTGTAGTCCTTCGGTTGTGGCTTTTGCGCGGACGTTGAAGGTTACTTTTGGTGTTGGGACCTCTTCCTGTGCGGCTTCCAGGGTTGGCATGTTGAATGTTCTTTCGTATTTTCCTTTTATGGTGAGGTTTAGTCTGCCTGTTTTTTCGTCTAGGGCTAGTTCGACTGATTCGTCTTTGGCTGTTCTGCGTAGGAGTTTGAGGATTTCTGTTATGTTTATGCACATTTTTGTTGGGGTGTCGCAGGTGTATTCGTCGAAGGTTGTTTTTGGCATCTCGAAGTCTATCATGGCTACGCGTGATGGGTCCATTGCGCGGAGTTTTATGGCGTCTGGGGTTATGTCGAATGTGGCTTCGTCTACGAGGGTTGATATGGCTGTTATTGTGTCGCGTAGTAGTTTGGCGTCGTTTATTTTTGCTCTGAACATGAGTGAGTGACGGCTCCTTTCTCTTTTGACGCTTATTGTAAAGTGTTGTGGCTGTTTAATACTTTTGCCGTTTCTGAGTGTGGGTGTCCTCTTGCGCGTGTGAGAGACTACCTACCTAGAGAGAGGGGGTCATGTTGAAGAGAATGTTGCCTGTGGAGTTTGGAGAGGGAAAAAAATAGATTCTTGCGTACGGGAGGGGGATCTAATAGAAAAGCTGAACAGGGGTTGTGGTGGGCTCTGAATTTTGAAAGGAATTAGGGAAGGTGTCTGTTTCGGGTGCCAAAATCTGCACAAGAAAGGCTTTGTTCTGGTTTCGTTGCTCTCTTAATCGTTTGTAACTTCAGAACCTAGGGTTAAGGGTTACATTTAAAGTGCGAACACTGCAGAGTTGTTAAATGTGGAAAAGTGGGAGAGTTATAGCGGAAAATCTCGGTGTTGCAGAGCGTTTCGGATGACACCACCTTCATGTAGCGTTTTTCTTATACTATTTATGCAACTTTGAATTATACATTTAGTGGGAAAGGAGGGGTTGGTGAAAATATGGAGAAGATTAGGTTGTGTTTGGTTGGTTTGATTTTGGTTCTTGGGTTTACGCAGGTGGTTGAAACAGTTCCGCAGTTATCTTCGTATAACCCTGTGGCTGATGTTAATAGGGACGGTATAATAGACGTGTTTGACTTGATTAAGGTTGCAATAGCGTTTGGTTCAACTCAGACCCTGCCAACCCAGTCGAATCAAACGGTGGTTTACGTCTATCAAATTGAAACAGAACCTCCGGAAGTGCAGAATGCGCGAGTTGCTATTATTGACCCAGATTGTTACTACCAAGCAGTGCATGTTGGATACACAAACTCATCTGGATTGGTGAACTTCACACTAAATCCCAACTCAAATTACACTGCAATAGCTTGGAGCAAAACAACCTACAACTACGCCAACTTCACAACCAATCACTATGGTGAGGCAACCGTCATAGTTCAGCTGGGATATCCAAACCTACCTCCACATTGGGTAGCAATTACTATGATAAACAGGACATCTGGCGAGCTGGGGCTGAACCCCGATTTGGGAGCAGTGGTTGAAGAACTCGTTTATAATTATCCAGGCAACAATTTTACTGGCGTAGCCCTTGCGAGTATTATTTTGGTGCCTTTTAAAGGGGTATTCATTGTAGGACCTTGGGCGCCAGCTGTCCCAATGACCGAACCAGGCAAGAGTTACGCTGTGATATTGTTTATTCCAGCCGGACCAGTAGCCACTCCAGTCTATACACCTGACGAAAACGGTAATGCCAACGTAATCACATATGTCTAAAACAAACCTAGCACTTTCCATCATGTTATCTTAGTAACTATTGTAATTGGATACCAATGTCTATATAAGCAAAGGAAAAACAATTGTGTCTGAGATGCATCATCAGTTAACCATGATCTATAGTTCCTTATCCCATAAAGCGTTTCTGCAGCTCAACGACCTCACCGCTGTCTTTCGCCTCGGAGTATGCATCTAAAGGCTCCTGATTCAACAGTATGAACTGTGGTCCCCACTTGAAGACAGACAGCAGTTGCTCAGCCTTTTCCTTGAATCCTCCGATGTAGAGAGCCGCCGCCAACGCCTCCACCGTGCTCAGTTTGGTAGGCGTTCCGTAATTCACGGGGTTGGCGGCTACTAGGTAGGGGAGACAGCGGGAGGCTCCGAACCTAAAAGCGGGCAAAGGAGGCGCACCCTCTACGCGCTCCCAACTGTAGTCCAACGCGGCTAAGCCCCGCCTCTCCACACGCTCGCGGTCAGCGGGCGAAAAAGCCTTCTGTGAAAAGGGGTTGAGAACAACCGCTCCCCTTGGCAAGAGCCTAACCTGATAGACGACGCGCACAAGACCGTGACGCTTGAGCTTCAGGGCCGAACACTTGCGCGGGTCACACTGCTTAGCGTGGAAAACCACTATCCTAACGTCTCTGGGCTTCACTCTCTCCGCACCTTGACGTGCGACATCGGGTCGTCCATAACCCTCGGAATCCAGTCTAGGAGGTCGGTCGGCACCATGTGAAACCCCTTCTCACACTGAACGAAATCGCCAGCCGCCCCGTTTATGAAAGCCCCAGCCACAGCCGCCTCAAACGGGTCAGCGCCCTGCGCCAGAAAGGCTGCGACCACACCAGACAAGACATCGCCTGTCCCACCCACGGTCATGCCAGGATTGCCCGTAAAGTTCAGTTTCGTCCGCCTTCCATCCGAGACGACGTCCACGTGTCCCTTCAAGAGAACAACAGCGACCAACTCCTCAGCCGTCTTCCTCACGTCCTCAGCCCTCTCCCTCAAATCCTTCGTCGTCTCCCTCCCAGTCAGCAACTTGTACTCTCCAGCGTGAGGAGTCAAAACCAATGGTGAATCAGCCTTATGCTTGAATTCGGCGAAGGCTTTAAGTCCGTCGGCGTCCAGCAGCAACGGGATTTTCTTCGACTCTACAAGCTTAATCAGTTCTTTAACCGCTTGCTTCGTCTCCTTGTGCAGCCCTAACCCCGGACCCATGACCACTGCTGACGAAGTCTCTAGGTAACGGCTGATGAGAGCAATATTACGAGGGTTCAAGTGGTCGCCCTCAAGCTTAACCGTAATTAGGTTGGGCGAAACAGAAGAAATCGCGTATGCGGTCTCGTGTGGAGCCGCGATATACGCCAAATCCACACCGGTCCGCAGAGCCCCCAAGGCCACGAGGACGGGCGCACCAGAATACACCTCGCTTCCTCCAATCACCAATAGTCTGCCAAAATCACCCTTGTGCGCGTCAGGCGAACGAGGCTTCACAACCAATTGAACGTCGCCAGGACCGGCGAACCCCTCGAACTCCGAAGGCAACCCGATATCTCTAACAACAAGCTCGCCCACGTGCTTCTTAGGCTTCTCCAATCCAGGCTTGGTCCTGTGAAACGTGACAGTGAGCCCAGCCCTAACAGCCTCACCCAAGACCTCACCGGAGTCGCTGTCGATTCCGGTGGGCACATCCACAGCAACCCGAAGGGCTCTTATCTCGTTGATTTTCTTGACCAACTGAAGAATCGGCGGACGCAGATTCCCCTTCAACCCAACCCCCAGCAGGGCGTCTACAACAACCTCAGCCTTGACATCGGGAGCGAGGAAAGAATCGTGAACCTCGTGCAACACCACAGAGCTCCTCAAAGACTGCAGTGCAACCCAATTCTTTCGCGCCGCCTCGTCACCAATCTCAGTCGATTTCCCAGCCAAAACAACCTCGACCCGAAAACCAGCGCAAGCCAGGTGACGAGCCACCACAAAGCCGTCTCCCCCGTTCCCACCCAAACCACAGAAGACAGCCACCCTAGCCTCGGCTGGCTTGAACCTTGAGGCGATCTCCACAGCGACCACGCGTCCAGCGTTCTCCATCAACTGCAGACGCGAAACACCGAAATATTCGGAGTTCACTTCGAGAGCGCGCATCTCTCTGCTGGTGATAGACAACTCGCTTACTCACCCTACACGCCTATTGCACTTATAGAGCAAAACATTTTAGCTTATTAGGATAATGATAAGTGAAAAAGGAGGATTTAGACCTATGCCCATGGCATTTGTGTTGATTAACGCCGAGATAGGCTCTGAAGAAGAAGTGCTGAAGGAACTACAGAAGGTTGAGGGTGTAGCTGAAGCCTACATCGTCTACGGAGTCTACGACATAGTCGCCAAAATCAAGGCAGACTCAATGGACAAACTCAAGGACCTCGTAACCTGGCACGTGAGGCGACTGAACAAGGTGCGGTCTACCCTAACAATGATAGTCGTCGAAACCCCAACGTAAAAGCCTCAGCCTCCCTTTTTCTTACGCTCAGGTACAAAACTTATTAGAACTTGTGTTCTCCCTCTCTAGTTCACGCGGAAAGTCAGAAACATGCCCAACCTACTTGTAGACGACAGAGAAGTCGAATGCGAACTCTTGATCTTTGACAAGGACGGAACCATAGTGGAGCAAAAACCCGTTTTGCTCTACCTAGCCAAAGCCAGATTCTCCAGCCTGACTCGCATAGTCGGCGCTCAAGCGGCTGAAAAGTGGGCAGAGTCAGTGGGCGTCGATTTAAGAAATGAAGAGATTGACAGTGAAGGTCCCTTGGCTGTGGCACCCACGCGTGAAGAGGTTCTCGTTGCGGCAACGGTAATCCACCAGTGTAGACGCGCAGGCTGGGAAGCCGCCAAGCAGTTGGCTGAGAAAGCCTACGAAGAGGCTGACAGGAAGATGACTCCCCCTTACGGAGCAGTTCTTCTCCCTATGGCGCTGGAGACCCTTCAAGCACTGAAAACTCGAGGCTTCAAGACCGCTCTGGCGACAACCGACTCTCACAAGCGCGCTCAAGAATCGCTGAACAAGCTGAAGATAGACGTGGATTTCGATGTCATCTTGGGCGCCGACGACGTTGAGAGGGCAAAGCCCGCGCCTGACATGATTTTGAGAGCGTGCGAACTCGTAGGGTGTTCGCCGCGCGATGCCGTCATGGTTGGTGACTCTTGCGCCGATATGGTGATGGGAAAGAACGCAAGGGTGAAATTCTGCGTCGGCGTTTTGAGTGGGTCGACCTCAAGAGCGAAACTCGAGAGAGTTGCAGACATCGTTGTGCCGTCTGTGGCGAGTCTACGCGTAGCAAAATGAAAATCCAAGTTAACAGCCTAATTGATTCTTCTTACACTTTGGCTTCATTGAGACTTTTCTCCAGCCATCTTGGCGAGATTTTCTATCAAGGTGTTTAGTCTAATCCTGACATCTGAGATGTCAATCAACCCGCCTTTGAGTGGGTCTAACCCATACTCCCTAGACCTCAGCAGAGTCCATGTCAGGTTTGGCAAGCCATGAAATCTGAGGAGAGCCTCTCCTAGAGCGGAATAGCTGCCAACAACAACGAAGCCGTAACTCTTGTTCAAGAGAACCTGTGAGAACTTTCCGAAGCCATAGATTCCGAGGCTTCTCTCCTCCCACGCTCGGTAGAGGGCTGGGACATGACCCACATAAGTTGGTATGCCAAAAACAACGACGTTCGCTCTTTCAAATTCCTGGTAGATTTTTGCCATGTCATCGTTTTTGGGGCACTTCTCTTGTGTTCCTCTAATCCTCTCGGAGAAACATTCGTAGTCGCAGTTTGAGCACGGCGACACGTCGTAATCCGAGAAGCTTAGCAGGCGCATGTCGAAGCTTTTCTTGGCTAGTTGTTGAAGGCAGTAATTGACGCAGTCGTAGCAGTTGCCTTTATTTCGAGCACTGAAAACCATCCCCAAAGCCTTCAAGGGTGTTCCTCCGCAAGATAGCGTTTCATAAACAGAGATTAATAAGAGAGGCTTATTGTGGTTTTTGACAGAGTGAAACCAATGATTACGGTGCACATGGGTTTCGACGACACCGATTCACCCCGAATGGGTTGCACAACTTACGTAGCCGCGTTATTAGTTGAGAGATTACACAAGTTAGGTGTGTCCTTCGTCGATTACCCCAATCTTGTAAGGTTGAACCCAAACGTTCCATGGAAGACGAGGGGCAACGGCGCCCTGTGTCTAAGAATTCGATGCGACGAAGACCTCGTGCAAGAAATCAAGGAAATCGTGCTGGACACAGTAGAGGCAAATGCAGATCTAGGCTTTGTTGGAACAGACCCAGGCGTTGTCTTCCTTGTTGCCAGCAGAGTTCCGATGGAAATCAGAGACTTCGCAAATCGGACTATCCGAGGCGTCCTGAAAATGAGGGAAGCCATAGAACTCATTAGGGCTTTTGGGGCTGAGGCTGTTGGCTTCAAGACTGGGAGAGGCATAATCGGAGGCTTAGCCGCCATTGGCGAAACCTTGGAAGGCGACCACACCTATGAACTCATAACCTACAGGACGAGAGAGAACCGCGGCACCTCCCGTAGAGTGGATGCTTCCTCCGTTGCGACAATGAACGAGAAGACGGCTCCGCTAACCTTTAACAACCTGGACCCAGAAACCAAACGCGTCCTCATAACGCCCAGAGGTCCCGACCCCATATTGTATGGTGTTCGCGGAGAGACACCAACCGCCGTGTGGAGGGCTCACGGGATGATTCGTTCACTCGAGCCAGTCGAGCGATGGGTCATCTTTCGCACGAATCACGGAACAGACGCGCATCTACAGGCTGTCAACTCCATAAGCGAGATACGACCTTACAATCCAACCGTTGTGAAGGGAACAGTGACCAAGGAGCCCTACATAGTTCCGAGAAGACACGTCGTATTCTCGCTCAATGACGGGACTGGGCAAGTCGACTGTGCAGCCTACGAGCCCACCGGAACGCTCAGAAGGGTTGCTAGAGCGTTGATTGTGGGCGATGTGGTTGAGGCTTATGGAGGCGTGCGTCTAGCGTCGTCGAATCACCCTGTCACAGTTAACCTGGAAAAACTCAGAATTTTGAAGCTGGCTCCGAAACTCGTTTTTCACAATCCCCTATGCCCAATGTGCAGCAGGAGAATGGAGTCGATGGGGCGGAGTAAGGGTTTCCGATGCGGGAAGTGCGGCTTTCGCTCCTCTGAACTGAAGAAGCAAGTCGCTGACGAGAACAGAGAGGTGGAAGAGGGGCTCTACGTCACTTCTCCTAGGTCTCAGCGCCACTTGACCAAACCGCTGTGTCGATACGGTAGGGAGAAGTCTGGCAAGCCCCTGACTATGATTAAGAGCTGGCACTTTCCCTGATTGCCTACTGGCCTTCGATTTTGAACATTTCTGTGAGGATTTTGTACAGTTCTTCTCCGCCCTCGACCCCTGTGAACAGGTCTTTCTCCGCTTTGAGTATTCTTCCCACGACTTCATAGGTTCGTCTCCACTCCATCTCCTTCCACATTATTCGGTAGTTTTTGAGTTCGAGCCAGGCTCTGAAGACGAGGACGGTGAACATGGCTAGAGTGACCAGCAGGTTTAGTATGTAGATGCCCAGCAAATCGTCCAATCAGTTTTCACCTCGCAAAGTTGTTTTCGGACACAAACTGGGGGATATTTGAAGCGGGTGAAAATTTAAGTTGTTTCATCTCAGTAATGCTAATGAAGGGAAAGATGATGGAAATCATAAACCTTGATTCTCTAGTCAGGTTTTCCCCAGAAAAGTATGTGAGAGCACCCATAAGAGGCACGGAGGGTCTCGTGAGGCTGCTATGCTTCGAACCCCACCAGACGGTGCCCGTGCATAGGCACCCTGACGCGGACGAAATCTTCTATGTTCTGAAGGGTGAGGGAGAGGCAACCGTGGGCTCGGAGCAGGCGAGGGTGAGGGAGAGCTTTTTTGTCAGAGCGCCCGCTGGTGTGTCTCACGGCTGGAGAAATGGTGAGAGCCAGCTGGTTCTCATCTCTTGTTTGATTCGTTCGGCGAATTACGAGTTGGCGGAGCAGATTGCGAGGATGGAGTTTGTGTAGAAAAGTTGCGCAAGACATAATAGGTGTCTGGTTAAAACCGTAGGAAGGTAGGGTGGTTTTGTGAGCGAGATTGTCACTCCGATTGTTTATCAGTTGGGCGCGGGTGCTGTCGGTGGCTTCATAGTAGGCTACGCCATCAAAAAAGTCACGAAAATCGTGGCCGTAATCATTGGACTCTTCATTCTAGCCTTGATTGTTCTCGGCGGCTATGGTATACTCACTGTAGACTTCGGCAGACTGTTTGACGCGGTAAAGGGTTTGTTCGGTCAATCTGGAGAGGCGTTAGGGTGGCTTACGGCTATAATAGCTCATTTGCCTCTTGCTGGCAGCTTCCTTGTTGGGCTGTTTCTGGGCTGGAAATTCGGTTGAGCCTTTCGCTCTTGTACCATTTTCTTTTTTGAGAAGTTTTATTACTTATCGATGTGGAAAACTAATGCTTGTCAGCGATTGTTGGATGGCTGATTGAAATGGAAGCGAAGATATTTTTGACAAAGACTGACGAGAGGTCCTCTGCCGTTCGAAGGCTTCTGAACCGTTTTGGCATAAAAAAGTTTAGAAGAAAGAGAGTTGCTCTGAAAGCGAACTTCAACAGCGCCGACCCGTTTCCAGCCTCAACGCACTTGGAAACCCTGGGGGCGCTTGTTTTGGGGTTGAAGGCGGCTGGGGTCAAGGACATGGAGTTGGCTGAGCGCAGTGGCATGGGCGACACCAGAGCGGTGTTGGAGCGAGCGGGTGTTTTCGAGCTCGCTAAGGAGTTGGGCTTTAGGGTCTCTGTTTTGGACGGCGTTGGCGAGGAAGGGTGGATAAGGGTGCCGTCGGAAAAGCTTCACTGGCAGCGCGGCTTCCTTGTGGCTAGGATTTTTCACGAGGCTGACGTGGTGGTTCAGACGTGTTGTCTGAAGACGCACCGTTTCGGTGGGCACTTCACTATGTCTCTTAAGAATTCGGTTGGGTTAATAGCCAAGTTTGACCCTGTGGATGGATACGACTACATGAATGAGCTGCACGGTTCGGAGCATCAGAGGCTCATGATAGCCGAGATAAATCAAGCCTACAGGACCGACCTTGTTGTTATGGATGCCACTGAGGCTTTCGTTTCGGAGGGTCCAGAATCTGGAAGAATAGCCAGCCCTTGTGTGATGCTGGCTGGAAGAGACCGTGTGGCTGTGGATGCCGTGGGTGTAGCCATTCTTCGGAACTTCGGAACAACTCGGGAGGTTTCGGGAGGCAAGATTTTTGAGCTGGAACAGATTGCGAGAGCTTGTGAGCTGGGATTGGGTGTGCGTTCGCCTGAGGAGATAAGACTGGTGCCATTGGATGGTGAGAGTAAGAAGTTTGCTGAGAAGATAGAGTTTATCTTGAAGACGGGTTAGCCAGAGCTTGGGCGTGTGTGAGCAGAGGGGCGACGGGGCAGAAGGCGCATGTTACCCGTGAGACCTCGAGGTGGCAGTGTCCCTTCTCGCCCTTGCAGTTGTCTATTCTGCAGTCTGTGACCATTGGAATCTTTCCTCTTGCGTCGGTTCTGAGGAGGAAGAGGCTGCACTGGCCTTGTTTGGCGTATTCGCACTTTTCCATCTTGAGGTTTCCGAAGTAGGCTGCGTTGCCTAGGATTTCGATGAGGGTGAGTGTGTCTTCGAAGCCGTGTTTCTCCATAGCCTCGATTCGTTTTTCGAGGTCTGTGAGGCGTTTGAGGAGTTCAGTGTCCATGCTTTGAAGCCTTCTAGGTTTCGTTTAATGTTCATTGAGAAAGTTGGTTAATAAACTGGGATTTTTATGGCGAAATTAATAGAAAATGTCTGCAGAAAGGGTGGTTGTGTCTGAGGTTGCTTAGAAGGGTGGGTGCATCTGCGGTGTTTCCTTTGTGTCGGGTGTGGGTTTGAAGCCTTTCGACTCGATTAGTCTGCAGATTCTGCGTTGGCTGCTGTAGACTGTTCTTCCAGATATGTGGAAGGCTCTGCCGATTTCGTCTTTACCTATTTTTGTTCCGTTGTTTCTGCAGACGAGGTAGAGGGCTCCGGCGGCTATCGAGGCTGGGTTTCCGCTTATCTTCTTCTGTATGCTCGTCAGTATCTGTTCGGCTGCTTGTAGGTGAGTTGGGTCGGGTATGAGTTTTGCTCCGTATTTTTTCAAGTAGTCTCTGGGCGTGAAGTTGTTGTTGAGGTTGATGATTGTTCGCATTGTCCAGGCGTATTTGTAGACTAAATGGTGGTCGAGGTTGAGGGTTTCGCAGATTTCTTTGAGTGGTCGCATCTCGTTGTATTCCTTGAGTATGAGGTGCATGAGGGCGGCTACGGCTTCGCGTTTGTTTTTTCCGAATCGTTGGGAGCGGAAGAGCTGGCTGCTCTTTGTTCTGATTATGCGGGCTGCTTCTTCTCTGTATGGGAAGTTTGGTAGGTTTAGTTGGCACGAGATTGTTCTTAGGGTTGTTAGCCATTCTCTGAGGGTGTCTGAATCGTCTTGGTCCCAGTTGGAGAACCATTCGGGCGCCCATTGTGCGAAGGTCTGGGAGGTTCTGATTCTTTGGACCACTAGGCCGCATTTTTGGCAGACGGTTTCGCCTTGTTGTCCGCTTGGAGAAATGAGAGGTCCTTGGCACTCTGGGCATTGCATGGTGGTCTTTCTCTCTCTGCGTTATTACGAAAATACGATATGGCGTTATAAAAAACCCTATGGAAGAAGTTTATAGAAGCTTATTCTGTCGCGGATGGATACGTGTCTTTTGGGAGCTTGTTTCTGCGTGAAAGAATATAAATGAACCTCGTTTATGGATTCTTAGGCTGATGATCATGGGCGAGATTCGAGGGGTTGTTTCGGCTGAGGTTGAGGAGAGGTTCAGGAAGCTGGCTATGAGGAAGTTTGGTTATGGGAAGGGCAGCTTGTCGAAGGCTTTGGAGGAGGCTCTGCTCCTATGGCTCGCTCAGATTGACAGTTGATTCCGTTTTCTGCTTTGATTTTGCGTTTTGAGTTTTTGTTGTTTTCTTTCTGTTCTGTGCTGTTCTGTTGCGCGTGCGTGTGCGAGACCCTCTCTACCTACGTGGGAGGTCATGTTAGGCGAATGTTGCCTTGTGGAGTTTGGAGAGTGGAAAAATAAATTCTGAGCGTAGTCTAGATGGGGGTCTAATAGACGCGCCGAATAGAACCCGCAGTGGACTCTGTATATGGAAGGGAACCAGATTCGGCGCCTGTTCGGAGTGCGCAAAAATCAGCGCGAGAGAGGCGTGAAGAGAACGTTCTAGAGTGCGTGTTTGCAGAAGACTTCTTTCAGCATGTTTTTTAGTGCTCTCTTGTTGTGTTGCAGCCTGATTCTGATGGGCGTTATTGAGATGCACTCCTCATTTTTGACCGCGTGAACGTCTGTTCCCGCTTTGTCGTCTGGGTACTCCGCCAGTATCCAAGCCGCGATTCTGTATCCCCCTTCCTCCCTAGCGTATATGTCGCTATACCCGATGTAGGAGAGACTCGTCGCCCTCACTCTTTCGGTGTCTGCTTTCTCTGGCACGTTTATCGAGAGGAGGTCAACACCAGACGGCATACCGTTCTTCAGTATATACTCCGCAACTCTCGTGACGAAACCAGCGGTCAACTCCAGCTCCTTCTCGCTGATTCTCGACTTGTCTTCGCCTCTGTCACTAATCCTCTTCACGCAGTAAGAAACCGCCATGGCTGGCACACCGTGGATAGCCGCCTCCAGCGCAGCGCCCAGCGTTCCAGAATTCAGTAGGTCGTCTATCCCAAGGTTCGGACCAAGGTTTATCCCCGCAACGAGCAAGTTAGGCGGCTCTCCCAGAATCTTGTTTAGGGCGAGGAGAAAACCGTCGGCGGGAGTGCCGTTTGTCGCGTAGGCTTTGGAGTCGTCTCTTAGTTTCGTCTCCACTGTTTGTATGAGAGTGGTGCTCAAGGCTTTTCCTATCCCGCTCCTCTCTTTCTCCGGAGCAACGACAACCACTCTGCCCAATTTTTCCAGTTTTTTCTTCATTGCGATTAATCCGCTGGACTGGATTCCGTCGTCGTTGATGAGTAATATAACAGGCTCTGCTGACATGGACTCTGCACCGTTTGGCTTGACTTGACGCTCTCCCTCAAGATAACATTTGCCTACAGCAGAGGTCAGTAACCATACCTTATATGGAAGCCCTTAAACTCGCCGGTGCAGTCTTCCCACGAAACGTCAACCCTAGTCACACGAGCTCCAGGAGGACCTCTCCTGCAGAACTCAATCAACCTGTCAACGCTTTCCTTCTCACCCTCAAAGACGGCTTCAACCCGCCCGTCGGGTAGGTTGCGCACCCAACCAGCCACGTTTTGTCGGATGGCTTCGTCTTGGGTGTCACTCCTGAAAAACACGCCTTGAACCCTTCCACACACGAACACATGGGCTCTAACCCGCAATCTCTCTCAACCCACCTCATTCTTATGGTCGCAGATTTAATTGCTTCTTCTCAGAAGGATAAACACATTCCAGATCCATAGAACAACCGGAGCCAGTAACAACAGTCAAAACAGTCCTTCCATTTGGATAAGCTTAAATCAAAAATTGCTGAACTGTAGAACCATGGCAGACCCTCAGAAAGTTTGTGGTGAAGCTGATATGGCTTGCTAAGGTAGAACGCCAATGAAAATACCAATAAAATCACCCAAAGAGTTGAGAAGAATTCTACGTGAATGCATTACAACCTGTCGTTTCGTAAACTTTTTCATCACATCTGCTTGTACGTGCCACTGTGTGATGTGTGGTTTCTGGCGGAAAGACACAGCGTTTATCGAGAAGTCTTCCTTTGAGGAAGCCATCAACATTCTCGAAGAACTAGGTTTCTACAATTATGGGTTAACAGGAGGGGAACCCCTGCTTCACCCTCAATATTTTGAGTTCGTGAAGTACCTTAAAAACAAAGGTTTGTACGCAAATTCACCGACGAATGGCACGCTACTTACAGACAAAAACGTGAGAAAGTTAAAAGAAAGCGGAATCGACTCGGTAGCTGTTTCTATAGATTCATTGAACCCAGAAATAGCTGACAAAGTTCGTGGTCATCCAGGACAGCTCGCTAAAGCTCTAAACGGGATGAGACTACTACAGAAGTATGAGATTACTCATTCAGCTATAATCATACTCGCCAGACACAACATCCACAACTACGCGGAGATTGTCAAAGAACTAGACGCACAATACGATACACCGAGCGTCTTGTGTTTCCCAGACCCAGGTGTCGGGCCTCTCCATGAGATAGATTTCACCAAACAGGACTTGATCAAAGTCGTAGAAGAATTATTGGAACTAAAGAGGCAGGGCTATCGACTGCTAAACACCACAGAATATTTGCACGAGCTTAAGAGAGCTTATTTGGGTGAAAAAAGGCAAATTCCGTGCTACGGTGGATGCTACGTGATAAACGTTTATTGGGACGGCAGCGTAGCACCCTGTTTCAACAGAAAACCTATTTGTAACATCAAGGACTTCTCCACTAGGCATTTACAAAAAGTTAATTGTGAAATGTGTCTAAATCAGTGTTTCATCGAGTTTTCATTCATAGCGGAGCGCTTAAGCGGAAAAAAATTCTTCACGATACTAAAAGAGTATGGCCAGACCTTGAAATTACACTTCTAAACCGTACCATCTTTCAATCCTTTTCACTATTAACCGTCCAATCACCATGCCTCTATATCCCATGCATGAGAAAGTGTCAATCTCGTTGTTCTTAAATCAAATTTGAGAAACGGTAACTTCATCTGAAGAATTGGGACGTTAATTTTCTTTACACTGGACTGATAAAAACCGTGAGATATCAGATCATCTATGACCTTTTTTGGTTCTATTTGCCATAAATGTCCCATGCACTGTTCTCTTAATCTCACTAGGGATTTTAGGTTGCCTAGTAGTAGATGGTTGATCTGAGACAAGTCTACATTCTGGAAAACGCTCTTCAATACTATAATAGCGATGTTCGAGTTTGTTGGGAATCTAATCTTAACCCTCTTGGCTACTCTGGACCATTCATTTAAAGCCTGTTTCCAATCTCTGATATGTTCCAGCACGAAATATGCTCTTAGTTCAGAAAAGCACTTATCAATAAATGGCAAATGCTGAGCATCGGCTATTAGATTTGCTGAGGATTGACTGCTTGCCAGGTAGTATTCTTTTGGTCTACGCGTGTAATCTAGCCTCACGTCTCCCCAGACATCAGAACCGCAGCCAATGTTGATTGTCGCCATTATCTCTCACTTACTAGACACACGCATCTCTTAAAAGTTGTTAGGGTTGTAATGCTTTTAATAAGAATCTATTTTTTCCCAAATTATTTTAATTGCCGAGGTGTATGGTATAGCGTGGGTTCAGTTTGAGCAAGGTTCGCACTCCTCTCATTTTAGTGAACTTCAAAACATACCTTGAGGCTACTGGACGAAGAGCCTTGGAACTCGCCAAAAAGGCGGAGAAAGTCTATTCAGAGGTTGAGGTCTGCATCGGCGTTGCTCCTCAGTTCGTCGATATTACAACCATCGCCAAGGCGGTGTCTATTCCCATCTTCGCCCAACACACCGACCCAGTCACACCCGGAAGTTTCACGGGCTGGGTCCTACCAGAAGCAGTCAGACAGGCTGGTGCCGTAGGAACGTTGATTAACCATTCGGAGAGGCGTTTGAAACTCGCCGACATAGACGCAACCATAGCCAGAGCGAGAGAAGTAGGATTGACTTCTGTTGTGTGCACCAACAACGCGGCGGTCAGCACAGCCGCAGCCGCCCTCAAACCTGATATAATCGCGGTTGAGCCGCCTGAATTGATCGGCACTGGAATCCCTGTCTCTAAGGCTAAGCCCGAGGTTGTGACTAAAACTGTTGAGCTGGTGAGGCGGGTGAACCGAGATGTGGTCATTCTCTGTGGGGCTGGCATAACTAGGGGCGAGGACGTGTCTGCCGCGTTGAGGCTCGGCACGGCTGGTGTGCTCGTCGCCAGCGGGATTGTGAAGGCTAAGGACCCCCACAAGGTCTTGTTGGAGTTTGCTGAGGCTACAACGAGAGAGTGAAGGGAGCTTCTTACCAGTTGAAGGTCAAGGTTGAGTGCGCCCCTTGTCTGGTCCACCGCGGCTACATGGAGATTGTAGAGGCGACTAGTAGCAGCGTCCTCCAGTTTGAAGCAGTGTCCGCTCTCGCTCGTCTGCTCAGCCGCAGGTTCAAACCAAACGCTGTGCCAGCTGTTTTGGGCACGGAGAGAGACCGCCTGATAAAGAGGGTTACGAGAAACCCAGACCCTTATCGAGAGAAGAAGAGACTGAGCAACGAGAGAGCCCTAGAGACTCTTCTCACAGCGAAAAGTCTCATCGAGAACGAGTCTTCCCAGAGAAAGCGGTTCAGAAGAGCCTGCCTGTCATCTATTGTGGGCAACATCATAGAGTTTGACATCCTCAACTACACCTTCAACTTCGACGACATCAAAAGGCTGATTCAGCGCGCGGAAGAGGAGCTAGCCATCGACGACGTTGCCAGGTTTTTCGACTCGGCGAAGAAGTCGAGGGAAATCTTGTATCTGGCTGACAACGCTGGAGAGATCGCCTTCGACACTCTTCTTGTGCGTGAATTGAAGAGGCTGGGTGCAGCTGTGAGGGTGGCTGTGAAGGGCGAGCCGATAGTCAACGACGCGACGATGGAAGACGCCAAAACCGTTGGAATGCACGAGGTGGCGGACGAGGTTGTCACAACTGGAACAGACACGGTGGGGCTGATTCTCGGAGAGTGTTCCAAGCGTTTCCTAGCCCTCTACGAGTCCGCCGACCTAGTAGTTTCAAAGGGAATGGGGCACGCGGAGACACTGACTGAACTGAACCTGAAGACTCCACATACCCTACTACTACGGACTAAGTGCAACCCAGTCGCCAACTTCTTCGGTGTGAGTAAGGAAAAGAACGTCGCAAAAATGATGCAGCCCTAAATCTTCTCCTTTGTCTCTGTGGTTCGTGAGTGCTAGATTTTTTAGGTCACGCCCCAGGGAAGGAGAGTTTCACGGAAAGCACAAATAGAACCGTTCAAGAGACTTATGGATGAAACGCCATGAGCGAATCAGACAAGCAGAAGGACTCGAGGATAGAGGTCTACCGCTCCAGGATAGAGAAGGCGCAGGGATACGCCGAGGTCTGGGAAATCGTGAAGGATTCGGTGAAAGACGCTCTCGGCGAGCACAGGGTCGGCATGATGCTCTTCCTCGACGACCTCCCCTTCCAGCTTGGAGCGTATCATCCTCTGGGAACCAACAACATCGTTTTGAACAGAGCCTTGGTTCAGGTTGCCGAAGCCGCGACCAAGTCGAAACAGTTGGTCAATTCTTTCGTGTACAGCCTCCTGCTTCACGAGTATCTCCACGCCTTGGGTTACGTTCCAGAGTCACAGGTCAGACCCCTTGTTTATCGAGTCTCCAAAGCCTGCTTCGGCGAAGACCACATAGTCACGCGCCTGGCTGAGAAAAGTCCTTGGGCACTACTGCGTGGAGTGCCGCTGAGCGAGATCGAGGCGCCCAAGAGAGTCATGGAGATAGTCAAGGACTTTGAGAAATCCAACAGAGACTATATAGTGTAGTGTTTAAGCGAGAGTTGGCTATGTGGCAGTTTCTAGGTAACTGTGACCCACGCACTCGACATATTCCAAGCCTATCGACTGAAGGCTCAGTCTGGTCATAGACTCCAGCTGCTGATGATAACGGGTCGTGAAGCGCTCCAGGGTCTCGGTGCCCAGGTTTCGAAAGCTCGCGTCCATGAACTTGTACGAGCCGCTCGATTCTCTGACGACAAAGAATATGACGAAAGCCTCAAGATTCGTCTGCCTGAGCAGCGTCTCCACACAAGAACTCTTGTCTGGCTTGCCGCAGTCAAAGAAAACCTTGTGAACCACTGAGAACCACTCTCTCTGCTTGTAGGAGGGGATTTCGAAGCCCGGATACTTCTCCTTCAGAGACTGAGCGTGAGAGGCGGAGGACACTATCTCTGCACTCATCGGCGGTCAATAGAGTTGCGGCGCGTTGAACGGTTAAATATTACTACTCTGGTTATAGAAGGAACCCGCCAACTGAAGAATGCACCGAGGGAAAAAAGCTGCGAGTGATGGCTAAGCTGAAGGACGAGTTCTCCTTCATCAGAGGAAACTATCTCGTGCTGGTGCTGAGTTGGGTCTTCATGGACTTCGCGGGGGAAATCCCAGGCACGTACTACTCTCTCTATATCCTGGCGCTGGGCGGCACACCGTTCACTATAGGTCTTATAGGCTTCGCGTCCTCCATAGCCCTCGCTTCAGTTCAGTTTCCAGGCGGATACCTAGCTGACGAGTACGGAAGAAGGTGGCTGGTCTCCACCATGACCTTCGGAGTGGCTATCTCCTACATTTTCTTCGCCATAGCGCCCAGTTGGCACCTTATTCTCTTTGGAGCTGTCATCTCAAACCTGTGCCTCATATATCAACCCGCCCTATTGGCTATGATAGCCGACTCTCTGCCCTCTGAGAGACGAGGAATGGGCTACTCCATCATCAACCTCATAGCCAGCGTGGCAACCACTCCTGGACCCGTGGTGGCAGGCATTCTGTACGCTGGGTTCGGCTTGGTCGGAGGGATGAGAATCAGCTACGTCATAGTTACAGGCTTTTATCTCATCGCAGCCGCTCTGAGGTCGAGGCTAAAAGAGACCGTAATGGAGCCCAAGAGGTTTGAGCCCAAAGAACTCTTGAGTTCCTATCCCCCAGCGTTAAAAGAGAGCGTTAAAGTCTGGGGTGTGGTGCCCCGTACCGTGCTTTATCTCTTCCTAGCCAATACCTTAGGCATGTTCGCTTTCGCCATGGTTTCTCCCTACATCGTTGTTTACGCCGTGAGGGTTTTAGGGATTAGTGAGTTGCAGTGGTCGCTTCTCTTGACCTTTCTCTTCATAGCAATGATAATCTTCGCGCTCCCAGCTGGCAAGTTCATCGACAAGGTTGGGAGAAAAATCCCCTTGTTGACTTCGTTTCTGATAATGGCTTTTGCTGTCTTGCTCTTCGTTTACGGCGACTTTCTCATGTTGTTTGCGGCTATGCCATTGTTTGGTCTTTCACAGATTCTGTCCATGTCTGCCTTTGGTTCTCTTCAAGCCGACTTGGTTCCTGTTGAGCAGCGTGGAAAGGTGATAGGTTTCACGAATTTCTTCAATTACATTATTTCTTCCATAGGAGTGTTGGTTGGAGGCATACTCTACGCGACTATTGCACCTCAACTGCCATTTCTACTCTTAATTGTGCTGGTTTCTCTGGAGTTTCTGCTTCTGCTATTTTTGGTTCAAGAGCCAAAGAAGAGAGAGTCTTAGAAAGCGGGTTAGATTGCGAAGTGACCCTTCTCATAGACTAGTTCCTTGTCGGCGTAAATCTCTCCCTTCTTCATGTCATTGAGAATGTCCCAATGGATGGGGAACTCTTTCGAGATTTGACTTCATAAAAGGTTTGCCATCGAAGAGACCGAGCGAAGTCGGGGGGGTCGAACGATTATTTCAGATATTTATTGTGGTTTAACAAGTTTGATAAGATGCCCGTGCTCATGCTCTCTGTCAACGGTGTTGAGGATGCCCACCAACTGGACCAGATGGCACAGGATGTCAGCTCTGTTCAACGGCGTTCTGATAGGCGTGGGCTTTCTCTTCCTCCTCTGGGGCTCCACAGACATCCTCTTCCCCATCATGAGCAGGATGACCATGGCGGTTTTTGGACTGATAAGGATAATCTTAGGAGTAGTATCAATAAGCGTTGGTGCTGGTGCCGAAGTCGCCCAGCGAGCCAGAATGGGGAGAGAGCGCAGACCCGAAGATTCAGCGTTTCTAGACCACTCTTAGAGAGCGCGTAGATAATCAAGCTATAACCAGAAATTATCAGTTGAAAGGAGTCTTAGATGAATCCTCGACACGCCTACTATAAAGAATGAGTCCGTACTGTAAGACGGAGAAAGAAGGGATTTTGTCTGTTTTTGTAGCGCTTACAGCGTGAAGTCGCCGGGGTAGTTGTCGTAAAGCTGAGGCTGTGAATCTGGCTGTTGCGCCACTACGCGTGGATAAGCATACGCGTGCGCCGCCTCGACGGAGTTTGCGTTGTTGTCCAGAAGCCCTTCGTCTACGAAGTAGTAGCCCCATAGAGTGTTGCCCAGGAAGAAGTAATCCCAGCCCAACTGGTCTGCCTTGCACGCCGATGCTATGACTCTGCCAGAGCCCTGCAGGTCGTCGTTGTCGTCAAACATGCCTCCGGAGAAGCATGAGCCGAACATTAGGGCGAACTTTGTGCTCTCGATAGCTGCGAACTTCTGCATAAACCAGCCGTCTGGCAAGCCGTAGAAGTCGTAGGTGACGATCATCTCGTCATAACCGTCTGATTCAATGTCGCTGTCCCAACCATCGGCGTCTGGGGCTCTGTAGCCGTGACCGCTATAGAAGAACACCACTTCGTCACCGGGTTTCTCGTTGGCGACGAGCCAATTGACGGCACTTACAATGGCTGCAGCTGTAGCTCTTCCATTTGTCAGCAGTTTCACATTGGACTTAGGATAACCCCGCTGTCTCGTTAGCTCAGTGTTCATCTCTTTTGCGTCTTCGTCTGGGTGCCACAGGTCAGAGTCCGTACCCTGATAATCTGCAATGCCGATTACAACAGCCCATTTGGCTCCGGCTAACGGCTGAACGGAAGATGCTTCGGGTTCGGTGTAAACACTGGCTTCATCAAACTTCATGGGGTTCCTATGGCTTAAGGTCAATCTCCACGATGCAGCTGCGACCGGTGCAAACATGGCTACTGAAATGATAGCCACAATCACCACAAACAAAGCCTTTCTCATATTTTTATTCCCGCAGAGAAATATGCGGGACGGGTCACATAAAAGGTTAATGGAAGAAACTTCCATCTGCTTCAACTCTCACAAAGCCATGGTACACTCTGAAACATTGTTCCGTTTGTTTCTGGACAAAACCGCTAGTCATAATAAATAGAGCAGACGATTTCGTTTAGAGGAGCTGAAGTCTATGACTGAGTTGATTGTGATTCTCGCTTCGGTAACGGTGGTGAGCTTAGTGTCTTTAATAGGCATCCTCTTCGTCGGTCTAAAGGAATCTTTTGTGGGGCGCATCCTGATGGCTCTCGTAGGCTTCTCCTCAGGGTCGCTCATAGGAGCGGCGTTCATCGATCTACTGCCAGAAGCCTTAGAAGAAGCAGGCCAAGCCGTATTTTATTACGTTATAGTTGGCATCGTCTTTTTCTTCGCCATGGAGAAGTTCCTCTACTGGCGCCACTGCCACGACGGAAAATGCCCGATCCACATCTTTGCGTACCTGAATCTCATCGGGGATGGAATACACAACTTCATTGATGGAACAATAATAGCCGCTGGCTTTCTGGTTTCATACTCTCTGGGCTATGCCACAACCTTGGCGGTTGTCTTTCACGAGATTCCTCAAGAGCTCGGAGATTTCGGCATCCTTCTCTACGGTGGCTTTGGAAAGAAGAAGGCTCTCACCTATAATTTTGTGTTAGCCCTCACCGCTGTTGTCGGTGCCTTCGTAACCTACTTCTTGGCGTCATATATCCAGGGTTTGGCACAGTTTCTGGTTCCCTTTGCCGCTGGGGGTTTCATCTACATAGCGGCAACAGACCTCATGCCGGAGTTGCACAAGAAGTCCAGCCCGAGAGATTCGTCGTTTCAACTCGGAACAATCCTTCTGGGCTTGTTCCTAATGTGGCTGCTCAGGTATCTGGAATAAGAATCTCGGTTAGCCTCCATAGATTAGCTGGCGAGCGTTGGCTCTCTCCAGAGCACCTATCAACGGGAGCGTTATCAAGAGGCTGAGCAGACCTCCTGCAGCGTGCAAACTCGCCCAGTAGGTAAGAGCCCAACTCAACGACCAGTTTGGGAGGGTCGTCATAAACACCGACCCAATAACTACTCCCGCTATATAAGCCGAAACAATGGTTATGGCAGACACGGCGACGATGTTCGCGGTCCTTGTGAAGGCTCTATGGTGAATCGACAGACACAGAACGTCGAAAAGAACAGCTGAAAGGGCAAACCCAAGAATCTGAAAGGCGCCGGGTCTCAAGAATAAGACAGCCATTGAACCGATAATTCCGACAAGCAACGCTCCTCCAAACTTACCGAAAATCCAAACAGCAAGAAGAAGCGTGAAATAGGCTGCGACGTCGCAGAAGATTGGGAGACCAAACAATGTGAATCCAAGTGGAGCAATCGTCAGCTGCAGCATAACCCACACGGCGCTCAAGACACCGATCAGTATCAAATCGCGGGTGCCCAAGTATCTGCGGCTTAACCCCTTCTCTCGCTGAGTCTTCATGACGCATCCTCTTCTCGTCATACTTTTGGAGAAAATCGTAACACTCAAATATAAAACTTTCCACAAATCATTGATAGGGAAACTCGAGCCACACCGACGGTGCAGCCCACTCTCCTCTCCTGCTGCACACAGAGTTTTTCTACTAGGGCACGGAAGATTTAAATGTACGAGTAGTCGTAGTTTTCACTGAGGGTGCTCGGAATCCTATGGAAGAAGTTACGGCTGTGGTTGAAGAATATCTAGAAGCCATCTATAAACTTCAGGAAAAAAGCGGCGTAGCCAGAACCAGCGACATGGTTGAGATGCTCCAAGTAATGCCTGGAACAGTCACCAACACCGTGGAGCGACTGGAGAAAGAAGGTTACGTGACGCACGAGCCCTACAGGGGCGTTAAACTCACAGGGAAAGGACTCAAGATAGCATTGCACGTTGTGAGGAGACACAGATTATCGGAACGTCTACTCACAGACATTCTGCACTTGAAATGGGACAAAGCCCACGACGCTGCATGCAAACTGGAACACGGCATAACCAACGAAATCATCCAGCCCCTAGAAAGAGCGTTGAGAAACCCCAAAACATGCCCACACGGGAACCCAATACCCTCAAGAAGCGGAGGAATAACTGAAGAAAAATCTCAGCCCCTAACCCAACTCAAGGAAAGAGAACAAGGCACCATAGTGAAAATCACAGAAGAAAATGCCGAATTGCTGCACTACTTGGAAACGTTGGGCGCCTTGCCAGGGGCTTCCGTGAAGGTTGTGGAAAAGGCTCCCTTCGACGGACCAATAACCCTGAGGGTGGGCGAAACCAACCGTGCGCTAAGTCGCACTGTCGCAACCGTCATCAGAGTGAAGAGAGCCAGCGAGAGAGAATCAAAATGAGGCTGACTCCATCTCACGAACAAGAGCAACCAGGTCTCGGAAGAAAGAGACATAGATTTCACCACAGATATGGATACGGAAACGTCGTGCCCATCACAAAACTCAAACCAGGCGACAAGGGAATCATTGCGTTTGTTCGAGGAAACAGCAAGGTGACACAGAGGTTAGCAGACCTCGGGCTCACCCCAAAGACGAGCATCTTCTTATTAAAAACCGCGCCCTTCAATGGTCCAATTGAAGTGGCTGTGAGAGGAAGCAAACTAGCCATCGGACGGGAAATCGCAGAAAACATTCTGGTGCGAACGAAGGGAAATTAACGGTGTCCTCTTGCCACAATCAAGTCTCCTCAGAGAAGAAGGATGCCGAAGAAAAGGCTGATCTGATTATCGCTCTGGCTGGTAACGCAAACGTCGGCAAGAGCGCCATATTCAACTGCTTGACGGGTTCGCATCAGCACGTGGGCAACTGGCCGGGCAAGACCGTTGAGAAAGCCGAGGGCAGCCTGCACTTTAAAGGCTACGACATTGACGTCATCGACCTTCCTGGAATCTACTCCTTCTCCACCTTCTCTTTGGAGGAGATGGTCTCTCGTGAGTTCATAGCCTTCGAGAAACCCGACGTGGTCGTGAACGTGGTTGACGCCTGCGTGTTGGAACGAAACCTCTACTTCACCCTGCAACTAATCGAACTGCAGGTCCCGATAATCCTCGCCCTGAACCAAATGGACATGGCAAGGCTGAAGGGCATAAAGATAGACGAAGAGAGACTGAGCGAACTTCTGGGCGTGTCGGTTGTCCCCACAGTCGGCATCAAGGGAATAGGCGTCTACGAGCTGGTTGAACAAGCCATCAAAATCGCGAAAGGAGAGTTCATGGTTAGACCAAAAGAAATCGAATACGGCAAAGAGATAGAGGAGAGGGTCAAAAAACTAGAAGCGCTCATAAAAGAAGCAAATTTTTCTTATCCACCACGCTTCGTGGCTCTAAAACTCCTCGAGGGGGACGAAGAGATCAGGAAGGAAGTGCAGAGAGTCGATGACAGAATTGTTCAAACCGCCGAAAAATACGCAGAGGAAATCGAACAGATTCACGGAGAGCCAAGCTCGGTTACAATATCCTCTGAGAGATACGCCATAGCCCACAGAATCACAGAGAGAGTGCAAAAAACAGCGGTTCTAAAGAGAAAGAGCATCGTTGAAAAGATCGACGGGATCGCAACCCACAAGATCTTTGGCTATCTCCTAATGGTCGCTGTGATGTTCTCTGTTTTTTATGCCATCTTCTCTTTCGGGAATTTCTTATCCTCTATAATATCTGGTTTTTTTAACACTCTCAGACCTCAGTTGCCCGGAGTGGCTCAGGCGATTCTCTGGGAGGGCGTGGTGGGTGGCTTCGTCGCCGCCGTCACGTTGGTTCTGCCCTACGTCTTGCCCTTCTACTTTCTCCTAACAATCTTGGAGGACTCGGGCTACCTCCCCAGAGTGGCGTTTCTGCTCGACAACCTCATGCACAAGATTGGATTGCATGGTAAGGCCATAATTCCAATAATTTTGGGCTATGGCTGCAACGTCCCAGCCTGCTACTCCTGCCGAATCATGGAGACCCAGCGAGACCGGTTGATAGCCGCGTTCGTTGTGACGTTTGTTCCGTGCACCGCCCGCATCATAGTCATACTCGGCTTGGTCGCAGCCTTCGTGAATGTTCAATGGGCTTTTGCTCTTCTCCTACTCGATTTGATCATTGTTTTCTTGATGGGGAGATTGGCTTTCAAGACGGTTCCAGGCGAATCCATGGGAATGATAATGGAGCTCCACTCCTTGAGGTTGCCATCCAAGCGAGTGGTTCTGCTTCAGACGTGGGTTAGAGTCAAATCCATCGTTTTCATGGTGTTTCCCATCTACATAATCGGAGGCACCATTCTCGCCGCGCTGCACATCGTGGGACTGCTCAAACCAGTGGAGACAGCCCTAACGCCCGTAACAGTTTACTGGCTTGGACTGCCCTCCATAGTCGGAGTTCTCCTCTTGTTCGGCGCCGTTCGAAAAGAACTCGTTGTGGTCATGCCCGCCATTCTCTTCGGCACAACCGACCTCGCGAGGGTTTTCACCCCAGCGCAGATGATAGTGTTAGCCTTTGTAACCATGATATACGTGCCGTGTGTAGCCACCTTTGCCATGCTCAAACGAGACTTCGGGTGGAAGACAGCCTCCTACATAACCATCTTCGAGATCGCCCTTGCAATTTTTTTGAGCGGAATCTTCATGAGAGCGCTACAATTCTTATGGTGACGAGTGAAGGACTCTGTAATTTGACCGATCCTATCTACATCCGCGTGCGATGAAGTTCACGTCTGGCGCTGTGGTTAACGTGAAATCTACATTTTGGGTTCATAAACTATTTTTCAATAGAGACACTTGAAAGTCAAGTGAGGAGCATGAAACATTTTGGAAACGGTTAGTTTGCACAAGGGCTCTGCTAAATCGAAGAGAGTTCCAACAGGCGTTAGCGGACTCGACGAGATGCTGGGCGGAGGCTTACCGCTGGGGCGCTCAGTGCTAGTCTGCGGTGGACCAGGCTCTGGAAAGACCATCTTCGGAATCCAGTTCCTGCACAGTGGTGCAACTAAATATGATGAAAACGGGCTTTATGTAACCCTCGACGAAAGCCCAACCCACCTCAAGAATGACATGACCGGTTTTGGTTGGAACATTGAAGAACTGGAGAGTGCTGGAAGACTCGCGATTGTGGATGCGTCTCCCATCCGTTCTATTCCGAAAGAGGTTAAGGTGGGACAGTTTAGTGTTCGTAAGAGAGATTTGACTATGACTAGTCTGGTGCACATAATAGAGTCGAAGGTTCAGGAGATAGGTGCCAAGCGTCTTGTCATCGACCCTATCACGATGTTTGTGTTGCAGTATCCAGACCTGTCTGAGAGACGAAACGCCATAATAGACCTGTTTGAAACCCTCACGGATCTGGGAACAGCAAACCTTGTGATGACTGAACTCCGAGCAACCGCCTTAGAGAGGGAGACACAAGCGGAAGAGTTTCTCTCCCACGGAGTTATCGTGTTCCACAACTTCTTCAATGGAGGAAGGGTTATCAGGGCTATCCAGATCGAGAAGATGCGTGGGATCAGCCACGACCATCAACTCCGACCCTACAAAATACTCAAAGACGGCATCGACGTGTATCCGCAAGAGAACATCTTCAAGTAGCTAGGCTGAAACTTAAGGGCTCTCTTCTCGTTTTTTTTCCCTTTTAAGCAGTTTTTTGGAGAGGAAGAAAGTCACTCCTTTCCCTGGTTCTATGTCAATGGGCCACCAGGTTGAAGAGCATTCTCTTCCCCGCATTTTTTTGATTCGCAGCTTTCTGACCACTTTTTCCTTCTCTCGGCTGACGTTTAACTCTATGACTGAGTCAACGATCTCTTCCAGCCTACCCATAAGGTCTGGTGGAACCGTCCCTTCGCCTACAGTGAGGAAGAAGATTCCATTAGCGTGTTT